>Ga0210408_10000382_pt1 | contig 59575 bp, 75 predicted proteins | sample IncBWH4MmetaG_FD_155471 | JGI IMG/M metagenome (GOLD analysis project Ga0210408, IMG submission 155471) | Forest soil microbial communities from Barre Woods Harvard Forest LTER site, Petersham, Massachusetts, United States - Inc-BW-H-4-M | ecosystem: Environmental > Terrestrial > Soil >... | reverse complement strand
ATGGAAAGTCGCCGAGGTTGTAGTCCTCGATCTTCTTCACGCGGTACCACCACTCGCTCAGGATCACGTGATCAAAGTGCGGGTCCTTTGACCACACTTCCTTCACGTCGTACTTGGCCAGCAGCGTCTTCAGTTCGAAGCCTGCGGTCATCGACTTGTACTTGCCGGTGAAAGAGAATTCGCGGGCTGCTTCCGCCTGCTGCGTCCACCACTGCACCGTCTTCGGATCGATGTGACCATGGATCGAGTCGGGGGCCAACGCCCATCCGGCTGAGTCCAGAATCTTCTCGTCGTTGAAGATCGCCACGCCGATGGAGATCACCGCCGCGTCGAACCTCGTGCTGAGGGTTTCCAAATCAATCATCGCATGTTGAGTCATCGACAAACTCCTTCGAATTCAGCGCTCGATGCGCCAGGTTAGATACGAATCCGGGGATCGGCTGGAGCAGCCACCCCTGCAATTGTGCAAAATCTTTTCCGTCGTCGCTGTCTACCAAGAACACTGCTCCACCAGCGGCCACGATGTCTTTCATGGTACGCACTTGGCGGACCGTGGGTTTCTTGTCACGCGCCTTGGTCTCGATGGCAGCATAGATGCCACGGTGGCAGACATGATAGTCCAGCGCCGGGGCACCCATGCCGTTCATCACAGGCTTGTGCTTGTAGGCTTTCGCGCCGACAAGAACCTTATCGACGGCGAGCTTTACGCGGCCTTCGGGTGTCATCTTTGATCTCCGTGAACTTGGCATCCACGATCACATCGACGCGTCGGTCCGCTTCGATCTGCAATTGTAGCTCAGCCTTGAGCCGCCAGATCGCTTTCGCCAAATGATACTGGCCGTCGATGTCCTTCACCGTGCCACGCTTATGGTCCCACATGTGTCGGAACGCTGTGTTGAGTTGATCCATGGATTTCCCCCTGACCCAGCGCAGCGGCTCGCCCAGGTTGTGCTGCTTGTTGCCAGCCACGGACACTGCCACTTCGGCCAGCGTCGCGTCCGGGAAATACTCGGTCAGATACGTGAGGATCGGCATCGCCTTGCGGGCTTTGTCGTCGGTTGGAAGTGACATCAATTGCTCCTGTACTTGGTTGCGTAAAATAGCCAAACGAAATTCGCTGCCACGATGTTGAGACCACCAGCGAAGCTGAACCACTGATCCAGGCTTGGATAGTAGAACAGATTCCAGAAGCCCCAACTCGTGAAGAACAGCGTGACTTGCCAGTTCACGCCGCGACATTGCTTGTCGGCGCGGATGCGCTTGACGTTCTGCCACAGCGCGAACCCACCGAGTAACTCGAACAGCCCGTTGACGATGTCAGGCGCGTGCATTGGACAAGTCCTTGTAGCGTTGCAGGAAGTAGGCGCGGGCGGCGGCTGGCTCCAGTGCGAACACCTGGAACTGCGGGAGATTCTTGATCTCCTCCGCTCGATCCTTGATGCCCGGTGGCGCGGTCCACGCGTCGGCCTTCGACACCATGAGTTGCTTGGCCTCCAGGAACAGCGCGAGCCAGTCGGCCTCCTTGCATCCAGAGGTCAGCGTCGCGGGCAGATTGAAGTGCTTGCGCAGCGGCCCCTCGATCATGGCCTCCACCTTCTTGTAGTCCGGCAGCAGCACCTTCCACGGGGCGGCGATGTCCGAGATGAACGCCTCCGCGCCGTCGTGCAGCAGCCCCTCGAACGGATCGCCGAGCTTCAGATGCTCCATCAGCTTTGACACCAGCACCGAGTGTTCGGCCACCGAGTAGAAGCTGCTCACGTGGCCGGTGTACCGGCACTGGTGCGCCATTGCATGGGCCATCACTTCGATGTCGAACTCGGGATGGTTGATGAAGAACTTGCCGCCCTTCACCGTCTCGATATACAAGTCTCGTTCCTCGCGCGCATATAATGTTGCGGCGTCGATCATTGCAGTCTCCATTTGCCGTTGACGATTACGATCAACTGCCGCTTGCCGTCAGCGTGCAACAGGCAGTGCGCATTCAACCAGGACGAAGGACCGTTGTTGTATTCCAAACGGAGCCGAGTGGACGTGCCAACTTGGTAGCAGCCCTCGTTGATCTCCGGGCTATGCGAATGCCCGATGATCGATTTAACTCCTATGCGCCGCAGGTTGCGGGCCGATCCTCTCGAACCGTTGGGACCACGGTCGCCGTGCATTCCCAACTCGATGCCGCCGAGCGTGAACGATTCGTTCCCGCCGAGCGTCTTGAATCTTTGCTTGTCGCCGATGCGTTCGTTGAACCAGTAAGGGAACGGACTCGGATACTCAGTTCCGCCTGGTCCCATCTTCGTGTCACGAATCATCGCCCATGCCGTGGCCAGGTAGAACTCCGCGTTGGTCGGGTCGAGCCGCCAATCGGAACTCACCACCCACCGCCGCAGGAAGTCATCGTGGTTCGAACTCACGATCACCGAAACGCAATCGTCAGGAGTCTTTGCCACCACGTGATCGATGGCGCGGAACACTTCCTTCTTTACATCGTCAGCGCCGGACTGCCGCTTGGCGAACGCGTTGAACGGGTTGCCGAAGTGATGCGGGTTGGCCGAGTAGCCGTCCAGCAGATCATGCCAGACCAGATGCTTCGGCTCCAACATCGCGATCATTTCGTCCGTTGCAGCTTCGACTTTAGGATCGATAAAATCGACGTGGGTATCGCCCATAACAAGAGCCAGAGGCTTAGGGGCACGTACCGCTCTAGTCGGTTTGTAACGAGTCTCAAGGTCTGTAAAGCTCTCCGTCTTCTTGTCATAGTTGACATGCCTCACGTGGAAAATTGGTCCATCGATCTCGACGATGATCGCAGCCAGCGCGTGGTGGAACTCACCTTTCTTGCCAGCTTTGCTGTCGGTGTAGTTCTGCACCGTGCAAGCCCCAGTGGTAGTGATGATCTTTGCCATTTTGCTGGCGGGTGTCGGAATGGACCGAAGCTGTAGCTTGGTGTGAGCGATGATCGCAGACTCTTGGCCAGAGACGGACTCGAAGCCGGAGAGCGGGTCGCTCGCCGTCGGCTGTGTCTTGATGTCGCCGAGCAGCAGCAGGTTCTTGTTGAGCGCGTGGCGATGGTTGTACAGGTACGGAGTGACCTCCGCTGCCCACGACTCCTCATTCTTTTGCGATGCCGTCCAGCGCGATGTCGGGTTCTTGTACCTGATCGGCACCACCAACAGTTCGGCGTTGAGGGCTTTGCGGGCTGTCTGTAAGCAGTCCCAGAAGCCTGGATGCACGGGCGTGGCGTTCTGCGCCGCCGTGATGATGAAGGTCTTGGCCTCGGGTCGCAGCGGCCGCTTGAACACGATGGGCCGCTTAGAGCGGTTCCCTAATTTGTCAGTCATTGGTCCACCTGGATTGGTTGTTGAATAGCAGTACGTTCGATCTCCGCCTGAGCCTTTGCAGGTCCAGCGCATCTTACCGCTCATGGCCTTGGTTCCGGGATGCATATCCCGCCCACACTTAGGGCAGCTTGGTCTTGTCGTCATCGTTGCATTAACCTGATTGAGCGGCATATCGCAATGCCCGCTAGTTGTACCGACATCACTTCGATGCCATATCTGAAGCCGCGCGCTCTGCAAGCCTTCGTCAGCTTCTCCAGAATATCTTCTGCGAGCATTTCATCCCACGTTGATCCTCGCAGCACTCGACCGATCTCTCCGCAGCAGGCGTCCAGCACAGCGTGCTTCACGTCCTCCACATCGAGCAGCGCCTTCTGGATGTCGCGCACCTTGTAGGTCACGACAGCGTGGAAGCCGATGCTCTTGCCGTCCTTCGATATCGTTGACTCGTCACCCAGTGAGTGCGTGGTCGGAACGATATGCTCAGTGACCGTATGGTCGATTCCAAACGGCAGTACCAAGTGAAAGCCGGTCTTTCGAATTCCGTTGTCCGACTCCAGCACCTTGAGGAATCGGCCGAAGCGCAGTTGCACTCCTGCCTCGTAGGGTTGGATGACGATCCAAAACTTGAATAGCTCGATAAATTGAACTATGAAGTCTATGAGTTTGTCGAGCATCATCTTCCTCCACTACTCCGATGGGCTCCATGCCGTCACCGGATGGGTCTTTTTCTCGCCAGTCGATCATGGTTTTTTGCCCTGAAGAAACTCTACCGGCTCCTGTATGCGCACCGATAACATACCCGCCGTGGTGTTCTGACCCTGCGCGTTCAGAGCAGGCGTGTCGTACCATGCAGTGCATTCAGCGGCACCGATGCCCAGCACGATTGGCGGTGTCACGAATCTGGCAGCAAGGTACTCGGTGATCGCTTCTTGCACCGCCTCGTAGTTGAGCTTGATCGTGTTCACGCCTTTCATACTTCGGTTCCTTTGAGGATGATCAGCGCCGCCATTGCGCGGGCTGTGTCCGCGACGATGGCTGACTCGCAGTGGCCCGCTTGAATCTTGTTGAGCGCGCCGCCGAGCAGCACCGCCCACCACTTCGGGTCCGGCTTGCGTAACTCAAGGCCGCACATCGACGAGATGGTGATGTCGTAGTCTCGCCAAATCCAGGTGCAGAATAGGATGTCCACACCGCGCAGGAGAACGAGGAAGTAAACGTTGTTGTATGGCTGTGTCATATCAGGTCCCATTGTACTGACAGCTACGAACTTTGCAGTATTTCTTGCAGAGGTAGCATGGCTTCGGTGGAAAATTCTGTTGGACGTGGGCGTCGGTGTAGCGCTGCACTCGGGGCAGCATGTCTGCCCAGAACGCTGGCACGTCGGTGAGACGCATGGTCTCGAAGGTCATGGTCTTCGACTTGACCCAGAGAAACCCGTGCTTGATCGTCTTCAGTTCGGGGGCCAGGTGGAACGTCACCGCGCTGTTGAGGCGTAGCTGCGTGAAGTCATCCTTCTGCTTGCCAGTCTTGTAGTCGATCTGCACTGCCTGGTCGCCGTTGAGGATCGTGAGGTCCGACTTCACACGGAGCCACGCATCGTCGGCGTACCACTCGACAGATTGCCACTGTGCGTTCAAGCATATCTGTTGCTCGATTACCTTCTCACCGGGCGCATCCTTGAACTTCTGAAGGATCGGCTCCCAGTGACGCATGTTGAGCGGCAGCTTGGCACCGCGCTTCAGGAATAGCTCAGCACCTTTGTGCCAGTCCTTGCCGTACGACATCTCCTCCGATTCTTCGAAGGGGATCGTCTTGCCAACACTCTCGTGCCAATACTTGCGGGGGCAAGTCTCGTAGGCTATGAGCCGAGAAAAACTCCAGGCGATCTCCTTACTCATAGGAACTTCCCTTCTGCCCGGGCTCGTTGCTGTTGGTGCAGGCGAGTTCGTGGTTCGTAGCGTGCGGGCATCGCTTGTTGCCGCAGATCGAGCAGACGATCATGCGGTTGGCCTTCGGGCTCCAAGGGTCGTAGGGCAGACACGTTTCGCATGTGCAATGATCGCCGCTCATCTCCGGGGTCGCTACTCTCAATTGATTCTCCTGTGCCGGTAGACTCGGCAATGCTCGGTACGATATTCCACGGTGGGTTCACACCAGCAATCTTCGTGCTGGTCGTGCGGCCGCTGCTCGCCAGATACTGCGACGTGAACTTCAGGTAGGCCGTCAGGACAATCGCTCGGGTCGAGTTCATCCATTGCTCCCATGAACCGCGCCTTGACGCAGAGCTTGTCCAGAACGTTTGTCGAACTGCTCACGGACTCGCTGTAGTACAGTTTCATGGTCGAGGTTGATTGCATTGCACACCCATATAAATGATCCGACATCTTCGCGGTCTGAACGGAACCACCGCTTCGCAGCGTGATGCGTAGACTCGTCGATGGTGTAGCTCATGGCATCTTCAATCGACTGGAGCAACACCGCAAACCAAAGCTGACCAACGGGATCGAGTTCGGGAACGTCGAAGTTCATTTGTGGAATACCACAACCAGAATCAATCCTGTCGCGATGATCACCACCGGGATCAGCAGAGCGCACCACCAACACAGATCGTCTGAATCACTTCGCATCGCCGTAACTCTCCCCGTGGTTCATCTCTACCGCTATCGGCAAATTAGGCATCCAGTCTACACTCTTTGTCATCTCCGACTCAATAGCACGCTTGCAAATATCTACGAGTTGTGTTGGCACATGGAACACCAACTCGTCGTGCGATTGCAGTGCTGCCACGACGTTGAGGGCAGCCAGTCGCATCTCACTTCGAGTCGCGATGATGCGCGCCAAAGCCTGACAGATGTTCTCTAGGAAGGACCCTCCCCAGATGTTGTTGCCGTCTTGCCAATCGAGCGTCTCGTCTTCGCTAAGCGCTTTGAATTTGCGCGAGCGGAAGTACAGTCCGTTGGGTCCCATCGCGATGTCGGGATACATGATCGGCATCCCGTTCGGCAGGATGATCCGCTCGTGCATGAACATCAGGTTCTTCCACACGTACATGCCGGTGGGATCGGTCAGGAACTTCTGGGCCAGCGCATCGAGCGTCGCCCACACCTGCTTGATCTTCGGGAAGGTATCGCGATAGAGGTATACGATGCGCTTCGCTTCCTTCTCGTCCATCGCTACGCCTTCCTGCAACATCTTCAGCAGGAACTTCTTCCAGCCCATGCCGTAGCCGAGCCCGAGAATACAAGTCTTTCCGACGAAGCGTTCGACCGGGTGATCCTTCTTGTTCACCGGGTAGCCATAGATCAGCGTCGCGAACCAACTATAGATGTCCTCGCCGTTGCGGAACTTCTCCACGAGATCGTCTTGCCCTGCGAGCGTCGCGACGATGCGGGCTTCGATGTTAGAGAAGTCTGCGGCAATAACTGAGTAGCCAGGTTGCGCACGCAGGGCAAAGCGTAAGTGTCCCTTCTTCAGCTTCTTCGTTGCCTTGTCCCATTCGACACGTGGCAAGTTCTGTAAGTTGATCTTCTCGTCCCCGCTGAAGCGTCCAGTGTGTGCGCCGTAGTAGACCATCGGGACAGGAAGCATCCCATCCATGGTGTTGTGCAAATCTAATAATCTGCGCAGACGGCTCTGCTCCAAACTCGACGACATGGTAAGTTTGGCGTGACACAGTTCCCTCACTCGGATGTCTGGATGGATCAGCAACTCTTTGAATGCGAGGTCGTCCTTGGCAAACGCATAGGTCTCGCCGCCCTGCGGGTTGGCTTTGGTAGGCTTGCTCGCCTTCATCGGCGGCGTCACGCCGAGTGCCACCAGGACCTTGGCGAACTTGTCGCGCGAGCGGAGCGTAGCAGCATCGACCTTGTAGTCGCGCTCGATCCGGTCCAGCATCTCGTTGCGCTCAGCATCGAGTTCGTTGATGCGCTCGATCAGCTTGGCACCATCGAGCCGCAGCCGTGGCCGCAGATACTTCTTGAGCGTCAGATCGATTAGCTGCTGCTCCTCAATGGGCAGCACGCGGTTCAGTTCATCAGCGATCCCGCAGGCTATCTCCGTGTCGCCAGCGCAGTAGGTTCCATACTCGGCCATATCGCTCGCCGACAAGTCATCTCTGTGCTTGCCGAGCATCTTGTGTACAGCGTTGCCTTTAGCTTGCAGCTTCAGGTGCTGACCAATGGAGTCCAATGAAGCTGACCCAGTTTTGGGTACGAAGTGCGGACGGCTGCCAACCATAGTGCAGAGATAGGCTGCGGGTTTGAATCCAAAGCGCCACTCAAGGATCGCGCCGTCGAACCGCACGTTGTGTGCGATCACGCGGACCTTGTGCCATGGAATATTTGAAAGCACCCCTTTCAGATAGTCCATCGTGCCAGTGAACCACTGCGCGGGCTGACCGGGCAGCTTGAGCGAGAACCCAATGACCTCGAACCTAGAGTCCATAACGTACTGCGCATTCTCCATCTTGCGAAGGGAGTAATCGCCGTCGTAAAACGTTTCGAAGTCTAGGCCGAGGTCAATGAGTTGAGTCATCAGAATGCGCCGGTCTCCACGAACCCACGAATCTTGCGGGCTACGACGCCGGGTGTGATCACATCACGATGGCCAGTGATCTGGCTGTAGCCCCGCTCCGTGAACAACTGCATGGCTTGTTCGTAGTAGATTCCGAAGAACCGCTGGACCGCTGCCCAGTCCCCGCTGCCCTTGAACGTCGGGCCACGGGTGCGCTTGCTGTAACGCAGCCCGAGATCACGGAACCGCTGGATAAAGGTCGCCTCGCCCACCGCGCACGCCGCTGTGCCGCACTCACCGTCAACGCGGACCCAGGTGCTTAAGTCGAACTTGCGCTTCGGCTTCGGCAGTGCCTCGATCTTCTCCAAACGCTCTGCCAACAATAGCAATCTAACTTTGATCATCCGAACTCTCCTGTGTTGATTCGATCAGCTAAAACGTGAGCATCTGCTTCATGCTCGATCCCCCATGCGTGGTGGTGCCAGCCAGCCGACTCGAACATCAGATGGCTCGTGTCGAACCGCTGGCGCACACCCCATGGGGCTTTCTTGTTGTGCCCGTACAGGCACTCGTCTCCGAAACAAACTTCCGCATCACCTATGAGTCCTTCGGAGCCCACTGGCAGTCTCTCCTTGTCCACGTTTGGCGGTCGAGCAACTCGACGGTGTTGGATTGGCGGTTGGGCTTGCGCATGTTTTGCAGCAGATGTCCCTTGTTGATCTGCGTAAGCATAACATCGACGTGAGACTTTGGAAATGGTGCCCACTCAAATGGGACGGTGCTGGAGCGCTTCTGTTCCTCGAACGCGAGACGCTGCGCAACGGGTAGGTATTGCAAGAGGTCTGGGACCATGCGCTTGATCTGCCCAGCGGTGGCGGCCATGTCGAAGATCGACTGGAGCGCCTGGTTCGCGAGGATAAGTTCTTCGCGCATGACTGCGGTCTGCTTCATCCATGAGATGACCTCGTCCGTGAGGTCTGCCCCCAAAACGTTTGACATGTCCTCGGCTGTGAATTCTAGCGCGGCGCACTTGGTCCGGCTGTCTGCGCCCATGTCGCCCAGGTAAATGTTCCGATAGAATCCCTGCTGTGCCAGCACGCCTATGCCAAGACCGAATGCGTACTGCACGATGCCGAGCTTGAGTTTCTCCTGCGACAGCGGACCGATCTCGTCGAGCTTAACCTGCGCGCAGTGGAGCGTGCCGCCGATCTGCGTCACCCACTTCAGCGTCTCCGTGGTGAGACCGCCCTGACCCATGCCGACGTTGTACGTGCCGAGCGTACGCACGGCGCTCAGCAAGTCCTCCGGGAACTTGCTGTTCCACATGGCGATCAGTTGCGAGCGGTCAGTGACAGGACAGCCTACGAATCCCACCACATTGTTGAGGAGAGACCGTAGGCTGCTGAGTGCTTCGCCCTTCGCGGCGTTACTTAGCCTTGTTGTCATCGCTCTTGCCCGAGATGGTGTGGCCGGTGGCCGGATTGTACGCCACGACTTCCGCGCCGTGGGCCTTGCACGCCTCGACGATCTTCTGCATCAGCACCTTGGTGTCAAGGTCCGGCAGCAACTCCTTCACCACGTCCATGATCCCGGCGACCGTCGCCTGTGTGGACCCGATCATGTAGCGCCGGAAGTTCCCGAAAGCTTGCCGCGCCTTCTTTCGCTCGTAGTGTTTGCCGAGCAGATACCCTGCGCCCGAAGACAGCAGTATTATGCCGATCAAATCTAATTCGTTCATCAGTCTTCTCCTGTGAATAAGATTGCAATCAGTATGCAGAAACAAAAAGCGCCGATGTCCCCAAAGAACAGGCACACCAACGCGCAAAAAGCAGCGGGTCCGTTCACTTTGCCTCCAGTATTTTGATGTCAGCCTTGCTCAGAGCGACTTCTTGATGTCCACGTGAACTGTCGTCCCCCATGGTGCCTCCTTCTCGGTGGTCATCGCCCAGATGGTAGGAATCCCGGTGTCCTCGCCGAACGGCGTGTAGCCATCGGTGAAGACCACGAAGGTCTCGACAGGCAACTGTCGCGTTGCTGCTTCCTGGAAGCCGACTGTCATGTCCGTGCCTCCCCCTCCGCCAGATTTCTCCATCACGGTGGGTAGCTGCGCGATGTCGTCCACCTCGATCACCTCGTCGTTGTGCAGCTTGTCGTCCACGTACATCACGTAGACCATCTCGGGCTCCATGTCGGTGAGAATCCCACCGAGTTCTCCCATGAAAACCTTGAGTTCATCGTCACCGATGGACCCAGACGTATCTATCACCACACCGATGTGCGGGCCTTTGAAGCCTGCCTTCCCGGGCCAGTAGACGTGCGGCGGGGTCGCCAGCTTGCGCCTGTTGGGACGCGCCCAAGTGTGTGTGTCGCGACCGCGCGTGACGGTCGTGATTGCCTTGCGGAGATGTTCGTGCCACGGAATGTGCGGCTCGCAAATCTCGTCGATCAATCGCTTCGCGCCGTTGGGCAAGTCCTTGCCTGCCATCTTCGACATTTCCTCGGCCTTCTTCATGGCCGCTTGGATCACAGCCTTGTCCACACTGGAAGACTGCTCGGGCTGCGGCAAGTGATCGTCGAAGTTCTCGTTGTCGTCCTCGTCGGGCAACTTCAAATACACTTCGTCCACGATGTCGTCGCCAGTCACCTGAGAGTTCTGGAGCGTGCCCAGTGGCAGCTTGAACCCGGCTTGCGTGAGATAGGCGTTGATGATGTAGTCGCACGCCTGGTTGAACTTCTTCGGACTGAACTGCTTCAGGTCCGGGCCTACGCCCAGAGCCTTGTACATATCGAGCCGGGAGTTGTGTTGGAGGATCGTGTGCATGACTTCGTGAGCCAGCACACCGACGCGCTCATGGATGTTCAGCTTCTCGAACTCGTTGGGATTGACCCAGAGAGTTTTGCCGTCGGTCGCGCTGGTCTTCATCGCGGTGTTCTGTCCCGGGACGATGGTAGTCTCCTCGATCTTCATCAGGTCGAGTACCAGTGACGCGAAGAACGGCTGCTGCACGAGCAGCGCCGAGATGGCTTCCGTGACGCACGGGCTGCGCTCGCCAGGTGCCAGTGGCTTCCTGACAGGCTTCGCCGACGCGGGAAGATTCTGTGGTGTGATCTGCTTAGCGGCCATTGCCATACCCCTTGATCATTCGCTTGGATCGGATGTTGCCTTCGTTCACGAGCAGCACCCTGTTGTCAGGGAACACGCACCAACGATAGAGACGCCCGTCGATTTCCTCGGTAATGGTCGTACGCGCCACCAGGACATTGCGAACGAAGAACACATGCGTGGTGTCCTTGTAGGCTGGTCCCCACTGCGCCACGATCACGGAGATGTCCTCGGGAATCTGCGAGATGCGGATGGGAGGGCCGAATTTGTTGTCGTCAACTATGGTCATGTCAAACCTCTTTGAGTAAAGCCAGGATCGCCTCGATGTCGGCTACGCGCTCGGGTGTCATGTCCGAGACGTATCGACGGTCGCTGCAAAAGAAGATCACGTCGCCATGCCACTCGCCGCGTGTGTTGCAGCGAGACCAGCGACGCGAGCGCCATCCGGGGAACTTGCGTCCCTCCCACTTGAGCCAGAGCTTTGCATTGACAGCGATCTTGAACTTGATGCTGACCTTGCACTTCTCCTCGCGCTCGATGTGCCCTACTTCCATATCGCATCTAGCGCGGCATCGACGGCCAAGTTCTCGGCAGCCTTCGCCACGTCCTGCGCCTGCTCGGGGTGGTTGCGATAGACTTCCACCGGGTTCTTGAGCAACTGCACCTCGATGTCGTCGGCCAGCTTCGCGAGCCCCGCATTGCCATGCACATTCATCGTGCGGGCTAGGCCAACGAGGTCCTGTATGTTGGTCACGAGGCTGTCGTACAAGCGAGTCTTCTGCTTGTCACCGGCCTTGGTCAACTGCTTCGCCATGCGCTGGAGTTCGCTCAGCAATCGCTCTTTAAGATCGGCAAGAGCAACACCGGCTTGGATTGCGTTCTGCTCAGCAAGGCGATTCCCAAGGGCCTCCGAAAGTTCAGAAGGCACAGCGACGCGGCTGAAATCCCCCATGGCGGGCACGGGTCGAAGGTCGAACGATACAGCGAACTTGTTAGGAAGCTCTGCCGCCGTTGGATAATCCCCCAAGTCGGTAGCCATGCCGCCGAGGTTGACGCGGGCTTCGGCGACTCGTTGGTCCCAGACGGCTTGTAGGCGAGTAACAGCCTTGTCGTGTTCATGCTTGATCCCGTTCACTTCCTTCATGAGTTCGAAGGTTTTGGTTGCGGACACCAGGCGCTCACCGCGCTTGGCACCGTCGGTGTTGGCCGAGAACGGCAGCGTCCTCGAATACACCAGAGCCCGAATTTGGTTCTGGTAGTGAACCACTTCCAGGAATTCGGCGTCGGCATTGGCGAGGAGGTTCTTCACGAACCGTCCGGCCGATGACGTTGCGCCCTTTGAAGCTATAGTCTCTTGCGACACAGCCCTGTCGGTCTTCTTCGAGCCCCATGACTTGAGTTGAAGATCGACCAGCATGTAATTCGCCGCGAGAGCGTCATTTAGCTGTCGTGGGTCAGACATTGTCTCTCCTGTTGGTGCGTATCGCACTGGAGAGGAACCCTCTTGCGAAGGCCCTCCCCGCTGCGTCTGCGCCGTCGCGTCGTCGGTTTATCAGTCCGCCGCTAACACGCTAGCCGTTGCTCATGTTGATCAACGCCTTGTTGGCGTGAATCCACTTGATCAACGCGGGCGAGTTCAGCAATGCCGAACCGCTGCGCTCCAACAAAGACTTCGCCATGGACACCTGCACTTCCTTGGGCAAGCGCTCGGTGTACTGCCACAGCTTGTCGATGTTCGATCCCTTCGCGTAGTGGACGCACATCTGGCCGGACGCCCAGCCTGCGCTCAAGTCCTTGGGACACTTCGCAGCCTTCGGGTCCGCCATGATCTCGTCCAGCGTCGGCAACTGGTCGTGGACCTTCAGATAGCCGAACAGGTCCGCCGTCGCACCCTCGCCGATGTCACCCATGACGGCCTGCATTGACAGCGCGTCGCTCGGGAGTTCCATCGTGATGATCTTGCCATCATCGTTCTTCTCCAAGTCAACCTGCAAGAAGGCAGCCGCACGAGCCAATGAGCGGGCTGTGCTGAACGGGCGATCCGTCGCGGGCACTTCGTTGCTGAACGCCACAGTCGGGTTCTGCTTGGCCCAGGCGATGATCAGCGGGTGAATCCCGTAGGCCTCGGCCCAGACTGCCCACGATAGAGCATCGTTCTCGATGTTGATTTCGCGTACACGATTCCGAACGTGGCTCGGTTGTCGCACAACGCCAGCACGATCCGACATCCGATTGGAAGCAGCCCACACCTGCCAGCCGTCGGGGAGCGTTTCGTTCCCGAACTTCTTGTCCAGGAGGACACTTGCCAGAGCCTTCTGCGTAAGCATTTCGGCCGATGAAAGCTCATCGACCAAATAAATACCTCGCGGGTGTTGCTCCAGGTACTCCTTGGAAGGAAGCTCAGGAGAGCGCGTGAACGACGACCCCGCAGAGCCGTCCGCATTCTTGTGCGGAAGCAGGAAGCCTTTGTAGTCAGGCGCGTCCAGGGTCGGAGCCAGTGAATCATGGAAGCCGAACTCCTCGCCGTACTCGGCGGAAAGCTGTTTGGTGATTACCTCGCGGATCACGGCGGTCTTGCCGCAGCCCGGAGGGCCTATCAGCGAGACCGTGCTGCCCGCTTTATACAAACGGGATGCGATCTTTTGCAGATCGAGAATTCTCATTCACTCTCTCCTTCAGTTTCAGTTTGGGGAACAAAACGTATCGACGGTTAAGCCTCTGCATGTAGTCGGCGTGGTCCGCACTCTGCAACTGCAACTTGCGCAGATGTGCGAGCAACGCGCCTTCGGAACTTGTTGGCAAGATCATCCCGTAGATCGGGTACTTGCGTAGAAATAATAGATCGGGGTCGAAGCGCGGCCACTCTGCGGGCCAGCGGGCTGTGACTCCCATGTGTTTCATCGCTGTCAGCGTCTCGCCGTTGAGCGGCTGGTCGGCTGGCAGCACCCAAGGCAACGGTGCCCACGGATACCAAAGCTGCGGGCCATCGTGTGTCGTGCCAGGATCGCCGCCGTAACTCCAGACGTGCAACCAACGGCGGAACTCGCCATTCTCTTTGCGATAGTCGATCCAAGGATCAATCGTCTTCGGTGTCACGTGACATCTCCCGGAAGTTCACCGACTCCGAGTAGTAGCCGTTCGACGATCCGTACCACCGGATGGTCACGCCACCCTTGATGGTGTCGATCTTGTAGAAGGTCCACGTGAACGACTCCGCGCTGCGCTCGCTTCCAGGAGGGTTTAGTTCCTCGCCGCCAGTGACTTTCTCGGCCTTCATGATTGCCCAGCCGATGATGTCAGCAACGTCGCCCACGATCTCCTCGACCATGACGCACTCACAGCAGTCCTGCGAATGGAACATCTCGTAGTTGCCCTCCAGGCATTTTATCACCACGCGGTCGGAGCCTTTCTCTAGTCCCTCAATCGTGTGGATATGCTTGTGCAGCAAGTCCTCGAAGTTAGCCATTCTCCACCAGGTCACGGTTGCACGCCGCAATGAACTGCATCTGCTTGAACTTCGGATTGTCCTGCTCGAACAGCTTGGCCATGGCGAGTGTGAACGCATTGGTTTGGAGCAGCGCATTCTCCGTGATCGCGTCAGGCTCACCGTCCCTGTGCAGGTTGGTGGTCTTGATCTTTACGCGCTCTTTGTGGATCACGTCGGCGATAGCTTGGTAATGCTTCGCTGTGAAAGAAGGCATTTTCAGTTTCTCCTTTGGACGGAATACGCGGCCATGAACGTAGGCCACAGGACACTCAGCCCACTTCGTCGGTCCCTTGCTGTACTTATCGTGAGCTATGATGGTACCAACGACGTGGCCCCTAGTGTGCGCCATTCAACATAACCAATAGCTTTTCTACGGTCTCGATGGCGCTGATCCCATGGCCGAACACGTACCCTGCGCGGGCCATGCGGATGCGGACCTCGGCATCGACGAACGTCTTGCCTTGCAGATACCCGGTGGCGAAGCTCGCATTGCTGCGTAAGCTGCGCTCCGTGGCGGACATCGCGGGCACTGCGGCCTGCGTCGCTCGGTTGCGCACGTCTTCCCACATAGCATCGATGCAACCCATCTTCCAGGACCACGCCTGCATCGTGTGCGTCCCATCGGGCCGCTTGAAAGCGTACAGCTTGCCGACGCCTTCATCTTCGCTCTCCTCGGTCACGAGTGTGTAACCAACCGGGATTTGTACTGCCATGATGTTCTCCGTGTAATTCTCTGGAGATGAACCTGTCACCAAATCCATCCCCGCAGCTTTACAGCGCGTCATTCATCTCGCGACTTGCCGACGATGCGGGCTTGCAGCACGCGAAGCGCTGGTGCTTTCATGTTCTCTCCTGTTACGTTGAATTCGATCTTTGGTCCAATGCAATATCCAGTCCGGGCCTAGATACTCCAATGCTTTCTGTCGTGCCACGGCCATGCGGGCTCGACGCAAACGGTCTTCGAAATCGTTCACCACGGATAGTTCTCCTTGCGGACCATGTGGATCAACACCAACGCGCACTCGGCGAGCGCCGTCAGCACGAGCGTTTCGATGGACATGAGAGTCCCTCCGGTTTAAGTATCCCATTGCTGCCAGCAACCTAGCAGCAACAGGATCGTTACACCTTCTCGATCAGTTCGATGATGCGCTTCATCCCTTGCTCGGTGAACTCCAAGCCCATCTCGCGCTTGATCATCGTGATCAGGTACGAGACGAGGCCGCGATCCGTCGCCTTGCTAGGCGCGGTCGCTTGGCCCTTGCCATCGACGATTACCGGCTCGGCGTCTGCTTTCGGAGCGCGCTGGATCGCTTGAATCACTCGCTCCAAGTTCGTCACCCGCTCCACGACTGTGGTACGAAGCGCCGACAGCACCTCGAACACCTTGCGCTTGTCCGCGTCATCACGATGCGACGCATTCTCCAACTGCTCCACTCGCTGTTCGACGTTCGCCGCCGCACGAGCGCCACGCACCAGATCGGTGGCGTAGGCTTCGGTACGGCGCTCCAACGCCGTCAAGCGGGCTGCGACTCGCGGGCAGATCGCTTCATTCAACTCGTCAATCGCATGATCCGCCGCATCCAACCGCGAGGTCAACGCGATCAGTGTTGCGTCCACCACGTCAGCGCGTGCCAGTTTCTTGGGCCTCGACAGCACTGCGCTCAGTTTTGATTTGCCTTTCGGCATTGCTCTCTCCTATGTTTGGAATCATCATCGCCACGCGGAGCTTGCGGCTCCGAACTTCTTAGCGCGACTTCGCAGCCGCTGATTTTCGGGACAGAACCTTTGCGTTGCGGTCAATCCGCCTTTGGGCTTCACGCTCGATCCTCACTTGTAGATTCATCACATACTGCAAATGCGCCATGGCCGCGACTGCGGCATCACCCAGCCTTGCGATCTCGACAGCGGGCTTGTCCGCAGTGTCGAACATATACGCATCGCTCGCCGTTTTACTCGCTGCGCGGGCCGCCGTGAGTGCCATGGCAACATACGCGCGTTGGAACTCCAGGTCCTCGTTAGTTAACCCTCGACGATCCCGGCGCGACGTTACCAGCAGTGGAGCGGTCAGATTCTTCGGGCGCATTGGCTAAGTCCTCGGGCGGCAGCATCTTGTTGAACGCCTGGATGTCGATGAACATGAACGGACAGTCCTTCGGGATGTCTATGTTCACGAGTGCGCGCTGCAACACTTCGCGCTTGATCAGCACCACGCGGCCTGTGCGGTATGCCTCGTCCGGCATGAGCTTGCCATCGCGCCCTGGTGTTGACTTGTCCGGGTCCACCTCGATCAGCGCGATCAATCCTTCCTTAGCAGCCTGCGCGTGTTGATCGCACAAGCCCCAGCCTGTGAGCGTGTCGCGCTCGAATCGGTTCTGCATCCGCTTGTCCAGCAGGATCGTGCCAGTGCTGTACTCACAGCCGCACGTCATGCAGACCTTGGATTCCATCGTCACGAAGCTCTTGCTCATGGGCGCACCTTGTTCAAGTGCGTCCGACGCTGGTAGTAGTCATCGGTGATCGGCAGCGGGGCCGTTATCGCCGTGTACATCGCGCAGCACGCCGCGAGACACGAGAAAAAGTAATAGAGGGTGTTCATGGGATACTCCTGGTTAGAAGGATCGGTCGTCTCAACTGATCAAGGGCCTATCTGTTTGCTTGTCCTGATCGTTCGTTGAGTTGAGTCGCCGCTTTCGAGTTCGGCTTTACGGAGCGTTCCATGGCGCATCGTTGCATTTGCAGTCGGCGGGGAGTTCGATGCTCTACCGACCCGATACGTTTGAGGATTCATAACGCCCACACTCGTTCGTTGGTGCTGTCCTGGTTTCAAGACTCCATGCACTACCCGGCTCGATCACTGCGCGGGCTCAGTCTATCGACGACCAAATTGGAGAGCTAGGTCTTTGGGATACACGGCCACTAGATCGGGTACTGGCGGCTCGGCCCATCGTAGCAGGGATCACGTCGTCGGAGGCATTGGGTTTGGCTGTCCGATGGCAGCGTGAGCCTTTCCCGTACCTCTCACGCCCCACTAAATATCACGTCCATCCTTTTCGCTCTGGTCGAGATACCTGAAGCAGCGCATCGTCGTGTCCGTAGGATCACGTTGCGGGCTGTCGGCAAGTATCTCGCCACAACAAAAAGAAAGGGCCGGGACAGTATTATACCTCCGGCCCTACAAACTTCCACAAATCAGCGTCCCGTTATAGGAGATGCAGGTGGAAGTATCCGTAGGCGACCACTGCCAGCGAGGCAGCGCCGACCACGTAACGCCAATTGCGTCCCAGGAAGTTCACCACGCCCTGCACCTTGCTCGAAGATGTCAGGATGTAGGCGGCTGCCTGATCGGCTGCTGGCGTCGAAGCAGGCGAGGCTGTGGCGATGATTTTGGTCGCCGCGTCCACTTCTGCTTGGTGCTTGGCGATGTCGGCCTGGTGGGCTGTGACGTGCGCCTGGAGAGCAGCTACGACCTGTCCTTTGGCCTTGGTCACATCCCCAACGAGGGAAGCGACTTTAGCGTCAAGGGCCGCGATGGTACTCGCAGCGGTCGCAACGACATCTGCTGTCGATGTTACTGTTGCCATGGTCTTGATACCTATTCAATGTGATCACGGGAGACTCCGCGCTGGCATCTTAGCCCGCACAGGGTCTCCTGTCATCAAATCGAATCGGCCCGCTCAGATTCGACATGGATACTAGCGCTGTCGCGTTCGCATGTCTCCGTGAGCGGGCCAAATTGGTGCCGACCTGTCTGCCGGGTCGGTGCGGCTCTCTATTCGGCTTGGCGGCGCAGCAGCGCTGGGCGCGTGGCATCCCAGTCCTCTGGATTGCTGGACAGCAGCAACCCGAGATCGCTGCGGTCTGCGGCTAGTTCACGGATCGCGCGCTGTGTTTCTGAGCGGGCTTTGCCGCTGACCTTGGTGAATGCATCCTCCAACTGTCGTGTGATGATGTGCGCCCTGATATAGCGCGACAACGCGCAATCAGTCGGTATGCCCGGGGCTTGATCCTGGTCCACTGGACCCTCCTATGATCTTGTTAAGATCGCGCACTAGCTGGCGCAATCGTCCTATCTCATTGCGAGACGCCATTGCCTCGCGTCGCCATTCAAGGGACATGGCTTCTAAGTCGATACACACGTTTACCCGCTGATCGGGTGTTAAACGTATGTATGCGTGTCGGTGTAGCTCAGCCGCTGCGCGGGCTGCGCGTTTGTACTCTGCACGTTCGTTTGCTGTTGACACGGTGGCCTTCCTCTTGTTTTGAAAACAAGGGGATTTTGTCAGGGTATGATGTAAGTGTCAACCTATTCATTCACTTAGCGGGCTTTGACTAACGAATCCCCTTGTATGGCTCCGATGAGTCGCTGGCGAAGAAGCCCGCAGCGACACAGCATCGTATATGGTTCACAGTCCCTAATAGCAATACTGTATTATCAAAGGGACAAAGGGACAAAGGGATATATAGGGTTTAGCATCATCAAGAATCAATGACTTAACCGATGATCTCTGAGCAGTCCCCCTGGTATTCGCGCGGGGGCAAAGCCACAACATGCTCACAAGGCTCTGACAATAGCCCGCGCAGTCGTCTGCGCGGGCTACATGACAAGACCCTGCTATCAAGCAGCCAACATCGCCCTGCCTGCGGCCACCAGCTTCGAGGCGAATTCCTTCGCTTCGGCAGTGACCTTGGGAGTACCGTCCTTGTTGACCTCGTCCGATGTCGCCTTCTTCTCGATGATGCGAAGCAGTGCCTTCACATCCAGAGTCGTCGGCGCGGGCTCCTTGGTGAAATCGCCAAACGTGATCGCCATTGCGCCCACGATGTCGAAGTCAGAGTCCGAGCGCTCCTTCGAGAGTTCACACACCCATGCCTTCGCTTCGCTGTCGATGCGGGCTATGAGCTTGCCGCCGCTGAAGTGCTTCAACCACGCGGCGATTGCCTGCACGCGCTGACCTTTCGGCAGCCCGTTCAGCAACGGAAGCAACGCGGTATAGTCGCCATGCTCGCGCGTATGATCCAACACGCTGCACAGCACCACATGAATTTCAGCTTCGACTTTGCCAGCAACGCGGACGATGCGGGCAACGCGCGAGCCTATTTGTGACCGTGAATATAAGTTCATGACAGTTCCTTGGGGGTATAGATTGCGGAAGTGCAATCCCAATTGCCCTGACGACCAGGGCAACAGGCATTACGCTTTGATGCTGCGAGTGTTGCGAAGGCGCGGCGCAGGAATCGAATCCATGCACCGGCCATAGTTGGAGTGACCTTGCGACTGATTCGCGATGCGCTCCGCATTGTCCAGTGACTTGCGGACAGCAAAGCAGCGGCCGCCGATGATCACAACCTTCTTGCCATGTACTTCAATCATGTGTGTTGCTCCGAGGGTTATTCACTCAAGGAGCCCGCGTAGTGCCGAGACCCTTGAGAGAATAACCCCCAAGATTCGCTTTTCTCCGCAGGGTAGCGGGCCTCACGTGGTCGCACGTCCCATGACAATGCGCCGAGCAGGTTAGCGGCTGTAGCGGGCCAGGAGTCTTAGACCTTGAGTTACAAGGTATCTGGCATGATGTGTCACACGTTCCGCGTAGTGTTTGCCGGAGCCTAGTAAGTCATGAGGCTTGCGCCCTGCGACCGTTCAGCATTCCCGCACTATGCTCTAGCATGTGCCGCGTCAGCGAGAGAGCGAGTCGGTTGCTTTGCTGCGATGTTCGTTCTCTCAGTTAGTGGGATTTTCGGCGCATTATGTCGCATACCCTTGGGTGGATGGACCGACCCCCACCCCCCGGCAGTCCGCTTCATCTCTTTCGCGCATATTTTCTACTTGAAACTGTCTGTACATACGTTATACTCTGTGACTATGAAGGTCGGAAAAGGCGATGTGTCGGGACAGAAAGCCCGCTGGAAAAAGACCCCAGCGGGCAAAGTGAGCCGAGCCCGCGCAGTGGCAAGACGACGCGAACGTTTGCGATTGATCGTCATTGCAGCGAAGGATTGCCCGTGTCAAGACTGTGGACGATCCTACCCGCACTATGTGATGGACTTCGATCATGTGCGCGGCGAAAAATTATTGAACATAGGGCAGGCGTCTCAGAAGAACCTTGCTCCCAAGAGAATCATCGACGAGATCGCGAAGTGTGATGTTGTATGTTCAAACTGCCATCGGGAGAGAACGCACCAGCGTTCCACGTGAAACAATGCCGTTACTTGATCCCATCGTCGAAGTGATGAAGCCGTCGATGCTCACAGCCCGCATCGTCGATGGCAAGGTGCCGGAAAATATTCAACCGATCCTGACGCTCATGAAGTGTCGCGTGGTTGCATTCGAGCAGGGCGGGATACCGTTCTGGGAAATCACCACTGAAGACGGCAAGGACTACGTGCGGGTGCAGCAGCACTACATCCTTGACGACGAGGCGGAGTGGACAAGACTAATCGGAATGTTGTTAGATTACGCGAAATCAAAAGGAGGTGAGTGACATGGCAGGCGCATTTAAGAAGCTCGTTGGCAAGTTGGAAGCCAAGGGCCTACCCGCGAGCGAGGCGGGCGGCATCGCATACAAGCAAGGCGTGAAGAAGTACGGCAAGGCTGGTATGGCGAAGAAGGCTGCGGCCGGACGGAAACGCAAGTGACCGGGGTCTACAGAGAACTATCCGGGCTGGCCGTCAGCCCGGTACCCGACCAGGCTACCGACAAGGTGCAGCCAGCGCTCTCCCAAGAGATCAACGCTTTGCTGAACACGGCGGGCTGCTCCGCCAAATGGACAGGTTTCCAGTGGAGCCTGACCCGGAAGGGGAAGACCTACGCGGCCAGCCGTAAGCTGGCGTCGTTTGACGACTGGCGGGAGACCGTCGCATCAGTTGTTGAAGCGACCACCTGAGTCTTGTAGGATAGGCCCCGGTATACCAAAAACTGTCTTCCCAAACCCTATAGGTGACGAAAATGTTGACTCGATTCAAAGTTCTCCTGGCCTCTGCTGCGCTTGCCCTCGGCCTTGCCGGGTCGGTCACTGCCCAGCACGCCGATGTCGGCTTCAGCCCCACCACGAACCTCCAGGGGTTCCCGGGCCTGGATGTTTCTTTGGGCACTCCCCCGGCCACGACCGGCAGCACCTGCGCTTCGGGCACCCTGACGGTGACTGGCGGCGCGAGCGCTGGCAAGATCGTGACGACCACCTGCACCACGCTCGTCGTTGTACTGACCTGGACCATTCCGAAATTGGGTCCGGGCGGCGTCAACGGGAACGGCGGATACAGCCAAGCAGCGTTCGCACCGGCCCTGTCCGGCGTGGCTTGCTATGTGGTTGACCTGACCCACCCGGCGAACATCACGCAGGCCAGCACGACCTACACTGCTCCGACGGCGACTGCCAACGGATCGGTGGTCTGCACCATGAGTTCGGCGACCATCACCGCTGGCGACACCGTGCTGTACACGGCGGCGGCGTTCTGATCATGGCTTCCAAAAAGAAGTCCGAGCCGAAGCAGCCTGCGAACCCCCCGAGCAAACCGGGCGGCTTCCGCAACAAGGCGATCAAAGCCAAGGCATGATCCCGACCCCACCTAAGACGTGGGGTTTTCTTTGCCCTTGACGAATCGCGTACATACCTTATACTCAGCGCATGGCCTCCTCGAAACCGCTGCTCTACAACTTCCACCCGCATATGCTGCCTGACGGCGTCCCTGAGTTGCTGGACCTCCTCGGGTTCTTCCACTTCTGGGACACCGACACCATGAGGCACCGCATCTATGAGAAGCTCGGCGGAGCGCCGCGCATGAAGTGGAAGACGATGGAGTTCAAAGGCGGCACTACGCGCGAATGGCAAGCCTTCCTATCCACGATCACTGGCCCGGAGCATGTGAGATGACCCAGAAGATTTCCAAAGGTCGTAAGACCTCTCTGTTCGAAACGATGCAGAACAACAACGACCTCGCGTCGAGCGCGATCAACCCCGACGCCCCCGTGGTGTTGCAGCCCGCGCCAGCCTCACTGGGTACCGATGTGCCGGTGCTGGAAGAATGGGTGACGGCGCTGCTGATCATGCACGGCGTCAAAGCCCGCTGGGTGATCAACTACTGGCTGGTGTCGAACAAGGCGGGTGCCGAGTCCGGCATCTCGAAGAACTACACCTTCGACGAGGTGCAGTCTGTCCTGAAAGATTTGGCTGGACGGACGGCGCGTCGTTAGGACATAATGAGTGTATGAATAAACGTCCGCGTCATTTGGGTCCAGCGGCTGTAGCCCGCCGTCTGAAGTGGTCGATCATCATCGATCAACTGAAGAACCACCCCTGCTCGGATTGCAAAAATTCATTTCCGCCAGTCGCCATGGATTTCGATCATGTGCGCGGGGAAAAGAAGTTCGGGATTGCGCTGGCTCGAATGGGAAATTATACAGCGGAGAAGATACTGGCCGAAGTGGCCAAGTGCGACTTGGTCTGTGCTAACTGTCACCGCATACGCACGGCGAAGCGCAGAGGCGAGATATGACACGAACTCGCGTCGGCGATAGAGAGCGGATCAACTTCTACTTCGACAAGCAGGTGCTTGAGGCGTTGAAGAAACTGGCCGCGCTCAAAAACACAACCTACTCGGAACTGATCCGGGTCGCGGCGCGTGAGTACGTCGTGCGCGAAGGCGCGAAGGCAATCGCCGACGGAACCATCATCAAAGAGGTGCGACGATGAAAAAGCTATTCGGGATGCTGCGATTCGAAGAATGCGAGTGCCACCCGCTGCCGAGCTTCGGCCCCTTCAAGACGTACCCGATGGACTACCTCCAGATTCATCTGCCGCCCGTGGGCCTGATCATGATCTACCTGGCGCGGCCGCACAAAGGCGTGCGAACCTTCGGCGTGTTCGTGAAGGCGTTCGGCAAGCTCTGGATATTCGCCCCGGTGTATACCAATGCGAAACCCTGAAGCCCCGCTGCACCTGACCATCGGGGACGCATTCAAGGACACGATCAAGCGCGGCGTGCGCGTCATCGCGGCGGCGCGAGACCCGGTGGCGATCCCAACGGACCCGACGATTGTCGCCATCGCCGAGAAAGCATTATGTCACCTTGGTCTTGGTACCAACTGTTTCACACTAACGAACGTGTACGGGATCGAGATGGAGATTCCCTATGGCGCGAGCGTCGAGCAGTGGCAGGCCGCCGCTGACAAACTCCTCAAGGGAGCGATGGATGCAACATGAACACGATGTTCGCGAAGTTCCTGGGACGAAACTACCACCTCGCGGTATTGATCTGCATCTGCGCGTTTTATTTGTGCTTGAAGGGCCGCCTGAGTGGCGGCGAGTACGGAGCTTTGTGCGGCGGCATCTTCAGTGCGTTCCGAGCGGGGGATGCAGTTGTCAATTGGATTCACCGCGAAAAAGATGATGACCTCGACGAGACCCACAAAAAGCCATGACTGAAGCCAGCGAAGACTTTTCTCAAATCCAGTTGCCAGAAGTTCCTGCTTCTCCGACGGCGACAGACGGCATCACGTCCCACGACGCACGACTGATCTGGGACCTGGTATCGAACATCCGTCCGGCTGCCGACGTGCTGGTATCGTATGGCCTGACCCCGGCCGACCTCAGAGCGAAGTCGCAGAATGGTTTGTGGGCTGGCGCGTACCGCGAGGCGAAGCGGGTGTGGCAGTCGGACATGAACGCGAAAACGCGCATCCAGTTGAAGGCGCAGTTCCTCCTGGAAGACTCGCTGCCAACGCTGTTTCGGATCATCACGCAGGACGGCGTGTCGATCAATGCGAAGCTCGAAGCTATCGAACAATTGACCAAAATTTCCACGGTGACGAACATACCCAAGGAGAACGCCACCATGGAGAAGCACAACATCACCATCAACATTGGTGGTGACACGAAGCCCATCACAGTCACAGCGGAGATTCCCAATGTCGGAACTAGTGTCCTCACAGCCGGTTAAACAAGCGCCGGTCGAAGTCGAAGTTGATTTCCCTTACGGTGCGCCGATCAAGGGAAAGGTCTACGTCATGGACCACAACTATCGCACAGGCAGTCTCGAAGAAGGAACGGATCATACCGTGCGCATCATCGTCATGTCCGAGGAGTCGTGGGGCGACTTCGGCACGAAGATGGAGACCGCGCGCCAGATACTGAAGGCGCAGGACCAGAAGATCAAAACGATGATTGCTGAAGGCAACGCTCGTGATAGAGTGAACGCCGATTTGCTTTCCCGCCTTGACGCCCTTCGCGCAATTCGGCGCGCGGAGAAGCGGCCCGAAGTTGAAGCCGACCTTAACCTACCGAAAGGAAATTGAAATGACAAATGACAGCGTTTTACGAATCAAAGCTCTGGAGGTTGCATATGCTGCTTCTACCGGGTTTCCGCGTAGTAATGGTCCGTCAGCCAAGGATATCGTCGCGGATGCAGTGATTTATTACAATTTTTTGAAATCCACCAAAGGAAAATAAAATGTCCACGACACTCGATACTCTCAACAAGGTTCTCACCAACGTGCAGAACAACCGCGAGCAGATCGTCAAGCAGATTGCCGCCAGCAAGAAGGCGCTGCCGACCGACTCCGCCGTCCTCGACGCCATCGAACTCCTGACCAAAACGTTCAACGGGAACGTGCAGGAGATTGGGCAGACAATCGGCGCGAAGTTGCAGATCGACTCGATGGAAGCGAACCTCCCCGAGTTTGACGCGTTGGTCGCGAGCCTCCAAGTGGTACTGGCCGATGAAGCGAACCTCGAAGCAACGACCGCGTTGGTTGTCGCTGGAGCGACCGCTTCTGACCCTCTTTCTGTCGCCGCTGGAGACAGCAACCTTGCAGCGGCAAATGACACGGCACCTGTCGAAGCTCCCGCCCAGCCTGCGCAAGCGGCTGACGCCGGAACTGCGGAAGGGACGAGTGCGCCGGTCAACGGAACTGCTGCTTCGTAAGCACTACAGGATGATATGAGCGATCTGAACTACACGGCCCCACCGACTCTCGCGGAATTCATGCGCTCGAATCAGCGTATCCGAATTGTGCGGGGGCCGGTGGGGTCGGGTAAGTCCAGCGCCATGGTGATGGAGCTACTCCGGCGTGCGCTGGAGCAAGCTCCTGATCCCAAGGATGGAATTCGACGGACCCGCTTCGTCATCGTGCGCAACACGATGCCGCAGTTGAAGACCACGTCGATGAAGACTATAAATGAGCTACTGCGCGGCGTCGCCGTGTACAGAGCGCAGGACCACAGCTTCGACATCAAGTTCGGCGACGTGGAGTCCGAATGGATAATGCTGCCCCTCGACACGCCCGAAAACGTCCAGCGATTGCTCTCACTCGATTTGACCGCTGGCTGGCTCTCCGAGTTGCGGGAGTTGCCGCCGCAGATTTTGCTCGATGTCTTGTCGCGGTGTGGACGCTACCCATCCATGATGAACGGTGGTCCGACCTGGTATGGCGTTATTGGCGAGACAAACTCGTTCAGCGAGGACAGTCCGTGGAACGCAATATTGGAAGAAAAAGATTTGATGGGTAAGCCGCTGCCCGCGACGTGGGGCTACTGGATTCAACCCGGAGCCCGCGAAGCCCACGCGGAGAATCGCGCGAACCTCGTACCCGGATATTACGAAGATTTGATCGAGTCGAACTCACCCGAGTGGGTCGAGCAGTACATCGACAATCGCATCACGCCAAGCCTCTCAGGAGAGGCGGTGTTCCGAGCCAGTTTCAACCAGAATTTTCATATTGCCAAAGCCGAGCTTCTGCCAATCCCCGGCACCATGCTGATCGTCGGTATGGACTTCGGCCGCAACCCGGCCGCCGTGATCACGCAGATGGACCCGCGCGGCCGCCTCACCGTGCTGGACGAACTCGTCGAGCAGGGCATGGGTGTCGAGCAGTTCGTCATCACGCGGCTCAGGCCGCTCCTGGCGCAGCCCAAGTACGCGAGGCTGCCCGCTGGCGTCTGCGGCGACCCGAGCGGCGTGGCGCGCTCCCAGATCGGCGAGGAGTCAGTCTTCGCGGCGCTCAAGCGCCTCGGCCTGTCGGCCCAGCCCGCCCAAACGAACAACATCGAGCCTCGGCTGCGCGCCGTCGAGAAGTGGTTGCTTCAGCAACGTGACGGTGGCGCAGCCCTTTTGATCAGTCCGCACTGCCACACGCTGATCACAGCGCTGCGGTCGCGGTACCGCTACGCCCGCGCGAAGGGGAGCGGGATGCTTCAGCCCCTGCCGGACAAGGGCCACCCGTGGTCGGACATCGCCGACGCGTTTCAATATGCCACGCTAGGGCATAGTGGCACGATCCTGGCAAGACTCGTGAGAACACGGCATGATCGCGGACCTTCGCGACCGAAATCCTCTGCCGGTTGGACTTGATTACACAGCAGTCGCCAGCGTATTCTGGTGACATATTCTTGGAAGGATCAGTAAATGCCCGTTGTCTGGAAGAAAGCACAGTCGACGCCTGTCAGGGAGATAATCACTCCTCCGAGAAAGGTAGCTGGCGAGAGGCTGTTTATCCAGCCAGAGGAAGTCGGTCCCAAGCGTGAGCTAGTCGAACAGCATCATCGCATGGGGTTTTCCAACCACTTCAATTTTGCTGACCAGTACACCGGCAACACGCGCACATACGACGAGAAGGGGAATTATAACTGCGGCCGCTGCAACATGGCGAACGGCACGAAGTGCCTTCTCCTGGATATACCCAGCATCAACAGGGATGCCGGTAGCTGCGGCGACTGGGAAAACACATGCGCAGGCGACCCGGAGATGGACCTGCACGAGAAGGACCCAGAGGCGGCCGTTTACGGAGTCGCGAAGAACGGGAAAGGTTTTGGATGCCATCGGTGTCCATATGCGAGCGCTGCACATCAACCTGACAGCCGGGGCCGAGACCTGTATTGTGGTAAAGGTGACTTTCGAGTATTCGGTACATCGTGCTGTTCACTGAACGGCGCTCCGGTAGTAGGCGGGTCTGACGACGAGGACGAATCATAATGGGCGCGATTCCAGCAGGTATGAGTACCCCCGGTGTTCAAGTGGGCGGCGACACACCGCAACCCTACGCCAATGCTGCTCTCGGGAACTCAGCCCGCGCCGCGTCGCCGATCCCCGGGGTCTTCGACGGTGCCGGTGCGCAGTCGAACCGCAAGCCGGACAAAAGCCTTGAGCCGATGCGACACCAGGGGCGTGGGCTTATGCGCGTGATCGGCAACGATGAACTCGATATGGCTCACAAGAAGTCAATCGACCTGTCTAAAGTGTCGTCCGAGATCGCTTCCGACCTGGCGAACTATATCCGCCAGCGCTTTGAGAAGGCGGTCCGCCACCGCCGAGTCATCTCAGTGGATGACGAGTTGATCCGCGACATGCGCGCCTACAACGGCCAATATGATCCGGGCAAGCTCCAGGAAATCGAATCGTTCGGCGGCAGCGCCGTGTACTCACGACTGATGTCGATGAAGTGTCGCGGCGCAACCGCGCTCCTACGCAACGTGTACATGAACTCGGACCGCCCATGGACGCTCTCGCCCTCGGCTGACCCCGAGATTCCCGATGGCATTGATACGCACATCGCGACACTGGTGCATCAGGAAGTCATGGCCGCAAACCAGCAGGGCAACAAGGTCCCGCAGGATGCGATCTATCAGCGTCTCGAACAACTCTATGAAGCGGTGAAGCTGGCCGAGCGCCAGAAGGCCGAGGAGGAAGTGAAGGATGCGCAACGAAAGATCGACGAAGTGCTAGAAAAAGGGGAATTTTACCAGGCTTTGAGCGACTTCCTCTCCGACCTTCCCGTGTACAAATACGCCGTGATCAAGGGACCGATCACGCGCCGCGCGACCACGCTGCATTGGGACAAGCACAAGAAGATGCACGCCCACGAGGAGGCCCGCTTCTACTGGCAGCGCGTGTCACCGTGGGACATCTGGTTCTCCCCCGGCGCGACGCAGATCGAAAACACCGAAGTGTTCGAGCGCCAGCGCATGAGCGTGATGGACCTCTACAACCTGATCGGCCTGCCCGGGTACCGCGAGGAAGACATCCGCGCGATCATCCAAGCGTACGAAGGTCGCGGGTTCAAAGAGTGGATTCAGATTTTCGACTACGAGCGTGCGCAGATGGAAGGGCGCAACAACGTCCTCGACGATACGTTCATCAATGCCATCGAGTTCCACGGCCACGTGTTGGGCCGCTACCTCATGGAGTACAACGTTCCGGGCGTGAATGATCCCTACAAGCCGTACTTCATCACGGCCTGGATGGTGGACAAGCGCATCTTCAAGGTGATGATGAACCCGAGCCCGCGCCTGCGCGTGCCGTACTACGTCACCAGCTTCGACAAGCTCCCCGGCACGCTGTACGGCAACGGCATTCCCGCGCTCGCGAACGACCTCACCGACGTGATCAACGCGACGCTCCGCGCGCTCGTGAATAACATCTCCATCGCCTCCGGCCCGCAAGCTGTGATCGACGAGGAGTTGATCAGCCCGACGCAGGACGCATCGCTGTCGCCGTGGAAAGTCTGGAAATATACGGGTGATCCGTCGAATCCGAATCGCACGCCGGTCACGTTCTTCCAACCGAATTCGAATGCGCAGGAACTGATCACGATCATCGACAAGTTCTCGACGATGCTCGACGACGTGTCCACGATCCCGCGCTACTTGACTGGTTCGGGTCCCGGCAGCGGCGCTGGTCGCACGGCCTCGGGACTATCGATGCTGATCAACAATGCGAACAAGACTCTCCAGAACGTTGCCGACAACATCGACAACGACATCTTCGAGCCGCTGCTACAAATGCTCTACGACTTCATCATGCTCACCGACTCCACCGGAATGCTCCGTGGAGACGAGACCATCGTTGTGGATGGCGTGCGCCAAGCCGCGAAGCAGGAACAGGATTTGACTCGCCAGATGGAGTTCCTCAACCTGATCAACAACCCGAACTACCAGACGCTGATCGGGCCGGACATGATGGCGCGGATTCTCCAGAAGGTCGCCGACAACACCGGCATGGAGATCAAGATCAAGCAGCCTGGGGATATGCCAGGTGCGCCGCCTCCGGGGATTTACACCCCGCCTCCTCCGCCCGCGCCGCCCGCGCCGCCGCCCCCGAAGGTGATCCTGACCGGCAAGTTGCCCAACCCGCAACTCGACGGAATCGCTGGAGTTCCTCCCGCGCCGACTGGCGGCGGACCGAACCCCACCGGCAACAACACGCCGATGCCCAACCCCGCGCAGTCCGCGCCGGGAGCGGGCGGCGTCCCCGGCCTTCCGCCTGGACCCAGCGTAGTCCCAACAAACACTGTTGCAACAAACCTGGCACACGGGTAGGATCGCATTATGTCCAATCATCGTCAGTACGGAGTCAAGTAAATGAGCGGCAAAATCAAGGCGCGTAACATCACGTCGCAAGTCACCGGACCGACGTTCGATCACAACGATCCGGCCAAATTCCCGAACAAGGGAAAGGAGCATGGCAAAACCGGCTCCGACAGCACCGTGATCTCACAGGCCGAAGGTGCGACCTTCACCTGCAATGATCCGGCGATCAACTTCCCCGAGGCCAGCGAGTATGGCAAGGGAAAGAGCCTGGGCCAGCACGCCGAGAAGGACTTCGATCCACACGGCCGCAAGCCGGTGAACGTGGCCGAGGACCCGGTCGTGACGACTCCCCCGTACCCGCTCAAGAAGTCGTACGAGAAGTAAGCCATGGCCGAATTCTCCAAAGCCCCGGATGGCGGAACCAAGATGAAGTGCGGCCCCGGCTGCAAGTGCATCAAGTGCGAATCCATCCGATTCAACGGCGGAGTCGCCGACATCAACAAGGCACCGACCAGCCGGGTCTACACCCGCGACTACACGAAAGTGGGCCGCGACCCTGAAGACACCGACCTGATCACGGCAGCCTTGGGGAGCCCTGTGTTCCGCATATGAGTTTCAACCGAAAGGACCTGGCGGACAACCTTGCCCGCCTTTCTGACAACGCCCACTGGCGTCATTATGTCAGTACAATTGAATCGATCTACAACACGCAGGTGGAAGCCCTGCTGAATTCCGACCACCCGGACGAAGCCCTGCGCGGTGAATGCAGGACACTTCTCAAGCTCCTCAAAACCATTCACCAAAATAAAGGAACCACCCAATGAGTGACACTCCCGCGCCTTTGCCTCCCCAGAACAACCTGCCCCCGGCCATCAGGAAACAGGTTGCCGATGCCAACGCTTTGATCGCAGAACTCAACGCCAAGCCCGGTCAGATTCCGGCTGGCACCGAGTTCCAAACGATGCCGGGGTCTGAGACTCCTGGCACCATGCCCACCGGCCAACAGACACGATGGCAGCCCGCGTCGCCGAGCGCGACCGCTCAGCCGCAGGGTCATCCCGACCCGCAGCAACCGCCGCCGCGCGCCGCCGCGCCGCCGCCCGCTGCCGCGACGGAGATTGAGCCGTGGGAAGCGCGGTATCGCACGCTTCAGGGGAAGTACGACGCGGAGGTCCGCATGACCCGCGAGATTCTCGCGAGCCAGCAAGCGACCATGGACAAGCTGATCCAGGATCGGCAGTCCGCCGTGGCCCCGCCGCCCGCCGCCCCGCAGGACCCCGCAGAGTTTCTGCGCTCCCTCGGCGTGACGGACAAGGAATTGGAGGACTACGGCGAAGTCCTTCCCATCATGGCCCGCATGGCGCAGAACATGATCAAGCCGACCGCCGCCAAACTGGAGCGCGAGTTGGCCAAGACGAAGGAAGCGGCCGGTACCGTCGCGAAGGCGCAGATGAAAACCGGCCAGGAAGCGCTGCTTGCAGCCCTGCAATCCCGCGTGCCCGACTGGGCGGCCATCAACGAGGATCAGAATTTCCTTGCATGGCTCGACCAACTTGACTTATTCTCTGGAGCAAGCCGAAGGGTAGCCCTGGAGGCCGCTTTTCAAAACCTCGACACAGCACGGGTCGTGGGCATATTTGAGAAGTTTGTGCAGGAAGACTCTGTTCGTAGATCAACCTCGGGACCGACCATTGATCCCCAGACACTGATCGCTCCGGGTGTACCCCGGGGTGGCGCGGCAGAAGCTCCTGGAGGCGCATCAGGTAAAAGAATTTTGTCCGAAGGCGAGATAAAGGACTTTTACTCACGTGTGAGACGGAAGCAGGTTTCGGCGGAGCAGTACGCTGCATTCAGCGCCGAGATCGCAGCCGCAACGATAGAAGGTAGGATCAAGCCAGAACGGCGCGACCACCACGCGAACAGTTGAATTTAATATCGGAGTGCGTCTCCGGGAGTTTTGACGATGGCCACTTATCCAATTTCAGGCTCGCCCTACTTGGGCAGCAATCCGAGTCCTGCGTACTCGGGCGTTTTTATCCCGACCATCTGGTCCGGGAAGTTCGTAGAGAAGTTCTACGATGCGACGGTGTTGGGCGCGATTGCCAGCACGGATTACGAGGGTGAGATTCGCAATTTCGGCGACACCATCAACATCCGCACGCATCCGACGATCACCATCAATGCGTACGCGGCGAACCAAGCACTGTCAGTGCAACGTCCGTCGAGCCCGCTGGTTCAGTTGCAGATCAACCAGGGTGCCTACTTCAACACCGTCCTCGACGACGTGATGGAGATTCAGGCCGATGTTGACTTGCTGTCGAACTGGGCGGACAACGCGTCCGAGCAGATGAAGGTGTTCGTGGACAGCGCTATTCTGACCATTGACAGCATCGGCAACCTCGTCGATCCGAAGAACATGGGAACTGCGGCTGGCCGCATCTCCGGTTCGATCAACCTGGGCTACAGCGCGAACACGCTGACGGCCGCTGCGACTGCCGGTGTGCCGGTCTCGCTGGGTTCGGTCGCTGCCGGTACCGGCTCGGGAAACACCAACGCCAACGCTCGCAAGATCGTTGACTTCATCATCGACACCGGCCTGGTGTTGGACGAACAGCGCGTACCGGAAACCGGCCGCTGGATCGTTCTCCCGCCTTGGGCGGCTGCGATGATCAAGCGTTCGGCGTTCCAACAGGCTTACCTGACCGGAGACGCGGTATCCATCGCGCGCAATGGTCGGCTCGGCATGATCGACCGCTACATGATTTACGTGTCGAACCTGCTCCCGGTCGGGAATGCGTCCAACGCACAGGCCACTGGCACCACGTACCCCGAGTTGGCGAGCGCGCTCAACCCGGCTGGCACTGGCGGTCTGGCGGCTGGCGAATACGCGATCTACTTCGGACACAGCTTGGGCCTGACCTTCGCGTCGCAGATGACCAAGGTTGAGACTCTGCGGTCCGAATCGACCTTCGGCACCTTGATGCGCGGACTTCAGGTTTGGGGTTTCCAGGTCGTGAATCCGACGCTCGTCGGGTACGCGGTCGTGATCAACTCCGGCCTGTAATCGCCCTCGGGTGATGTGATCAAGGGGGCTGTCTGGAAACGGACAGTCCCCTTTTCTTCTTCAGGAGACCGTAATGAGCAGCGCAACCAGCAAAACAATCGACGATGCGATCCTTGAGGCCCGGGCCATGGTCAACGATTCGACCTTGGTCAACGGCATAGTGGGACCCACCCGCAACTCGGACACGCTCTACCTCGCATATCTGAATTCAGCACTGCGTGTGCTGTACTCGATCCGGCCAGATGCCTTCATCGGGAACTTCACGCAGGGCATCCTGACTAAAGTCACGGTGCTGACCTACAACACCTCGGACCTGCAAGCGCCCGACGGCGTCACGAATCCGACTCCTCCGGTACCGGCGACGCCGTTCCCGGCCGACGACCGCTTCTTCTTCAATCCGGTGGTGGCCTACATCGCTGGCCGCGTCGAATTGTCCGACGACGAATATACCGAGACCTCTCGTTCGCAGCAGTTGCTGCTCAGCTTCAAACAGCAGTTGCAGGGGATGTAAGCCATGGCACAAGTCACACTCGACGGCGGCCAGAGTTCCGCCGCACTCGGCGGTCAAACGATCACCTACGTGGCGCAGTACGTCGCGCAGCAGATCGCTGGCGCTCCTGACACCTTGATCGAAAGTACGCTCACGCGCGTCCTCAACGACTTCTACACGCGCTCCACGGCATGGCGGGCCAATGTTGGCCCATACAACGTCGTCGGCGGAGTTAATAGGGTGGATTTGAACCCAGTGGACCAGAACACCCGGCTCCAATTTGTCCTCGGCGCATTCCTGTTCCCCTTCAACAATGCGCAGGACCCGCTGACGCTGTTCCCCAGCGTGCGGCAGTTCCTCGGCGGGACGCCCGCGCCGCCGTCGCGCTACTACATGCAGCAGCCGGATCAGATGATCCTCTACCCGGTGCCCGACAAGTCGTATGGGCAAATTTTGTTCGCCTACGCTTCCCTTGTTCCCACGTCATTGGCCGCACAGTTGCCCGATCAGAGCTACACGCAGCACGTCGATGCGCTGATCTGGGGCACGCTCTCGCGGCTATATCTCATGAGCAAGCGCCCCTGGTCCGACAAGGAACTTGGGATGATGTTCGAAAAAAAGTACAGGCAGGAAATTCTCTTGTACCGCGATCTTGCCAACAGGGGTTACGGACCAGCCGACACCGGTTTCCTCTTCCCGCCGTTCGCTGGTAAGTCTACTGCACAGATTATCCCGAGGGCTGTGGGATGAGTACCTTCGTCTACAACAACGCGCGCTCGTTGTTCGCGACGGCGGCTCTCAACTGGCCTGCTTCGGCGGCACATGCTGTATTGCTCAACGGGGCTTATGCGCCGCAGCCGACCGACCAGTTTTTCTCAGCGGTGCCACCAGGTGGCGTCATGAAAGACGTGGCGATGACCGGCCTCGGGCAGAAGAACGGCATCTGCTATGGCGTAATCCCGCAATTCAACGCCTTCACATCGCCTACGCCAGTCATGGCATTGTTGATCTATATCAGCACTGGCAACCCAGCCACGTCGCCCCTGGTCTATTACAGTTCGGATGGCGTGGGGTTCCCGTTCACTCCGCTGGGGTTCAATTACGCCGTGGGGTTTGACCAGGCTAATGGTGGGTATTTTCAGGCATGAGCTTTACCTACAATCCGCCCACAGGCCTAACAGGATCAGCGTCGGGTTTGAACGTTGGTCTTTCATGGAATGTTCCGACGTTGATCTCGTCGCCATCCCTGCTTTTGCATATGGACGGGTCTAACGGTTCTACCACATTCGTAGATTCATCTGGTGTCGGTAATATTATAACAGTAAACGGCACAGCCGCCGTGTCGACCACAAATCCCAAGTTCGGTACCGGATGTCTAAGCGGTTTGGCCACGACGTTTGGTGACACCAACTACCTGACTACTCCTATATCGGCTTCAGGTCCTTTGGATTTGAGTACCGGGGACTTCACCATTGAATTTTGGTTTTATTTGAATAGCTTTTCTGGCCCTACTCAAGTCGCTATAAGTAGCGGATTTACTGCTGGCACAGGATATGAATTGACTATAGAGAACGGCGGTAGCACCGGCAACGTGGTTGCCAGATTTGGCACCGGAGTAATAAGCACTGATGCTACTTCGGTGCCATTTAACACATGGTCATATATTACCTTCGTTCGTCAGGGCACCACATTTGGTATATGGCGTGATGGTGTATCCCTTGGTACTCCTGCTACACTAGCGGGAAATATCGGCACGGGTTCCACGTTAACAATCGGCGGTGTACCAGGCGGCGGAAACCAGACTCATGGTCAAATAGATGAACTTCGAATCACGAAGGGTACTTCATTCTACACTCCGGGCACCAATTTTTCACCGCCCACCGGTCCTTTTGGGATACCCTTTGGGTATGACATTTATAGAAATGGAGTGTCTGTTGCTACGTTCGCAGGAGGACCTGCATATATAGACACAGTACCAGCGGGAGGTATTTATACTTATAATGTGGCCGCTTGGGATAATACAGCAGATTCGTCTGATTTGTCAGCCCCTTTAATTTTGAATGTTAGCGCGACTGTCGTTAAGGTTTATGGTAAATTTGCACCGGCAGCGGCCTACCCTCCGGCGCTGTTGATCAACGCGAAAGGGATCAAGCCGCGAGTGTACATGCCCAAGGAAAACGTTACGGTGAAAACATGACCACGCTCTCAGCCCGCTTCACACAGTCGCCCGCCGAAACAAAGCGTTACGTGATGGACTATACCCTGCAACTCGCGACCGGCGAGGCGATCTCGTCTCTTGCGGTGAACATCGTCCAGACAGGCGGCCCGACGACCGGCGTCCCCGCGCTGGTGGTGAACAACGTCGCGCTGCTGCCTCCTGTGAATGGCGTGGTACTAGGTGCGGCGTTCTATGTTTCGGGCGGAGGCAACGGCTGCCAATATGAAGTGCAGTTCCTCGCCACGACGAGCATCAATCAAATTCTCGAAGACATCGTCCAGTTCGTGCTGGCGGAGAAACTGTAATGACCATTTTTGTTTTTTCGAATAACGCCTCCACTCTGATCGCATCGGGCATCAGTCCATCCAGCACGACCGTGGTCTGCCAAGCTGGCCAAGGCGCGCTGTTCCCTGCGATCAGCGCCGGACAAGTCGCAGCCTGCACACTCGAAGATGTGAGCGGCAACATCGAGATCGTCTACGCCACCGGCCGAACTGGTGACACGCTCACCATCGTGCGCGGACAGGAAGGCACCACGGCCATTTCATTCGCCTCCGGCTCGCGCTTGGAGCAGCGAATCACCGAGGGCGTCATCGCATCGTTCCTCCAGAAGCAGGGCGGCGACACGCTGTCTGGCACCACGGTTCTCTCGGGTGTGTTGTCTCTCGGCGGCGGCGGCTCGATCCAAGGAGGCGAGCTTGCGGGCACCGCGATCCGCAGCCAACCCGGCGATACGAGCAACCAGATTTTGGTTCCCATCGGCGGACAAGCGACGGAAGGCGGATCGGTATTGCTCACGAAGGCGAACATCGCCGCGAATCTACCCGCTGGCACTTCGCTGGCTCTCACCAACATGATCGTCCTATGGCATGGCCTGTCATCTGCGGTCCCCGCAGGCTGGGCGCTGTGCAACGGCCTCAGCGGCACGCCCGACCTTCGCGACCAGTTCATCGTCGGCGGCGGTGGATCGCTGGCCGTCACCGGCAGCTTCGCGCACTCAACGGACGCGTCTGTTAACGGTGCGGGGCTTACAGTGACTATAGCCCCTGTCACGCTTAGCCCGTCTAATTTTCCAGTGCATAATCATCCTATCGACTTCTTTGGCGGTTCGTCTGGCATGGTCATGGGACCTCCCGGCATCGCGTCTGGTGCAGCATATTTCTTTGCGGGGAGCGGTCCGGGGGTGCGAAACTCTGTGACTACCGGAAACAATGCGGGTTCTACTTCGCCATTCACGCCGACCGCTACTATCGTCGGAACGCATACTCATACAATAGAATCCCCGCCATACACTGCGGTGTTCTTCATCATGAAGTTGTAAGGTGAATCGTGCCAGGGCCAAACCAAATTCCGGGTCCTACTGCGATACGCTCGCCGACTCCTGATATCGGGAATCACCAGACTGTGTTGACACAGTTGAAGGAGACCACGGAGACGGCGCAGCGGCTTAGAGGCAACCCCGACCAGAGCTATGTTACGCTAGGCGAGTTAATCAATGCTGGTATTGTGAAGTTTCTCGGCGGTGTTGTTTCTCCTGGCCCAAAGATCGGTGGAGGTGGTGGCGCGGCGACTGTTCATGTGGCCGACTCGATCACGGGTAATGGCAGCGTCGCCACACCGCTGCAACTCTCTGGTGACAGCGCATCTCCCGGCAACCTGAAGCTATACGGCACGAACGGCTCCGGCGCGAAGGGCTGGTATGCGCAGCCCACGGGCGGCTCGATCACCGTCACCGACGGAACGCACACAGTTACTGGCACCACGAACCTGACTTTTTCGGGTGCGACGGTGTCCGGCTCTACGCCCAATGCCACGGTGACAGTGTCCGGCGCATCAGTCGCGCTGCCTGGCACTATCCCGGACTTACAAACATGGTTCGAATCCGATGACATACTGGGAGCTTCTGGTGCGCCGGTCCCGCGTTTACGTGAACGAACTCCATGGATCACTGGCCTATGTGCGCAAAACGGTCAACTCGGTTCGCTTGCAACGATAAATGCCGCTGCATTAAATAGTTTGAACGTGATTGCTTTTAATCCTAGCGCCAGCATAGGGTATACGCTACAGACGCCCATACAAACCTCAAACGGGTGCACCTATTTTGTTGTAATAATCCCCAACAATAATGTTACAGGACAAGCGATAGCGGGAGGAGCGGCTACGTCTCTGTGTCTATATCAGAATACGGCTGGTGCGAACCAACTAACTCTTATTAGTGGATCGACTGCCGTACTCGCATCGGCTACAACATCGTGGGTCGCTGGGACCGCATTTCAAGCTAATGTAACATATAATATTTCGACGGGTGCATACGCATTCCGCCAAGTCCGCGCCTCCGCTGGTAGCGGCACAGTTACTGCTGGCGTAGGCAATCTGGCGCATCCGGTAAGTTTTCTAGGGGGTGACACGGCCGCTGGTACCGCAGCATTGCTGGTGTCCAGTTCGATAGCGCTATTCTTAGCATATAACCGCGTATTAACAGGGCCGGAAATAGCTAATATAGAAGCCTATATCTTAGCTAAGTGGGGCGTGTAGGATATAGCCATGACGACCATCAAGATCGACAACTTCGCCGGTATCGCCCCTCGGGTCTCGACCCGCTTGCTGCCATACAACGGCGCGCAGGCGGCGGAGAATGCCAAACTGCTGTCCGGCGAGCTTCGCGGTCTGCGGGAGACCCAGTCTCTACACGACTTCGGCACGGTGAGCCCGCAGGTGAGCCGCGCGTATCGACTGCCCGCGACGGTCAACGCTCCCATCCCGCTCAACAACAGCGACTTCTGGGTGGGTTTCAGCGACCCCAACGTGGACTTCGTCCGCACCCCAGTGTTGCAAGACAGTTTCGAGCGCTACTACTGGACCAGCGACTCGACCTCGCACGGTGGTGCGCCGCAGTACAACACTCGCGCCCGCATTCAGGCGGCCTCGCCGAGCTACTTGCTGGGCATCCCCGCGCCTGTTGGTGCGCCTGCGGTGGCACCGGCAGCGGGTACCGACATCACTCGCGCGTATGTCTACACCTTCATCTCGGCCTACGGCGAGGAAGGTGCGCCCTCTCCCGCGACTGTGGCAACAGGGACGGCGGGCACGTGGACAATTTCAGGCTTCGACACCGTGCCGCCCGGGACGCCGTCGAACTACAACATCACGACGATCCGTCTGTATCGTACCGTGTCCAGTTCGACCAGCACCGAGACGCAATACTTCTTTGTGACCGACCTGGCTCTCGGGACCACGACGTACACTGACAATAATCTTGACCAGATCATCGCGCTGAACTTCTTGATGCCCTCGCTCACGTGGGACATTCCGCCTGCGACGCTGAAAGGAATCATCAGCCATCCCGGTGGATTCCTCTGCGGCTTCAGCGGCCGCGACTTGTACATGAGCGATCCGTATCACCCGCACGCATGGCCCGTGCAGAATATTCAGACTTGCAAAACCGAGATCGTCGGTCTCGCGGTTAGCAATAACATCCTGTTCGTGATGACGACTTCGAATCCATACTACGCGGAAGGTATGAGTCCGGCCGCGATCACGTTGCAGAAGATCGACTCGATTGATCCTTGCGTGTCAAAGCGAAGCATCGCGACCGCGCTCACGGGTGTCTACTATGCGAGCCCTCAAGGAATTATTGTTGCGACCGCTGGAGCGACTCAACTCTCGACTCAGCAGCTTTTTACTCGCGAGGAGTGGCAGAACTTTTTCTCTCCGACCACTGTCAACGCTGTGCCGTACGGTCTTCAGTACATTGCATTCGACACTTCGGCGACCGGCTTCATCTTCAGCCCCGCCGAAACACTCGCGCCTCTCACTACGCTGGATCGTTTCTCTAACGTTGGCGCGATCCAGATCGATGCGTATTCAGGCGACGTGTACATCGTGCAGGGAAACCAAGTGCGCCTGTGGGACCCGCCCGAGTCCACGCCCTACGAGTATACCTGGATAAGCAAGGATTTCGACTTGCCGAAGCCTGTGTCCTTCGGCGCAATGAAGGTGAAATTCAACGGCGGAGGCTTTCAAATCCCTGCTTCGCTGCTGGCCGATTACACCAGCTTCAACTCGCAGCGCATCCTGCACCCACTCAACTGCCTGAATCTCGCGCCGATCAATGGCGTGCGCAAGCAGCCGCCCTTTCCGGGATCGACGCAGACCCCAATTACCGGCCTAGGCGCGATCCTGCCGCAGATAAAAGAGCCGCTGGGAGGCTCCCCGCTGTTCCAAATAGGCAATTTGGAGAATCAAATTGGCGCTGTCCAAGTCACCGTGTATGCTAGGACCCCGACGAATCAACAGTGGGTGCCACGATTCACATGGACTGTAACGGACGAACGGACGTATCGATTGCCAGCGGGCTTCAAAGCCGACGGCTGGCGAGTCCAACTTATTGGCAACATTCCGGTTTACAGTTTCGCGATGGCCGAGACTGGAAAGGAACTCGAACAGGTGTAAGAATGGCTCAACCTCAAACGGCAATGGTGGGAACGGCAGTGACTGTAGGCTCAGGCGCATATTCTTTCTTTGGGTCAACACTCGCCACGGTCCAATGGCTCGCAGCCGCTGTCGCGATTCTTGTTGGCGTCGCTACGTTCATCCATCTAATCAAGAACTGGAACAAGCCGAAGTGACTTTCATCGACGCGTTTGCATACATCGTCGGCGAAGAAGGCAAGCTCTCGATGGACCCGGAAGACCCAGGCAACTGGACCGGCCACGCCAAAGGCGTCGGCATCCTCAAGGGGACGAAGTATGGCATTTCAGCGGCTGCTTACCCACTTCTCGACATCGCCAACCTGTCGCTGTCGGACGCGCAAGCAATCTATCAGCGCGACTACTGGAACAAGCTCGGCGGGGATTCACTCCCATGGGGCAACGCGCTGTGCCTCTTTGACTTTGGCGTCAATGCCGGGATCAGCGAAGCAGCCCGCGTTGCCCAAAGAGCCCTCGGACTCACCGTGGATGGGGTACTAGGTCCCAACACCTTGGGGACAATCCGCAACATGCCTCCGCAAGTTTTCGCGCCGCTGTTTACTCAGTACCGGATTGCGGCGTATCATCTCATGGCAGGGTTCGAGCATGAAGGCGCAGGCTGGATCGCTCGGGCCAACCTCACCGAACAGAAGGCGGTCACATGAAAGATAAAGGCACGGACGATTTTTAATCGAGAAGACCGGTTTGATCGACGAGTACGAGGGTCTATGATCAAGACATTCCTTGCTCCCTACGAGACCTACATCTGGGCGGCTATCGCGTTCGTTCTTCTGTGCGGCGGCATATACGTCGTGCATCACCTGGAGGATATCGGTGTTAAACGTCAACAGGCTGCCGACGCGAAGCTCGCTGCGGCTCAAATCGTTCACAAGGACGAGGTGGAAAAACGTGCGCAAGAACTCACTCAAGCCGCTGGCAGCCAGCTACACGCTGCGCTGGGCGCTCCCGATCCTAAGCCTTCTGTCTCTGTGCGCGTGTGCAGCGGCTCCGCCCCGGCCAAACCAGGGCTGCGTCCAAATGTCGGCACCGTCTCCGGAAGCCCTGTCGGACAGCCAGCCGTACCCGGACCAGTGGGAAGCGATGGCGCGAGCAAGGGGTTGGACATCGCCCCCGCAACCGTCGGACTCCTCGGACGCTGCCAAGCCGAAGTGAACTACTGGCGCACCTACTACGCCAATTGCAAGGCTGCTGGCGCGTGCAAATAGATGAACGCAAAGACAGGCTTGTAGGGGACTCGCCGCGCATCCAACAGTGGATGCATGACCGTTCTCGCTTGCCGATCATGCGGGACTTCTACGGGATAGCTCGGGAGGTTGATGGCAAGATCGTGGCTGCATTCGGATATGATTCGTTCCAGCCGGGGGGCTGTCAGATGCACCTGTGCGTGGATTCCCCCTCCGGGATCAACCGGACCCTCCTGGCCAAAGCCTTCGAAGTGCCCTTCGTGCAGTGGAACTACCAGTATCTTCTTGCTATCATCCAGGCGGATAATGTCAAATCGTTGAATATGGCGGACCGGCTCGGGTTCACCACCTTCGGCGAAGTCCCGGGCCATCTACGCTTCGGGGTCATGTACAGGAAAGATTGCCGCTGGCTGAAGCCGGGGCTGAGGTAGACATGTCAGGCGGCGCAGCAATTCCCAAAGCACCAGACTTGAGTGGCAACATTTCGTCTGCCAACGACACCGCGAAGCAAGCCACCAGCGACGCCACGCAGACGATGAACACGGCGAGCGCCTACAACCAGAACGCTCAAGCCAACCTCACTGGTGTGACGAACACCGCGAACTCGATGGCGGGCCAGATCGGCTCGACCGCGACGCAGAACCTCAAAACGTACGGCTCGCAGTTCACCGGCCTTCAGGCGCAGGAAGCACAGCAGGCTGCGGCCTACGGCGGACAAGAGAATGTCCAGAAACTTCAGGGCATGGCCGTCGCGAACTCCAACGCAGCTGACCAAGCAGCCCGCGCGAACAGCGCCGCCGCGCTCGCGTCAGAGGGTGTGGACCCGGCATCGATTCATGGTGCCGCGCTTGACCGCCAGAACTCTGTGACGAATGCTGGCAACGTGGCCGGTGCATCGACGCAGTCGGCGCTGAACACGCAGAACACCGCCTTCGGCATGGAAAACACTGCGAACCAACTGGGTTTGCAAATCGCGAATGCGGGCACCACTGGCGCTGCGACAGCGGCGAACACGGCGGAGTCCGGCCAAGGCACGATCAACAACACGAATTCCAGTGGAGTGAACAACCTCACCGCTGCGAATTCCTATCTGAATTCCAGCACCAACGCCAACAACGGCGCGGTCGCGGCGAACCAGGCTGGCTTCAGCGACCAGATGCAAGTGCAGGCCGCGCAGCAGGCGCAGCAGAACTCCACCATGTCCGCCATCGGCAGCATCGCTGGTGCGGCGATGATGTTCATGGAAGGTGGCGGTGTCGTCGGTGGCTCCAGTGTCACTCGCGGCGCGCGAAGCCCGATGCCGCATTCCGGCTTGCCGGTTGTCGCCGGTCACGTCCGGCCGCGTCAAGCGATCCCGATGCCCTTCGAACCGATGTACGCGGGTGGCCCAGTCACTACGCGCGGCGCGTTGCCGGTCGGCGCGATCCCGGGCACCACGGACCGCAAGCCTGCGATGCTCACCCCAGGCGAGTTTGTAATTCCGCACGATGTGGTGCAGCATCTCGGTACTGAGAAGCTACACAAACTGATCGACTCGACGCGCGAGAACGCCAACAAGCGCCGCGCGATTCCCGTACAGCACGCCCCTCACATGAGCATGAACTAATGGCCGCATCAGGACTCGGATCACTCGTCGCAGCCGCCGCCCCTGGTGCCGCTCAAGGTATCAGTCAGGCTGTGGGTTCGTACCAGGACTATCAGAAGGGCAAGGCGCTCGACGCCAGCACCGCCGCGCAAACGGGCGGGTCCCAGACCGGCATCGCCGACGCGAACCATCCGGTGTGGGGCATCCTGAACAACCTGACCGGCAACCCCGACAATGCGCCGCTTCCCGGTGGCGGAGCGCCCGCTGCCTCGCCGATTCCCGCTCCCCCGCAGATGGACTCCTCGCAGTTCCCTGCCGCGCAGATGGGCGCAGCGATCCCCGGCCAAGTGGCTCCTCAACAGCTTCAGAACGGTGGCGTGGTCCGCGCGAACTATGGACGGCGTACTATCGCCCCCTCCTTCGAGCGCGGTCCTGCACTGCCTACAGGCCCGAATAACACGGTCACTGCACCGGTTTCTCCTACCATGCAAGGCATGGCCGGGTATGAGGCCGGTGGGTTCGTGTCGGATACTGTTCCGGGTACCATACCGAAAGTTACTGCTAACGAACTATTGGCGCAACGTGCCCGTGCTTTGAGCCATCCTAGGCTTAATCTGGACGGATACGCCCACGGCGGACTGGTTGGTGACACGGCCATGGGACAGGGGATCACCCCGGCGTCCACCGAAGGCCAGATTCTATCGTTCGATGCTGGTGGCGTGGTGCCGGATGGCTTCCACGAGCAGGCCGGAATTACCGGCGTGCCGATGTCCGGGCGCGGTGCCGCGCTCGTCGAGGGCATTCAGGCGGGCCAGAATATCGGTCACAACTTGCAGCAGGCTTGGCACGACAATCGCGCACGCAGTGCTGCGGCCGACTACGCCGGGTCAGTTGCGGGCGTCGATGTGAACAACCCGAATTCGGGCTCACCCCCGGCGAGCGAAGACTGGCTTGGAAAAGCCAAGGACGCCGTCGAGGGCTTCTTCCACCACATGAACAACGTGAGTCTCGATGACAACCACAAACCCAATGGCGCGCAAGCTATCCCTGCTCCCGGCGCTGCTGCTCCTGGCGGGGTGTCCCCTCCGGGCGGAAGCCCCGTACCTTCTAACCCGGCCGGTGGCCCCGGTGCTGGTGCGCCCCCAAGTGGTGGTGCAGCCGCCCCTGCCGCTTCCGCAGCCCCCAGCCCCATCCCAGCCGCCGCAGGTGCCGCCCCCGGTGCCCCGCCCGCGCAACCTGGTGCTGGACCTTCTCAGCCCCCGGGCGCGCAACCGGGTGGCACGCCGCCAGTAGCCGGTACGTCTCCGCAGCAACAGCCCAACGTGCAGCAACAGGCCACGCAGATTGCTACCAAGTCCGTGGCTGCAAACCAAGAAGTGCAGCAGGGCGTGCCTGACAAGACGCCTGAACAGTCCGAGCTTCCGCATTCGATGACGCCGGAGCAGTGGCAGCACATGAACCTGCTGAAGCAGAAGGCCGTCATGGCGGCAGCCCGCGCGGGTGAAGACCCGGCGAAGGTCTACGAGTCGCTGACCGCGATGCAGAACGCGCACTTCCAAGGTCAAATTCTGAAGCAGCTTGGCACCGCCAACGTCGCGTTCCAGAACGGCGACATGAAGTCCGTGGAGCAGGCGCTGAAGAACGTCAACTACTACCTGCCGAACGGCCAGGACATCCAATTCAAGAAGGCCACTGCGCAGGACGCGGCGGCCGATCCGACGGTGAAACCCGGCGACCTCATGTACCGCAATCCGTTCTTCGGCATGTACGGTCACGAGAAGGACCCCGAGTACACGAAGATCGATTCGCAGCACATCCAATCGCTGGGTGCCGCCGCGCTCAATCCGCAGACCGTGCAGGAAGCGCAGTTGAAATCCTACTCCGCGCAGCAGGAAGCTCAGAGCAACCGCATCAAGGCGCAGGGCGAATTCATGACCGGCCAAGGGCGTCAGCTTACCGGCGCGGCGAGCTACGGCAAGATGAACCTCGCGCAGCAAAGCCAGGACGTGGATCGTCGGCTCAAGATCGCGGCTGGCAACAAAGATCAGGCCGAAGCGAATTGGTACAACACGCGCCAGCCTGCGGGATCGAACACCGGCCAGCCGAAAATCACACTCGCGTCGCTTCGCTCGTTGCAGAACGACGCCGCGACCTACACTGATCGCATCGTGCAGGGCCAGCCGACGACTTCGCCGGTCATGGTCTCCGACGGCGCTGGCGGAACGACGCCGAACCTTTCCCCCGGCGCTGGCCGCGCGATCCCGGATGCGAGCCGCATTCCAGCTTGGGCCACCAATGGCGTGGACAAGACTGGCAAGCCGGTGCCGCTGACCCCGGAACAGCAGGAGAATGTGAAGGTGCTTGGCGGCCAGATCAACTCGGCCAACGCTGGCCTGCCGGGGATGAATACTCCCAAGGCTGTGGAGCTTGCCGCGCGCATCACTCACTACCAAAGCCATCCCACGACGCACACTGATCCGGCCACGGGCAAGCCCGCGAAGGACTTTGTTTACGACCGCGACAATGGAACTGCGCACGTATGGGTAGGCAACGCCTACGAGAACGTGTATCTTAAGCCCAATGTCGCCGATGAATCCGGCGCAGGAGGAGGCCCCGAGGCTCCGCCACCGGGTGGGAATTCAGCACCGAACAGTGGCGGCGAAAACGAAGGGCCTGATGCATTTCAATAGTGAGTGAAATGAATGGGCACTTCAGTTGATGTAGGCGATGCCGCCACCACCCTCGAACAGTCGCGCGCACAAGCCGCTGCCACTGCGAAGACAATCGACGGCGGCGCACTCACCGCTCCCGATGTCACGCCCGCACCGCCGCTCAAGATCGGCCGCTCGCCACAGATAAAGCCCACCAAGGGGCTTGGACCTCCAGCCCCGGCGCTTACTGCCCCCGATGCTACACAGCCGTCTGACGAGGACAGCATCCCGCATGGCGACCTGGCACCGCCCGCGCCGCCTCCGCCAGAATTAACCAAGGCCAAGACCGGCACGTGGGATCAAACTGCATCCGAAGTCGGCAACGGCGTGATGCGTTTCTATGCCAACGTTGGACGCATGTTGATGAAGTCTGGGGAGGGTCTCGCGAGCGCAGCCGCTGGAGAATCCGGCGACAGCGACATGGACGCGATCAAGCACGCGAACGATATCCTAATGAAGACCGCAGACGATGCGGCGAACTATTGGCATCCGGCGAATCCTGAGAAATCTGGACTCGGCGCGCAAGTCGCCGGTGACGTAGCAGCCATTGCCCCAGCGCTCGCCATGGGTCCCGCAGGCGCGTATGTCCTTCCGGCAGAGGCCGCCAGCACTGCGCACTCTGAGGCCATCAATGCCGGTCAAGACGCGAAGACCGCAGCGATCCTTGCGACGATTGCCGCTGGTACCACAGTTCTCGGAATGAAGATACCGCTCAAGAGCCCAAACATTTGGAAGCGCATTGCGACTTCAATTGGCGGCAATCTTGTGATCAACGCCGCGTCGCAAACGCTGGCGAAAGAAGTTCTCGCATGGAACGGATTCAAAGAAGCTGCGTCGAAGATCGATCTCACCGATCCGCGATCTTTGCTATCGACGATTGCCATCGCCGTGGGCTTCGGCCTGCATCGCCAAGCTGGCGATCCGCCGAAAGTCGCTGCTGACAAAACATTAGACGGAACCAAGGTTGGACAGCCGCCCGCCCCTGACGCGAGTCAGACGACGCCGGACGCTGGCACTCCGCCTCCTGGTCCTCCTGGAGACGAAGGCACGCCACCTCCTCCGCCACCGAGTGCAAGCGGGACGCAGGCAGCGACACCGCAGGCTCAGCCTAGCGCGCCCGCTGCACAGCCTGTTCCAGACATGCCGAGCATCGAGTCGTCCAAGGATTTGCGTGCGCAGATCAGCGACATGAACGACAAGACTACTCCGCGTGTCGGCGTACTGATCGCGAAAGACAGCCTCGCGAGTCTCGCCGGATCGAAAGACGCGAACGCACTGAGTGTGAACGGCACGCTGAATCAGGCGCGCACACAGAACAGAACGATCCAATTGCCGCAAGGCGAATTGATGTTGAAGACTGCGAAGATCGCCGCTGCCACGCAGGCGCGGCTCGACGCAGGTGAAGACCCGCAGGCAGTCATAGGATCAGTGACAGGTGCCGGGAGTGGAAAGTCCCCTGACCAAACAGTTGTTGTACAAGGACAAACTCCAACCGGCGCGGTTGCTACCGAGACTGCCGTGCGGCCTGATGAAGCGCATATCGCCGTTCAGAAGGCCGTCGATCAAGGAAAGAACCCCGTGGTCACTACGCCGGAAGCCGCCGTCGCGCGGCGCATCGACGAGATCAGTAAGGAGCGCAACGCGCCGACTGAGATGGGGATCATGACTGCCGATGATGGTAAACAGGTCGCCGTACATGTGGAGCCTGGTGCCCCTGATGGCATGACTCGGGTACGACCGCTCGATGCCGACGGTGAGCCAACCTCTCGCACGCTTGACATTCCGAAGGACCGCGTTAAAGTAGCGGCCGCGACTGCGACCGAATCGTCCGTGCGGCCAGGGGCCAACACCGGGGAAGCGAAACAGCCTGTTGCGAGTGAAGCCGCCAAGGGCGCTAAGATTGACGAGACCCCGACTGAGGACACCTCGCGCGCTAAGCCCCCGGAAGCGGAAGTGCCAGCGACCGAGCAGACCGGAATTACGAAGGTACCTGCGGAGCCTGTCGCGGAGACGGAGGGGGGAAAGCAGCCGCAAGCCACCGTGGCCGAACCTAGCCAACCCCCCGAATCTCGTACAGGAGCGCTTGATGGAAAGCGTTTCGTAAATGAAGACGGCGAAGCTGTCACGATTCAACACTACACTGACAAGCGCAGCGGTCGAGAAGTTATCGACGCTGTGCATGACAATGGTTCTGTTATTTCTCTAACTGAGAAATTGAAAACCAACGACGCCGCTGGCGTTCGTGATGCTCTTGGTAAAATCGACGCCGGTCAGTGGACAGAGAAGTCTAAACTCAAAGCAGCGAAGATCGAGACTCCGCTGGAAGCCCTTCCCAAAGCACTGGAGAATCATGAGCAGCAGGAACAAGTTCCCGAAGGTAAGAAGTTCCCGGCGTCCCTCGCCGACCGCCAAGAAAACGCCAGTCTCTTTGCGAATATCCTCAAGTCGGCTGCTGATTCTGCCCGTGGTAAAGTCGAGCCCGCTGCTATCGAACGAGCGACTCGCGCATCGAAGGCGGCTATCGGCTACGCAGACAAGAGCAAAGAGGCTACTGCAAAAGGCCAAGGAACGAGCCACGTCAAGATCACTGCCCTCGTTGCCGAGATGCACAAAGCGGCCCGAGGACTTCTTGGCAGCGCTCGCGAAGGGGACAACGAAGTCGTCCGTCCCAAAGAAGCAGAATTAAAAGCGAAGCAGGAGCGCACGCGCGCACGGCTCACCGCCAAGGCCAAGGAAGTGGCCGCATCCAAAGGTAATACGCCTGAACAAGCTACCGAAGTCAAAGCAGTCTACGATCATCTAAATAACATCGATAGCGTAGCTCCTGAAGATATTCGTGCTGCCAGCAAAAAGGTATCCGAGATTCTAGGTCGTGACGTGAAAGTCAAATACGACGCGGAAGAGGGTGCCGATTATCGGGAACATCTATCTAAGGCGGAACCCAAATTCGAAGTGCCGGTCAACGAGAAGTACAAGGGTGACATCCGTGGCACTAAGGCACCCGAAGCGAAACCCGCCGTTAAAGTACAGCGCGATGCCGCGCGGTTGATGGACCGCTACATCCACGCCGAGAACGAAGATGCGCCTGGGGTCCACAGTGAGATCGAGCAGTTCCTGCACGAACACATGGGCGATCAGTACACGCCCGACGAGATCAAGGACGTGCTGCAACTGCTGCACGAGCAGCGCATGGAGCAGAACCCGGATGCCGCCCGCATCGGCCCGCGCAAGATGTCGGATACGCTCGAATCCGAAGTGCATGAGCAGGAGACTTCACCGAAGGCGTTGAAGACCCTCGGCCTGCGCAGCGGCTCGAAGCATCTGCTGAGCGTCGTCGATCAACTGAAGCAGAAGGTGTTCAACAATCGCATGGCCACTGAGTGGCAGCGGCTTGGCACGAATCTGAAGACCAACGAAGCTCTCAGTACGATCATCTCGCAGCACCTAGACTCAGGCAAAGCGCTCGGTGCGCACGAGCTTTTGAACCGCTTGATCATGCACACGGACACCCCTGTGCTGAAGGCTGTGTTGGAAAACTTGCGCGCCAAAGTGCCGGACGTGCCGGTGCATTTCGTGTCGGAGATTCAAGACCTCCACACTGGCAAGCCGTTCACTGCTGGTCCTGCCACGGGTCTGTTCAATAAGACCTTCGACAGCGTGCAAGTGAGGCCGAATGGCGCATCGAACATGGCGACGGCGAAGACCATCGTCCACGAACTGGTCCATGCGGCGACAGCCTACGAGGTCCACGAGAATCCGAATGGACAGTTGGCGCAGGCCCTTGAGTCAGCCCGCAAAGTATTGCAGACGCGCATGGCGCGCAAGTACGGCCAGGAAACACTGGATCAGCACGCTGCATATTTCCGTGGCGAGACACCGAACAAGCCGGAAGACTATCAGCGGCACCTTTACGGTCTCACCAACGTTGACGAGATGATGGCCGAGCTTCACGTGAACCCTGAATTCGTTCAGGAGATCGCGGACTCGGAAGCCTACGCGCAGGGTGAGGAGCCGCTGAACAACACGTTCCTTGGTGGTGCCAAGACTCTGCTGTTCAAAATGTACAACGCCATCGGTCGGTTCCTCGGAATCCAAGACCCCAAGCTGTTGCAGCACATCGCTGGCCTTACTGACAAGACCATGGAGATACAGCACAAGCGTGCTGAGCCTGGCAAGCCGTTCGACTTCTTGAACAAGACGGTCCACGACTTCGAGTCCGAGTTGGTCACTGCGATGCGCAACCGCTACGGCGCGAACCCGCTGGAGATCAGCCGCGCCATCCCCGCGTTCCGTGAGATGGCTCACGAGCCCGGTCCGCTGCCGCGCGAGTCGGATATTATGCGCAGCATCGGCGATGACGAGACGGCCGCTGAGCCGACGCGAATCGCGCGTCTGTTCCGTCAGGCCATGAACTCCGGCGCAGTGGATGCCGTGCGCGCGATCAAGACCTCACTCAAGACGGTGCCGCAGATTTTCCGCGACCATCGCCGTGACTTCGGTGACCGTGACGATCCTGCGAACCCCCTGAACAGGCTCCAGGATGTCAACGCTGAGAAGACCAAGATCATTCACGACATGTCCGAGATCAGCCGCCCGGTTGCGAAAGCCTGGATGAAGCTGAACGGCGAGGACAACAAGAAAGTCGGGCAATTATTGATGGACGCAACCATGTACAAGCTGGACCCTCGCAAGGACTTCGCGAGCCAGACCATCGAAGGCAAGGAAGACCCGAAGGCCGCCGCGCGGCACGCCGAGTTTGAGTCTCGTCTGAAGGCCCTGACACCAGAGTCGCAGCAGGTTTTCAGCGACGTATTTGATGCGACGAAGAAACTAGCCCGCGCAGAGCGGCGCGCGAACATTGACACCGCCCTGGAGTCGTTCAGCGACACGCCGGTTACGGACGCCCAACGGACGCTGCTCTACGGAGCCCGCCGCCCCGAGGCGTTCGAAGACTTGGTCGGCGAGGGCAAGCTGATCGACGTGGGCGAGAACAACGACAAGCTCAAGGCCGCGCTGAATGACTTCGCTGGCCAGTCGGAACTCAATGGTCCTTACGCACACTTGGGCCGCCATGGCGACTATGTTGTCTCGGCTGAGCCCGAGGGCACGCGCAAGTTTGCGGACGAGCCCAGCGCGCGGCGCTTCGCCAAGGAAGTCAGCGACCTCTCCCCGAACAGCAAGGGCACGTATGTCCTGCGCGGCGGTGAGCATCAGGTCGATTACAAGGTCCAGTACACCAGCTTCCATGAGACTCGCGGGCAGGCCGAGGCCGAGCTTGCACGCATGAAGGAGGCTGGCTACAAGGTCGGTATGGTGACTCGCAAGACCATGTCCCGGGAAGACACGCCGCTGAGCGCTGGTACCCGAGACTTGGTGGCAGCCGCCGAGAGCAAGATCAATCGCAATGGCAAGAGCGCTGGCAACGACGCGCTGGTAGCGGGGCTGCGATCTGCGTTCCTGCAACTCGCAGCGCAGCGCAGCGCCTACGCTGGCAGCCGCATGGCCCGCAAGAACTTCGCGGGTGTGAAGCCCGAGGAGATGCGGCGCAACTTCGCGGATCACGCCCAGTCCACGATCTGGCACACGGCACAACTACGGACGACGTTCAAACAGGCCGCTGCGCTCGCCAAGCTGCGCGACATGGCCCGCGACGCCCACAACGAGGACGTAGACCAGCAGACGATGTATCGCCGTGGAGAAGTCGTCTCCGCGCTGAATGCGCACTTGAAGGACGAGGTCGCGAACTTCGGCCACAAGTCGCCGTTCAACACCGGCCTCGCGCGCTTGGGCTTCATGAGCTACCTGGCCAGCCCGAGCCACGCCTTCATCTGGATGACTCAGAACTTTACGACCGGCATTCCTGTCGCGGGTGCGCGCTGGGGCTACGGTCGTGCTGCCAGTTCCTTCGGATCGGCGATGAAACTGCTTACAGGACCGGCACTTCGGAATACGGTTCATGCGATCTTCTCGCTCGGCGGTGGAGCAGACGAAGTCAACAAGGCGATCCTGGATGCTGTGAAGGCGGACAAGCGCTTCGGCAAGTGGGCGCAGGGTTCGAACTCGCACCTCCAGCAATTGATCGACCGTGGTGTGCTGGGTCACAGCTACTCCAACGAACTTCATGAGATGGCGCAGAGCGGCAAGAGCGTGCTGGGTGTGCCAGCCGACGTGGTGAACCGAGCGTTCGAGTGGGCGCGTCTGCTGCCGAACATGGCCGACTCCTGGAACCGTGTCAGCACGGCGCTCGCGGCATTGGAAATGACTGGCGGAGATATTCGCAAGACCTCAGACTTCGTCGATGAAGTCCACGCGGACTACTCGTCGGAAGCGAAGCCGCTGGCGTTCAAGAAGATCGGCCGGGTGCCGGGGATGAACTCGATCACGATGTTCAAGACCTACACGCAGTCGATGATCCATTTGTTCTACGGGAACTTGAAGGCGGCGATGGTTGGTGGCGGGAATGGCGCTGGCAGGATGGAAGCAGCGAAGACTGCGGCGGGGATGGTCGTAGCGAACGCGCTGTTCGCGGGTGTGTATGGCGCAGCGGCGATAGAGCCACTGCGATTGGCGGTGTATGCGTACCACAAATTGTTCGACAAAGAAGGGGAGGTGTTCGATCTCAAGAACGCGATCCATCGCTACTTGGTCGAACATTTTGGCAAGACAGGTGGGGACATTGCTGCTGGCGGGCTGCCTCATATCGCTGGTTTTGATCTCTCCAGTCGCATGGGTCTTGCGGATTTGTTTTTCCACGAGCCTCCTGATCTGTTCAGCGCTGATAAGGATGCCTGGAAGAATTTTGTGTACAACGAGGCGGGGCCGATGGTGTCGTTCCTGGCGGAGCGCACGTCGCAGTTTGTTGGGCACATGCAGAAGGGTGAAGCGTTTCAAGCGGTGAGTTCGTTGGTCCCGGTGAAGATGTACCAGGACGCGGTGAAGGCCGCGCAGTTGGCGACGACCGGCAAGCAGAATTCGCTGGGCGGACAGATGACGAAGCCGTCGGCGCTCGACGCCGCGTACCAACTGTTCGGCTTGAAGCCCGCATCGGTAGCGGAGGCGCAGGAGAAATCGACGGTGAAGGTGAACTACAACGCGGAGGTGAAGGCCACGCGTGAGTCGATCCTGAAGGCGTTCGTTGCGGCAGACCCTGGCGCGGATCGTGCGGCGGCGCAGGCGCGGATCAATCAGTTCAACAAGCTGCACCCGGCCGAAGCGATCAAGCCGCAAGACCAAATCAAGATGATGAAGTATCGACAGCAGTCGCAGTCTAACCAGCCGGGTCGCGACACGACGCTCAACAAGATGACGAACTACTGATTCTTCAGAGCTTCCAGCACCTGCTCGTTGTTCATCGCAGCGATCAGAGTCTGGTCGGTCACAGCCCACACTCGCATCTTTCCTTTGCCTCGCCGAATTTCGCGCACGACAGACGCCGTCGGGAAAGCTCTGTTGATGTGTCCTCTCACAGCCATGCCAGCATACGTGCGGCCGGTTTCGGATTGGAGGAACTGAACCACTTCGTCGATGGTGAAGATGGTCTTGGAGAACGGACCGTCCTTGTTCTTGTAGGCATCCGATAGAATCTGGACTTCCGTCACCTGCGACTTCTCAACCATGGCGAGCTTCGAGTCAGTCAGCGGAGGCGCATCCTTCGGGTTCCAACCGGCGAGCGGGATCGAATTGAAGATGTACCGCAGCACTCCAGGCCCGCGCGGACTCTCCAGGAAATTGTGGAACGCCGCGAAGTAAGCCTTGCGTTGGACCGGCGTCATCGGCCGAATCGGGTTGAGATAGTAGATGCCCCAACGCCGTTCGTCATTCGACGGCAACGTCATCGCGTCTTCGTAGTTCGACGTGGCCGTTATAAAAATCCGATTGGGGATGTTGTATGGCTTAAGTCCTTTAGGATGGACTTCAACCTTTGTTCCCGTGACAAGATTCTTAAGACTGTTCGCTGTGTCATCCGAGTCCCACTTGCCATTGATGTGGACCTCGTCGAAATGTAGAAAGTGATGGCCTTCGATAAAATCAGAGAAAGTGCCACGCAGCACTTTATTGCTAACCATCTGCGCATTGCTGTCTCCTACCAGTGCCTTGGGTATGTCGAACATCGCCGTGGTCTTGCCGGTGCCGAACTCTTTCGAAATCATCAGCGGCGCACTGGTGATCTTGATTGCTGGTCGCTGCACGACGTGGGCGTAGAATTTCAGCAGGTACTCGCCGAACGGTTTGTCCTCGTCGCGCGGGAACAGGTAGTCCCAAAGGTCTGCGAACATAGCCATTTCCTGCGCGGTCGGCGGGATCATCGGCGGCGGATCGGTGTACAGATTCACATAGCTCTTGTTGTGTTCCGTGAAGATGCGCGGCTGCCCCGGCCAGAAGCCCTGGCTGTTGACGATGTTGATCACGCCATAACGGCGCATCAGCACGCTCGCATTGATCGGCACGCCGTTGGAGTTCAGCGGCATGAACCGCGTGAGCATGTCGTCGATCACAGTCTTCGTCATGGTCTGCCCCTCGGTCATCGAGAAGAACAAACCATCCTGATCCATGATCATCACGAACTCATTGGCGAGCCAATGCACAGCGTCGTTGTGTTCGAGCCGCGCCTTGCCGCCAGCCTGAGTCGCGTGTTGGCAGGCGATCAGCAGCGGGCTCACCTTTGATCGCGTCACGATCTGCGGTGCAGCGGCCGGACCCGCCGTCGGCGCAATCGCCTGCGCGGGCTGTGCTACTTGCTCGGCGAACGAGGCTGGTCCATGAACAAGTCCAGTTGCGTCATTGGCCGCCACTGGGACAGCAACAGGTACTGGTTCTCCCCACCCAGCATCACGGGCGAGTTTGACGAGTGTGCCAATTCCGATGCCGCCGCCCGGGTCAAACGATTGCCAGGTAACGAAGCAATCTTCTTCAGAGACGTACCCGGATTGGTTACTGCTCCAGTCGTGGAAAATTTGGAATCCTTCATCAGATTTGTCGCTCCAGTCTTGAATTGCGCATAGCACGGTGATCCACAGATCGCGGCCTGCGAACTGCGGTAGATTGATGTACTCCAGCATCGAGCGCACTTGCTCGGCTGTCTTCTGTTCGTGATCCTTCCTGCTGACAAGATCGTCATTGGATGCAAGCGCCTTGAGCTTTGCGGCGGCTCCCGATAGCGTTGGTGCCACCTGGAGTTGTTTGGCGATGGTGTCCAGTGCATACGTCGAGCCGTTATCTACGATGACGTTGCACGGAATCGGGTCAGCGCCCTTGCGATTCAGCGAGCCGGGGCATCGGAGAATTCTAGCCACGTCGCTTGTGCTGGTGGGGTCCGCTTTGAAGCCAAGCTCGGCACACTTGGCCTTCAGCGCTGCCGCCACAGGTTTCCATTGATCGACCGGGAGATCGCGGTCCAGGCACCAGTATACATGGATTCCGCGCCCTGAATTTACATAGATGCTCGGCCTAGGCAAACCAGTTGCCTTAACGAAGACCGCGAGTTCGCGCACGGCGTTGTCTGTCCCGCCGAAGTCTTTGCCGTCCAAATCCAAATGGAACGCGCGCTTCGCAATCGGGTCCTTCCGGTTCGCACCGGCATAGGACCCTGTCGCGAAGAACACGTTGAGAGGCAACATGCTCAGCCGCTGGACCTCTCTTTCGATATCGGCGTGGGTCTTGATCCCATTCCAATGTCGCTGCTCGATCAGTTTGCCGTCTGGTCCGGTCGCGCCTGTGAGCAGGGTGAAAGGTCCTACGGCGGGCAGAACCCGCTCGTAGAACGATGCCACGCTACTTCGCTCCGCCCGTGAAGGCACTCAGACCCGCGAGGATGTTGTTCACATCATCGTCCAACTGCCCCTGCGGAGGAGCGGTATTGGGCTCTATGGCGACCGGAGCGGACTCCGGGACCTGAACCGGGGGTGTCTTCTTGCGCGGCGGCTTGGCTGCCACAGGAGCTTGTTGGCCGGTCTCGGCGGCCGCTGCCGCAAAGGGGTTGGCCGGGGCCGCAGCAGGCGCAGGAGCCGCTGCCGGGGCAGGGGCGGGCTGAGCCGGGGGAGGCGGCGCAAAGGCTGACATGGGCGGCGGGGCTGCGTTGAGCGTGTACGGCTGGACCACGGCACCGTGCATCCCGGGAGGGGGAGGCGGCGGCGTGAATGCGCTCACCAGGCGGGTGGCATCCGCATTGGGCGGAGGCGGCGCAAAGGCGGCGGCAGGCGGTGGAGCAGCGGCGACAGTCGGCTGGACCGGAGCGGCCTGAGCCACTGGTGCCACGGGCGCGGGACCAACAGCAACGGTGGGCTGCTCGAAGATCGCATCGGTCTGGGGCGCGTCCTTCGGCTTGTCGTGTTCGACGACGATGTCGTTGTCGGCCAGGACAGCGGCGGTGCCATCGCTGTTGTAGAGTTCCAGGACGGTCTCAGCTTCGTCATCGGTCAGTGCGCGGATCGCGTTGAAGATGGGCTTCGGGTGGGACGCATCGAGGTCGAACGAGAACCGCACGGCCACCGCGTTGTACGGAAAGCCGCGAGCCTTCAGCGCATCGGCGAGCTTGGACAGATCGCCCAACGCACTCGGCGGGACGCGGAACAACATGGGACCGCCCCACGATTCGTTGCGCGGATCGACGAGCGGAACGACCGCCAGCTTCTTGGTGTCGCGGCAGGCTTTCTGCTTCACACCGTTGTCGCCGATCAGTGAACCGAATTGATTCATCGGACACATGGCGCAGTTGGAATGCACCGGAGCCTTCACGGAAGCGCTCGGCACTTTGCCATCGAGAGAATAACAGTCAGGCGGCGACGTGCTGCCTTCGACGTATTTTCCCTTGTAATACTGCTTGTTCAAGAACCCGTTGGCCTTGACGATGATCATCTCCAACGAGGGAATCGGCTCCAGCCGTTGCGTGTGCGGGTTCATCGCCTGCAACGCGGTCTCGTTCTTCTTGTACTTGATGCGCCACTTTCCACCCTTGATCGAGAGGATCGCATAGCTGCTGCGAATGCCCTCGCCCAAGCTGTTGTCGATGGATGCCGCTACGAGTGAACGAGCGGGACCGCTGCCGGTCTCGTGCTGGAACAAAGTCATCTGGGAATTGTTGCTCATACTTACCTTCTATGATTTACGGATGTGTGCAGCGATCTCCGTCGAGACATGGAGTCCCGGAGGAGTTTCGTTGTTCGCTTCGATGAAGTCTTGGACGACAGATTTGCTAACTCGCTTTTCCAGAACTGACCAATTGTCGGTACTCTTGATCCATTCCAGCGTTGCGTCCCAGTCCCGGACCGAGACGGTTGTGTCCGTTTGCAGAAACGCTATTCCACTCGGTCCTTTGAAATTAGTCAAGCCCTGAACCTGCATTTGTTGCTGGACCCAGAGCAAGCATTTGTTCATCTGGTCATTGATCGGAGCCATCGCATCGGCCTGCTCCTTTTTCAATTCCTCCTTGCGCTTGCGTAGCGCCAAGTACGCGGCAAGAACATCATCTACGGTCATGGATAAATCTCCTGTTGTTACGAACGATGTGGGATCACTCCCCCGAGTAGTAGCGCCGAAGCGCACGGGTAGCTCCCACTGCCGGTGTTTTTCTCTACACCCACGAACCGGCTAACAGTGTCCGGGGCATCCGCCATTGGTAGCGGCCCTCCCGGCTAGGGGATTAATCTTGAAATAGCTCCAGCAATGCTCCTTGCATCGCTGCTTTCTTTCGAAGCCTGGAATATACAGCACTCTCCGCCTTCGTGGCGGTGAGATTCACAATATGCGTGTTCTGCGTCTGACCACTGCGCGTGATCCGCGCGTTGGCCTGTTGGTAAATTTCGAGACTCGTGGTCGGCGTCGCCCAGATAATGGTCGAGCCCGCCGTCAGTGTCAGCCCGTGGGCCATCGTCTGGGGATGCGCAACGATCACGCGCGGCGAGCTACCCTTTTGGAACCCCGAAAAGATTAGATCGCGCTGCGCCTTCAGCACGTCACCGTGGATCATGCCGACGCTGTATCGCTTTCCTAAGACTCCTGCCAACATCTCGACCATGTATCTGAACGACGCGAACACGATGACCTTGCCGCTCGTCCCTTCGATCAACTCGAAGATCGTTTTGAACCGATCTATTCCGCCGATATAGTGCCCAGTGCCGTCTCCGTCATACCCGAAACCGGCACTGATTTGTAGGAGCTTGGAGAGCTTGACGCCTTCGTTGGCTGCCGTGATCTCGTTGCTGCGGATTTCGGTGGCGAGTTCTTCGACCATCTCTTTGTAGGCTTTCTGCGCCGCTGGATCGAGTTGGACTTGCAACGTCGTGTAGGTCGTTGGCGGCAAGTCGAAGCACTGCTCTCGCGTGAATCGCACGGCGGGCTGCATGACTTCGTGGACGATGTCGATGGCCTCGGGCCGCTCGACCCACTTGAAGGTTCCGATCTGCCGCATCGTTCGATCTTTGAAGGCTTTGAAACTGTAGCCCACAGAGTGCGGAGTGAGTAGTCGAGCTTGACCAAAAGCGTCAGTAGGTGCGTTGGGCGTTGGGCTCCCCGTAAGCCCCCAACTATAAGCACTTCGTTTAACAAGGGGCTCCAGAGATTTGAATCGTTTAGACCGCGAATTCCGATAGCTCGCAACCTCGTCAATGATGACGCAATCGATGTCGCTGCGTCCAAACAGTTCTGGATGTATGACTTCGACTCCCTCATGGTTGATAATAAATACATCAGCGTCGCTTGCGAGGAGCTTGAGACGTTTCTTTTTGTCACCGTGCAGCACCACCGTTTTCAGATGTGGAAGGTTCTCAAAAATCTCGTTGTCCCACACCGTGGTCAGTGTGGAAAGAGGCGCGACCACGAGCAGCTTGCGGACCCGGCCTATCGAACGGAGATAGTCGTAGGCCCACAATGCCGCCCTGGTCTTGCCAACACCCATCTCCGACAGGATGTATGCACGAGGATGAATCGTACACATATCTACCGTGACTCTCTGGGAATCAAAGGGCGGATGCGCCCCCTGGTTCCAGAAATCATAGTACGACAGCGCCGGACTCTGCACTTCAAGCCCGAGGTTACGCAGCAGCCTCACCGTATCCACGTCGTGGGGAACAGCTAGCCACCATGCACCGCCATGCTCGAACCTTTGTGCAGCAGGTGGTCGCACTATGGCTTCCACGTCTGCCCGATACGGCAAAACAATCTGTCTCGTCGGTTGATGGATACTCAACATTAAAGTTCTTTGGCCTCCGCTTCACGCTTGAGGTTGCCCGCCAGGATTGCCTGGTTGGCCGCCGTCATCGTGCGCTTCACTGCCGCTACGATTTCCTCTGGCGCGATCTCCTCGTCCTTGATGCACGCCGTCAGAAGTTCGAGGTCGCAGTTGATCTCGAACACCACGCGCGGATGCGCCTTGTCTTTTGTGTAGACTGTTGATCTCATCCCCACGGTCCTCCCTTCTTGATGGCTGGAGGCGGTGCCATCGTCGCCAGAGGCGGTGCCATCGTCGCCATTTGTTCAAGGCGCTGCGCAGTCGCATTTTGTGCGATGTTCTGCATTCCTTGGACGTGCTGCATTAGCTGCTGCAAATCCTGCTGATTGATCTCACGCTTAGGTGCGCTGTTCCACTTGGAGCCGCGAGGCGCTTTGCTTCGCAGCACGTTCATGGCCTGATCCAGTCTGTCCTGGATCACGTCGAGCGCCTTGTTGGCTTCCTCGGCGGTTTTCATTGATGCCAGGAACTTCGCTTCAAGCTCTGGCAACTCTGCGATCAGCGCTGCTATTGCAATCGGATCGTGTGCCGGTTCCGGCGCTCTCTGTGCCGGTGCCGCCATCCCACTAGCGGACATGGCGTCCACCAATGAGTCGGCGCATCTCAATGACCGCCCGAGCCTGAGTGACGGCATCGTCAACCGGGTTGTGTGCGACATAGTTGAACTGCTCCCACATGTCGGTGGTGAAGCCCGCGCGGATCGCTTCTGCCTCAAGGGTTCGGTAGCTGCGCGGCGCGCGGTAGTGGTATGGAAAGTCGCCGAGGTTGTAGTCCTCGATCTTCTTCACGCGGTACCACCACTCGCTCAGGATCACGTGATCAAAGTGCGGGTCCTTTGACCACACTTCCTTCACGTCGTACTTGGCCAGCAGCGT
>Ga0210408_10000381_pt1 | contig 59584 bp, 46 predicted proteins | sample IncBWH4MmetaG_FD_155471 | JGI IMG/M metagenome (GOLD analysis project Ga0210408, IMG submission 155471) | Forest soil microbial communities from Barre Woods Harvard Forest LTER site, Petersham, Massachusetts, United States - Inc-BW-H-4-M | ecosystem: Environmental > Terrestrial > Soil >... | reverse complement strand
GGTGTAGTCTTCCGTGGGCAACTCTTCCTTGATGCGGCGGTAAAGGAACTTATGTTCGAAGAAGAGCACAGGGTTATTATCGCGCACCGCGGCCTTGAGTAAACCTTTGGCGTCGTAGGGCGTGGAGGGGTAGATGACCTTGAGGCCGGGGGTGTGCACGAAATACATTTCGGGGTTCGCGGAGTGAAACGGGCCGCCGTGCACGCCGCCTCCGGAAGGTCCGCGCACAACTATGGGTGCAGGAGCATTCCAGAGATAGTGGCCTTTGGCGACGAAATTGGTGAGCTGGTTGAAGCAGCAGGCGATGAAATCGATGAACTGCATTTCGCAGATGGGGCGCAGGCCGAGGTAACTCATGCCGCAGGCGGCGCCGATGATGGCGCTTTCGCTGATGGGTGTGTCGATCACGCGCTCCCAGCCGAAACGCTCGAGCAAGCCTTCGCTGGTTTTGAAGGCGCCGCCGTAGACGCCGACGTCTTCGCCAATGACCACCACGGCGGGATTGCGCTCCATCTCCTCAAACATGGCCTGCTTGATGGCTTCAAGAAATGTGACGGGGCCGCCGCCGGGTTTGGATCCGTCGGCGGCTTTTGATCCGTTGCCGGTTTTTGATCCATTGGTCTTTGATTCGTTAACCTCGGGCACGATTACCTCCGAGCCTTTCGCGAACCGGCTGCGACGGCGGCGGCCTTGGCGGATTTTTTCTTCACGATGGTCTTCCGCGGAGATTTGGGCGCCAACTTTTCTTCGATTTCCGCTTTTTCCTCGGCTGCCGGCGTGTCGCCAAAATGGATGGGGGCCATGCCGCCGCTGGAACCTTTGCCGGCGCCGAAACCTTCCACAGTCCAGACGGCGGAGACGCTGGACTTCGGCGGCATAACTTCGCGCTTGTCGCGTTCCCACTTGGGCTGAATCTTGTGGCAATCGTCGCCGGTGCAATAGACGCCCTCGGCGGCGAACTCCGCGGGCGGCATGGGGGAGTTTTCGGCGAAGTCACGTTCTTTCTGGAGGAGCGCGTCGATCTTCTCTTCGATTTGCTTTTTCTCTTTGGCGTCCAGAATTTTCTCGGACGTCAGGAATTTTTCATACAGCAGGATAGGATCGCGGGCCTCCCAGTAAGCACGCATCTCCTTGGGTACATATTCTGCGGGGTCGTGTTGCGCGTGGCCCATGCGACGGAAGCTCTTGGCTTCGATGAGGATGGGGCCTTCGCCGGCGCGCGCGCGGTCGACGGCTTCTTTCGCGGTTTTGTACATGGCCACGACGTCGTTGCCGTCTACGATGTAACTGGCGATGCCGTAGGCTTTGGCGCGGTCGGCGAGATTTGCGAGCGGCACCTGGCGGCGCACGGGAGTCGAGTACGCCCACAGATTGTTTTCGAGGATGAGCACGAACGGAGCTTTTTGCGTGGCGGCGAAATTCAGGCCTTCGTGGAAAACGCCGGTGGAGCTGCCGCCGTCGCCGATCCAGGTCATGGCCACGATTTTCTGGCCGAGATAGCGGCCGGCGATGGCCACGCCAGCCATGACGGGAATCAGGTCACCGAGCATGGAAATTGGCGAGACGATGTGGAGATTGTCCAGGTCGCCGAAATGGCTGGTGCCGTCTTTGCCTTTGGTGGGCGAATCGTATTTGGCCATGTGCTGCATGAAAACGTCGCGCGGCGGGACACCTTTGACGAGAAGCGCGCCGATGTTGCGGATCATGGGCGCGAGCCAGTCTTTTTTCTCGAGGGCATAGGCGCTGCCGACGGAGATGGCTTCCTGGCCCAAGCTGGAATACAGGCCGCCGACGATTTTATTTTGGCGGAAGAGTTTGACCATGGTGTCTTCCACCGCGCGATTCAGGCGCATGTAGTAGTAGAGGTCGAGATATTGCTGGCGAGTGAGGTCCTTCTTCATGCTTGCTCCGTTGGCGGGCGGACGGCTCATGGTTCGGCTTGCTCCCGCAAAGCCAGGATTGGCTGTGCCACGAGCGGGTTCGCATGTGCCAGCGGCTCGGTAAGGTTCTGCGATGCTTCCGCTGCGCGCAGGAGTTCGAGTAGCTCGTCTGGCGATGCGGCTTGCACGTTCAGGCCGAAGACCTGGCCGAAATGCTGCGCTAATTGCGCGGCAACTTGGCGGGAATCGATGCTGCAGCCGAGGAGCTTTTCCAGCGAGGTGGCTTTGCGGCCGGCGATGCCGCAGGGGACGATTAGATCGAAAAAGCGCAGATCGGTGGAAACATTGTAGGCGAAACCGTGAGAGGTAACCCACCGGCTGATGTGGACGCCGATGGCGCCGAGTTTTTCGGTCGCCGTTCCTGAAAAGCGCTCGCGATAGTCCGTCGCCGCTACATCCGGCGAAACCCAAATGCCAGTCTTGCCGGCCTCGCGGGTGGCCTGCACGCCAAAATCTGCTGAAGCGCGGATCATCACTTGCTCCAGCATACGCACGTACCACACTACATCGCGGCGGAGGGCGGCGAGATTGAGGATGGGGTAAGCGACAATTTGGCCCGGTCCGTGATAGGTGACGTCACCGCCGCGGCTGGTTTCGTAAAACGCGACACCTTTTTGCCGCAGCAGATTTTCGCTTGCCAGCAAATGCTCGCGCTTGCCGTTGCGGCCTTGCGTGATTACATGGGGATGCTCGCAGAGCAGAAGCACGTCATCGATGGCGCCGGCCTTGCGCGCCGCCACCATGCGTTTCTGCAGAGCGTAGGCTTCGGCGTAGCCGATGAGACCGAGATCGGTGACGAGGCAGCGACTGGTGACCGGTGACTGGCGACTCGTCAAAATCGATTCAGCGCTAACGCTCGCGCCGTTCTCATGGGCCGGATTTTTCCAGTCACTGGTCACTAGTCACCAAAGCATTACACGTTGATCTGCAAACCGCGCACGGAGGCGAAGGCGTCGCCCATGCCTTCCCACACCGTGGGATGCGCGTGCATCATGTTCATCATATCGTCGATCGTGCCTTCGAGGTGCAGCACGGCAGCGGCCTCGGAGAGAATTTCCGTGGCCAGCGGGCCGATAATGTGAATGCCCAGCACCTCGCCGTATTTTTCCTCGGAAACCACTTTGATGAAACCGCCGTGGTTGCCAAGGATTGTGGCTTTGCTGTTGCCAACGAAGGGAAACTTGCCGGTTTTGACTTGGTATCCGGCATCGCGGGCTTGCTTTTCGGTCAAGCCGATGGAGCCGATCTGCGGCTCGCAGTACGTGGCGTTGGGAATGCGCTCTTTGACGATGGCCGGAGCGGGCTTTCCGGCGATGTGCGTGACGGCGGCGATGCCTTCCATCATGGCCGCATGCGCCAGCAGCGGCAGACCGAACACAATATCGCCGATGGCGTAAAGGCCTTTTTCCGCGGTCTCCATATACGGGCCGACGTGCACGGAGCCGCGCTCGACCTTGGCCTTCGATTTCTCCAGGCCGCAGTTGTCGGTCATGGGCTTGCGGCCCACGGCGAGCAGCAACTTCTCCGCTTGCAGGGTCTGCGCTTTGCCGTCCTTATCTTTGAAGGTGACGGTCACGCCCTTGGCATCTTTCTTCACGGAGTCGACCATGGCTTGCGTGAAGATGTTGATATTTTTCTTGCGGAATGTCTTGTCCAATTCGGCGGAGATCTCCTCGTCTTCGACGGGAACGACGCGGGGCAAGGCTTCGAGGATGGTGACTTGGGTCCCGAAGGAGTTGTAAATGGAGGCAAACTCGACGCCCACTGCGCCGGCGCCCACGACGATCAGGGTCTTGGGAATTTCCGGCAACTCGAGAATGGAGCGGTTGGTCAGGATAGTTTTGTGATCTGGCTCGATGCCCGGCAGGGCGCGCGCTTCCGAGCCGCTCACCAGCAAAATATTGGAGGCCTCGATCTGCGTTTTCTTGCCGTCTTTTTCCACGCTGACGCGGCCCGGCGCTTCGTAGCGGCCCCAGCCCTGCACCCACTCCACTTTATTTTTCTTGAAAAGAAATTCGATGCCCTTGGCGTGCTTTTTGACGATTTTGTCTTTGCGCGCCAGGATGTTGGCCCAGTTGATTTTCAGGCCGCTGACCTCGAAGCCCAGCTCCGCGCCATTCTTGAAATGGTCGTAGACGTCGGCATGGTGCAGCAAGACTTTGGTGGGAATGCAGCCCACGTGCAGGCAGGTGCCGCCGAGAAACGGATCTTTCTCCACGACGATAGCCTTGAGCCCCAACTCGCCGGCGCGGATGGCGGCTACGTACCCGCCCGGCCCGCTGCCGATAATCGCCACATCGTACTTTGCCACGCACAGTCTCCCTTCCGGAGAGGGCCAAACCTGTCTCAGAGCTAATGGGAACCAGGCTGATCGAGCATTTGCGGCGGACCTGATGAGGGACCGTATCGCGATGAATCAGGAATTTTAGCAGCCGCGGGAGCGAGCCGCAACTTGAGGGCGAGCGTCGCGAACACTAGGGACGCCAGAGCAGAGCGAGGGGATTTACCACAGAGGGCACAGAGGACACCGAGAACGGCAGGAAATCAAGGGTTCCTCTGTACTCTCTGTGCCCTCTGTGGTGAAATCCGCTACTGCCGCAAGGAAGGCTGCAGCTTGGCGACCCAAACGGCCAGCCCTTCGGTGGGCACCGCTTCCACGCCAACTTCGCGAAGAGTGTCCATTATAAACTGGTGGCGATCATTATTGCGTGACAGGGCAATGTCGGTCACAGCCGTGAATTCCGTGTGGTAGCGCGCTTTTTCGGCAATGTGTCTCACGTTATAAGACAGCGACTTGGCGTCCTGAGGGGCGCGCGTAACCGAGAGGGTGTGCACGAATCCGCGTGTTCCGTTGCGGTAGTAACTGTAGTCCAGCCGGGAAGGATCGCCGGGAAACGTGAATTCCGCCACGCGAACAGACTTTTCTACGCGATCCCAGATGCGGGCCTGCCGGAACACCTGCGCGCAGTACCCGCGAATCGTGGCCCGGGTTCCTGATTGCCCAACCCGGTATTGAGCGCGCGGGACAGCAACGTGATCGGTGTACAGCCGTTCCAGTTCCGCATCCAGGTCATCGGCCAACACACCCTTTTGTGGCGCAATCTGCACGGCGGCTGACAGGGTCTCGTCGCACTTTTTGAGAATCTTCTGCAAAGGAATCGCCGCCTCAGTGTCCAGGCAATCCTCCAGGTGATCACGCAGGTTCCGGAGCACCGCCTCATCCGCCGAAGGGTGCAGCCTTCGGACGCGGGTGTATTCGACCTGTTCTTCGATTAGGCGCAAGCGCCGCTCGCCGGTTCGCGGATTGAATACCAGCACACCGATGTTCACCCACTCGTCGCGCACCAGGTTGGGCACGTAGCGCAATAAGTGATACGCGAGCCCTCGCTCCGATGGCTGCGGTGTCGCCATCTCAACTATTTCCGCCATCGATCATCCTCCTTGCCCGGGCCTCGAGCGGCCGTCAGCAGCCCTGAAATTACGGTACGGCCGTGATGGCGTTCCTTACCCCGCGGCCTTTCTCTCGCCTTGCGCGCACGCGAAAATAAGCGGTTTATCGCCAGTTCGGGAACGGCTGCCGCGTGGTATTCTTGGCAGCCAACAGCAACTCCGGAACCTGGGTTCTGCGGCGATAAAGCTGTTCAAGCAGCCCGCTTACCGCGTCAAAATCGTCCTCATACCACTCCGAAGGAATTTCGCGGCGAAGTTCCTCCATCACCTGTTTCGTAATACTCCTGTACAGGCGATCCAGCCATGGCCGAAACGACTCCATCCCGGTCACGCCTTCATACACACGATTCCGGGCGTATAATCCACGCAGTGGCGCATCCGGGTAGCTCCACTCGCCGGCGTTGAAGCAGAAACCCTGGTCGATCATCACCGTTTCGTAATCCGCGCCTCGATCCTCGCCAGCTTCGTGGCCATTGCCCTGTGTATGCTGGGGGCTCCATTCCTCGCGGAAAAACAGCGTCTGCCGCCCGTTGGTATTGCAGGTCCACTTATCGAAGACCAGCATGCCCGCGAACTGGTACAGGTTCTCCACCGTGCGCAATTGCTCGTCCGGCAGAAAATCAAATAACGCCAGCCTTCGCGGATCGCCGGGGTAGCGCGACCCGAACTGCAGCCCCGCCTGGCACGGAATGCGCGCGCGCGGCAGCTCCACGCACAACTCCGGCGTCAGGCGGATTAATTCCTCCCCGACGTGGATAATCGCGGCCGGCGTCGTCGGCAGCCCGAGCCGCGCCGCCAGTCTGGTTCCTAGCAGTTCGTTTACCAGAATACGGCGATGCTGCGGGTTGTTTTGGAACTTGACGACATAATAGTGCCCGTCGGAACAGCGCATCAGGTGCGACTGGGCTCCGCCGCGCATCCGCCGTATCTGCTCGGTGGCGAATAACATGCGGCATTATCCTAAAATTACTTGAAGGTTTAGGCAAGAGCTACGGTTGTGGAAGGCTCGATGGAGATGGCGGGATTCCCATTTTGCGCGTCTCTGTGCAGATATGGAATTTCGCCACCGCTGCCGGGCTGTTCCAATCGGGGCGGGCTGTCTCGCTAAAAAGAAAGGACTCCAGCGCCGCTGGAGTCCTAAACCGATCTTCCCTGACGCGGACGCTAACGCCGCTTGCCCGTCTTTTTCGCTGGTTTCTTCTTTGGCGTCTTTTTCTTTGCCTTAGCCTTCGGCTTGGCCTTAGCTTTGGTCTTTTTCTTTGCGGCTTTCTTGGCCGGTTTCTTCGCCGCGGGTTTAGGAGTCGCTGGCCGCGCAACGGGAGTAGGCGCCGTCTCCGGCTCTTCTTCGCCGATGATCAGCTCTTCCTCTTCGGTCTCCACCACTTCTCCGCCACCGAGTTCGTCGTCTTCTTCCAGCCCTGACAGCTCGTTGTCGTCTTCGAAATTATCCTTCTCGAGGTCCATTCCATCCCCCCTGCGGGAATCCTCCCCTTGGTCGGGGCAGGACGCTGTGCGGCCGGAGTAGTAAAAGTCGCGCTCCAATGCCTGCGCCGTTGTTACCGTACTCGCCGAGCGTTGTCAAGTATTCTGCTGAGCTCGCGAAGCTTGGTCGCGCTCGCGGGCCGTGCAGTTGGCTCACTAAACGCCGGAAGAGCCGGGGCTTTGACGTCCCAAACCACTTGCAGGCTACTGAATATAATGGACTTAGTTCTTCGCTTCGGGCTTTGGCGACGCCTGCGCCACGTTGGTCGCCGGCCGGGCCGGTTTCTTCGATTTGGCCCGTGTCCGCACCGGTCGCGATTCCGGCGCGCCGCCCAAGGTGTAAATACGCAGCACCATTCCGCGGCTCACGTGGTTCGATTTCAAGCGATTCCATTTGCGAACGTCGTCAGAACTTACGCTATAGCGATCGGCGATGCCTAGCAGCGTATCCCCGCGCCGCACGCGATAACTCACCAGCCGGCGTTTGATTTCCGTTTGCGATTGCGTGGCCGGAATAATTAACTTCTCTCCTGCGCCGAGCGCCGCGCCTTGCTCCAGATTATTGGCCGCCGCGATGGCCGCGGGCGTTACATGATATTTCTTTCCGATGGACGTCAGTGTCTCTCCCGCTTCCACGCGATGCCTGCGCCAACTCACCCATTTGTCCGCGGGAATATCCGCGATCTCCGCGGAAAATCGCTGCGCGGTCCCTGCCGGCAAATGCAGCTCGAAGGAAGGATCATCCGGAGTAGCCAGCCGCAGCAGCGAAGGATTCAGCGTGCGCAGAGTCTCCGCATCCACGTCAATCGTTTCGGCCACCAGTCTAAGGTCGATCGCGCGTCCTGGCTTGACGACGTCGACCGCAACCGGCGGCTCGGGGTCAGCTTGAATTCCGTAGTGCGCCGCGTCTTTGGCAATCAGCGTCAGCGCCACGATAATCGGCACATAGTTTTTCGTTTCGCGCGGCAACACGTTGCGTTTGTACAGCTCCCAGAAATCCGCGTAGCCGGTGCGCTCGATTCCTTTTTGCACATTGCCCGGACCGCAGTTATACGCCGCCATGGCGAGATACCAGTCCCCGTAGATCGCGTACAGGTCGCGCAGATGGTGCGCTGCCGCGCGCGTGGCTTTCTCCGGATCCTGCCGCTCGTCCACCCACCAGGTGTGGCGCAAACCATATTGATTGCCGCGCCAGGCCACGAACTGCCAGATGCCCCGCGCCCCGGCTCGCGACAGCGCCAGCGGTTGAAAGGCACTTTCGGCTTGCGCCAGATAAATCAAATCCTGCGGCAGTCCTTCTTCCTGCAGTACGCGAGAGATCATGTCGCGATAGCGGCCGGCCCGTCGCAGTCCCGTTTCGACAATGGCCCGGCCTCGCGGCGTCTGAAAGAAATTCAGAAACGACAGTACCTGATCGTTCACCGTCAGCGGCAAGTCGTGCGATAGGTTCTTAGCGGCTTCCTCCGCGCGCTCTTTCAGGCGCGGATCGACGGGAAAGGTCATCTCCGCCACTTCATCAATGGCCGCGGGAACCGCGGGCGCTTCCTGGAAACCATCCCCGGCGCGGAACGCCTGCAATTCATCCGCGTACACGGTGTCCACCACGCGGTGAAACAGTTCGCTGAGTTTGGCGTCGGCATTCAGGTCATAGCCGCTCTCCAGCATCCAGTCCACGGCTTCGTCGAAGTCCTTGCGCGCCGCTTCCAAGTGCCCGGCCTTATAGTTCTGCTCGCCCGAGGCGAATTTTTGCTCCACGCGAGCGATCAAATCCTCTTTTGTGCCGCGCAAGGCCGGCGCCAGCATCACCAGCGACCGCCGCTTGGAGGCGAAGACCGGCAGGGGAGGCAACTCGAGCCGGACCGGCCGCTTGTCTCCAGCTACCCCGGGTTCCGCAGGTACGCTTTCCTGCCGCAACGCGGTCACCGGAACGGGAGCGTGCACCACGGTCTTGCGGGCCGCGTCTTCACAGCCAGCCATTCCAACGATTCCAGCCGCCAGAATCCCAACCGCGGCCATTTGGCGCTTCGGGCTCATCCAGCTATGGTAAGTAGGGGTGCGTAGGGCGGTCAACGTATTCCCGCGCCGTGGGGGTGACCTTCTCACTACACTCTCAGGACGCCGCGCTGCCCTTTGCGGTCACAGCGTTCAATTCATCAACCACCCGATTAATCTCTTCTTCCGTGTTGTAATAATGTGGCGAGAGCCGCAGCGCGGAAGCTGCCCCCTTCTCGTCCATATCGATGACCGCGTAGGCCCGCAGCGACGCCGTGCTGTTAATCCCACGGGTGCGTAGTAGCTTCGACAGCTCTGTGGCGTCCCAGCCGCGCACTTGCAGCGTCACAATGGCCGCCAACTCCCGGCCACGGTCCAACACGCGAATGCCGGACAGGCCGCTCAGCTTGCTGCGCAGGATCCCAGCCAGCTCGCGCGCTCGCTTGCCTCCGCGCTCCACGCCCACTTGCAGCGCATAGCGCGCCGCCTCTCCCAGCCCCAATACCAGACTGTAGGCAAACTCCCAATTCTCAAATCGTCGGGCATCCGGTGCCGGCGCAAAGCGGTCCGCGGACACCCAGTCCGCCCCGCGCATGTCGATATAAAGAGGAAAATCACCGCGCTTCAGTGCCCGGTCCGAGACGTACAAGAATCCGGTTCCCCTTGGACCACGCAGAAACTTCCGAGCCGTTCCCGAAAGGAAATCGCAACGCAGCCGCGCGACATCCGCCGGAAGCTCTCCCACCGCTTGGCAAGCGTCCACCAAAAAAGGCACGCCCGCCGCCTCCGCGACTTCCCCAAGCGCTTCGACCGGCTGCATCAAGCCGGAATTCGTAGGCACCCAAGTGACCGCCAGCAAGCGCACCCTCGAATCCCGCAATAATTCCTTCACCGATTGCGGGTCGGCGCCTCCCGTGGCCAGGTCCGCGGCGCGCCGTAACTCCACCCCGTACCGCTGCGCCAGGGAAAGGTACGCAATCTGATTGGAGATGTAGTCGTTGCGCGTAGTAACAATTACATCGCCGCGCTTGAAATCAAATGACGAAAGCGCTTGAAAGAAGGCCACCGTCGAATTTTCCACCACCGCGATGTTGCGCGGCTGCGCCTGCAAAAGTTTTGCCACATCGCCGTAGGCCCGCGCGATATCCTCCTGAGCATCGTCCGCGCTCTCGTAACCGCCGAAATTCGCTTCGCGGTGCAGGTGCGCGACCATAGCGTCCAGCACGGCGCGCGGCATCAATCCCGCACTCGCATTATTGAAATGAATTTGGTTAGCGCAACCCGGCGTATCGTCGCGCCATTGCTTCACCAGTGCATCCATGCGCCCCCACATGAGCGGATAAAAGATCGGAACAACGTAAATGAAGTGGCAGCCGTTCCAGTCAAACCAGTTTAGCGCCAGGTACGGGAGCAGGTCGCACTCGTTTGCGGGTAGCTTGTGCGCCCAGGAAGTCCAAAATGGCGGCATGCGCCAGGTCGGGTTGATCCGTCGCAAAAATGTGGCTGGCGCCCGGAATCATCATCAATTTCGCACCGGGAATGCGTGCGGCGATCAACCTCCCGTTTTCCGGCGGTACCAGCCGGTCGTTTTCCCCGTGAATCACCAGTGTGGGCACGGAAATCTGGCCGATGCGGCTATATGCCTCCCAAGCCATAACCGCCTGCAACTGCGCGAAATAAGCATCCGCCGATGGGTACCATTTCCGGCGCACCGCCGTGTCCTCTTCGATTCGCTCCGGTGGCGTCCGGGCATCGTAGATGAACGGACTAACAGCCTTGGCAAACTGATCGGGATCCTGGCCGCGCGTCATCAAGGTCTGCAGAGCTGCTTCCTCCGCTCGCACCGCCTGCGGCCCGCCCGCCGCCGTGCAGCCCAGAATCAGCGAGCGCACCTTATTGGGATACTGCAACGCGAACTCCTGGGCAATCATCCCGCCCATGGAGATGCCAAAAATGTGCGCGGTGTTAACCCGCGCGGCGTTCAGCACCGCAGCTGCGTCAGCCGCCATCTGCGCGATGGAATACGGCCCCGCAGGCGCTTCGCTCCTGCCCGCTCCGCGATTGTCGAGCGCGATGGTGCGATATTTTTGGCTCAGAATCGGCCGCGAGCGGTGCCATCCCTGCGACGGCCACCCCAATCCCATGATCAACAACAGTGGCGCGCCGCTTCCTTCTTCGTCCCAATGGATTCTAGCTCCCAAGTTTTCGACGAAAGGCATGGAGGCTCCGTCATTCGCAACCCGCGGGGGACATCCTCGGGCGTTCGTGCGTGGAAGAGATTCTCCTAAATTAACCTTAGAGGCAAGGTCCGATTCAGATTGCCTACATTCTGTTCTGTAGCGCATCGAACATTACGATCGATCGCACCTAAGGGAGGAACCGCGAGCCGGCGGACTACTGCTTTGCTTTTTCCAAAGCTTCCGTCAACGCCGGCATGATCTCGAAGATGTCGCCAACCACGCCGTAATCCGCGATTTCAAAAATCGGCGCGTTCTGATCCTTATTAATCGCCACGATCGTGCGCGCGCCTTTCATTCCCACCACGTGTTGAATCGCGCCGCTGATGCCCAGGGCCAAATACAGTTTAGGCGCCACGGTTTGCCCGGAGCTGCCGATCTGCCTCTCCATCGGTAGCCAGCCTTCATCGCAAATGGGGCGCGATGCCGCAATCTCTCCGCCCAGCGCTTTGGCCAGCGCCTCCGCTTGTGGAATATTTTCCGGCGCTTTGATCCCTCGCCCGATGGCCACAATCAGCGGCGCCTGCGTCAAATCCACCGCGGACTTTGTTTCCTTGAACAAGTCCAGCGGCTTGGTGCGGATCTGCTCCGGCTTCAACTCGACGTTTATTGAATTCACCGGCGCTTTGCCCGAAGGAATCGCCGCCACCAAGTCCGATCGAAACGCTCCCGCCTGAAACGATGCGAACCATGGCGCCGCGCCTTGAAACGTGACGTCCGCAGCGGTTTTGCCCTGAAACATTTGCCGCACAAAAACAAGCTTTCCGCCTTCGTTGCGATAACCCACACAGTCGCCGATCATGCCCTTGCCCAGCATGGCCGCAAGTTTCGGCGCAAAATCGCGCACTTGATACGTGTGTGGAAACAGCACCAAATCCGGCTTCGTGGAACCGATTACTTGCGACAAAGCCACGCAATATCCGTCCGGCGTGTACGCTTCCAGCAAATCATGCTGAACGAGCAGCACCTCCGCGACATTTTTGGCCGCAAGTTCATCCGCGAGCCCCGCCACGCCCTTGCCGATCACCAGTCCGCTGACCGTGCTCGACGTGTCTTTGGCGATCTGCTGCGCCGCCGCCAAAGTCTCAAAGCTGGTGTTGTTCCACTTGCCCTGCCGCTGTTCCGCGACGACCAGAACCTTCATCTCAAATCACCCGCGCCTCAAATTTCAATTTCTCTACCAGTTTGCCCGCCACCTCTTTTGGCGTCCCAGTTAGGAACTCCGTCTTCTTCGTTTTTGTCGGCACGTAAATCTTTTCCACGCGCTGTGTCGGTTCGACAGAAACGCCCAGCGACTCCCGGGTGATCGTCGCGATCTCCTTCTTCTTCGCGGCCATGATGCCCTTCAGCGTCGCGTAGCGCACTTTGTTGATGCCGGACTGAATGCTCAGCACCGCGGGCAGCGGGCACTCAATATGCTGAAACCAGCCGGCCTCCAATTCGCGCTTCAATTTCAGTTTCTGCCCGTCGACTTCAATGGCCATGATGATGGTCGCGTGCGGCACATCCAGCACGCCGGCCAGCAGCACGCCCGTCTGTCCAAAACCGTGGTCATCGCTCTGCAAGCCGGTCAGCACCAGATCATGTTTCTGCTGCTTGATCGCGGCCGCCAGCGATCTCGCCGAGCCCAGCGGGTCAAGCTGCGCAAAATTGTCATCGGCAATGTGAATCGCCCGGTCTGCGCCCTTCGCCAGCGCCTCCTTGATAGTCTGCTTCACGCGCTCCGGCCCCATCGAAAGCGCGATTACTTCGCCGCCGTGCTTTTCCTTCAGCCGCAGCGCTTCTTCCAGCGCATAACTATCCGGCTCATTCATCTCGAAGCCGATGTCCGATTCGCGAATCCAGTTTCCCGCGATGGACAGTGGAGCGTCCTTGGCCGGAACCTGCTTGATGCACACGATAATGTTCACGGATTTTTTCCTGGTTATATCGATGTCAAGACTACGAGCTGCCCGTGGGCCGGTTCGCCGCTGACTACTTACCGGACCAGCGCTTGAAAATCAACGCCGCGTTGGTGCCGCCGAATCCGAACGAGTTCGACAACGCGTATTCGACGGAAGCCTTGCGCGCTTTGTTGGGCACGTAATCCAAATCGCAAGCCGGGTCGGGCGTTTCCTGATTGATGGTCGGCGGCAGGATCTGGTCGCGCAATGCCAGCACGCAGATGCCCGCCTCCAGCCCGCCCGCGCCGCCCAGCAAGTGCCCGGTCATCGATTTCGTGGAGCTTACTGGAACCTGCTTCGCGCGCTCGCCGAAAACTCTCTTGAGAGCTATCGTTTCGAGGCAATCGCCTAGCGGCGTGGAAGTGCCGTGCGCATTCACATAGCCGACATCTTCCGGCGACAACTTCGCATCTTTCAGCGCGGCCCTCATCACGCGGAACGCGCCGTCGCCATTTTCCGCCGGCTGTGTGATGTGATACGCGTCGCCGGACATTCCGTAGCCCACAATTTCCGCCAGGATTTGCGCGCCGCGCTTTTGCGCGTGCTCCAGCGATTCCAGAATCAGAATGCCCGCGCCTTCGCCGACCACGAATCCGTCGCGCTGCGCGTCAAACGGCCGGCTGGCATGCGACGGATCGTCGTTGCGCGTGGATAGCGCTTTCATCGAAGCGAACCCGCCGATGCCCATAGGCGTGATCGTCGCTTCCGTGCCGCCGCAGATCATCATCTCCGCCGCGCCACGCTCGATAATTTTGAAGGAATCGCCAATGGCATGTGCCGAAGCCGAGCATGCCGTCGCCGTCGCCGAATTCGGTCCGCGCGCTCCATAGCGAATCGAGATATGCCCGGAAGCAAGATTCACAATCGCCGAAGGAATAAAGAAGGGAGAAATCCGGCCCGGCCCGCCGTTCAGCAGTTTCCCGTGCTCGCGCTCGATGATGTCGAACCCGCCGATCCCCGACGACACATACACGCCCACTTCGTCGAGATCCGAGTCTTCCGGTTTCCAGTTGGACATGCGCACCGCAAAATCCGCGCCGGCCAGCGCCACCTGGATAAACCGCCCCATTTTTTTCAGTTCTTTTTTCTCGATCCACTGGAAGGGGTCGAAGCCTTTGATTTCGCCGCCGATGCGGCAATCGAAACCGGTAGTGTCAAAGCTGGTGATCGTGGCAACACCGCTCACCCCGGCAAGAAGATTCTTCCAGCTCTCCTCCGTGCCGATGCCCAGCGCGCAGACCAGTCCAACACCCGTCACCACTACGCGGCGCGTCAAAGATTCCTGCTCCCCAATGAGGTGGTATTACCCAGCGGCCTTACTTCCCTTTGGCGTGCTTGTCGATATATTCGACCGCGTCCTTGACGGTCGTCATCTTCTCGGCATCCTCATCCGGCACTTCGATGCCGAACGCTTCCTCGAACGCCATCACCAATTCCACCTGGTCCAGCGAGTCCGCCCCCAGGTCATCCACGAACGATGCCGTAGGCGTCACTTCCGCTTCATCCACGCCGAGCTGCTCGACAATAATCTGCTTTACGCGCTCTTCCACGCTGGCCATTCATATCCTCCGCGATCTGCTATCGCTCGTCCTGCCGTGCTTGAATTTGATTTGTTCTTGAATTTGCTACTGCTCGGCCTGAACGCCGCCCCACACGCCTATCCGCCCCATAAGTGCAACCTGCCCATTCTATTTGGGCCGTCCACCCAGGTCAACTTTCACCGGCAAATAAGCAAGGCTGTCTGCTTGAACTATCACGCTTTCGCCTTCGTCATGAACAGAACGAGTCGAATAAGGCCGTAATACACAAGGCTGTTGACCAAAAACGCCAGGGAAAAAATGACCCCGAAGGTTTGCTCTAGTCCAAGCCATCCGAAAATCAAGGCCAAGTATAGGCCCGGCATTCCCGCATAGAACCGCCATAGAGCAGGCGGCGGATAAGCCGTGCTGAGTGCCAGCGTGGCCCCTGCGCAAACGAGCGCAATGACCCAGATGTTGCGCTTCCTTATCTAACCTCCTACGACTGACTGCGACCGCTAAGCCAGATGCATGCCGCCATTTACGTTAAGAACGTGGCCGGTGATGTACGCAGCTTCATCACTGGCCAGGAAAACGATGGCCGCGGCTACGTCCCGCGCCGATCCCATCCGGCCCAGCGGGATGCGGGTCTTCAATTCTTCCTTCACTTTGTCCGGCAGCACCTCAGTCATCGGCGTCTCGATGAAGCCCGGCGCAACCGCGTTCACCGTGATATTACGCGAAGCGATTTCGATGGCAATAGCCTTGGTGAGTCCGATGATGCCCGCCTTCGCGGCGACGTAGTTAGCCTGCCCGGCATTGCCGGACTGCGCCACGATCGAGCTGATGTTAATGATGCGTCCCGCGCGCGCCTTCATCATCGTGGGCAGCGACTGCTGAATGCATAGATGCGCGCCGGTCAGATTCGTGCGCAGCACCGCCTCCCAGTCATCCTGCTTCATACGAACAGCCAGCCCGTCGCGGGTGATTGCCGCATTGTTTACCAGAATATCCAGCCGCCCGAATTTTTCGAGGATTTGCTTGAAGCCGGCTCTTACCTGCTCCGCGTCGGCCACATCCATCTTGACGGCCAACGCCGTGCCGCCCGCCGCCGTGATATCAGCAACCACCGCGGCCAGTTTCTCTGCGTTGCGCGATGCGACAGCCACCTTGGCTCCGGCCTCAGCCAGCGCCAGCGCCGTGTCGCGGCCAATTCCTTGCGAAGCGCCAGTAACCAAAGCAACTTTATCTTTTAGGCTGAACATTCCGGCTGAGTTTCTCTGTGCTCTCTATGCTCTTAACTCTGCGAACTCTGTGTTAAATCTTTTGAATTACGCCGCGTCGGCGCGAGCCTGTGCAATCTTATCCATCGTAGTCGAAAGACTCTTCTCATCTTCCACGTTCAGCGCACCCACCGAGCGCTCAATCTGCCGCAGCAATCCCACCAGCACGCGTCCCGGCCCCACTTCCACAAATGTGTCCACGCCCTCATCGATCAGCAAGCGCATCGACTCTTCCCAACGCACCGGCATAGTCACCTGCCGGATCAACGCCTCCCGCGCCTCATCGCCCGTAGTAATCGTGTCCGCATCCACATTCGTAACCAGCGGCATCTGCAAGCTCGAAAACTGCGTCTTGCGCAGCTCCTTCTCCAGAAGGTCCTGCGCCGGCATCATCAACGCGCAGTGGAACGGCGCGGACACCGGCAGAATCACCGCGCGTTTTGCCCCAGACTGCGAAGCAATCTCCACGGCCCGCTTCACCGCGCCGGCATGGCCGGAAACCACGGTCTGCTCCGGAGAATTCAAATTGGCCGGAGAGCAAACCTCACCGTCCGCCGCGCGCTTGCAAGCATCCATAACCACCGCTGGCGACAATCCCATAACCGCGGCCATTGCGCCCTGTCCCGCAGGCACTGCTTCCTGCATGTACTGCCCACGCTTGCGCACCAGCTGCACCGCATCCGCAAACTTCAACGCTCCCGCCGCGACCAGCGCCGAATATTCTCCCAAGCTGTGCCCGGCCACAAAGTCCGGCGTGATGCCTTTCTCCGCAAGCACGCGATGCACCGCCACGGAACAAGTCAAAATCGCCGGCTGCGTGTTCGCAGTCTGCTTCAGTTCGTCTTCGCCGCCGGCAAAGCACATCTGCGAAATGGAGAATCCCAGCGCCTTGTCTGCTTCGTCAAAAACCGCCCGCGCCGCCGGGTATTTCTCCGCCAGCTCTTTGCCCATGCCTGGGTATTGCGACGCTTGCCCAGGAAACACAAATGCAATTTTTCCCATTTCTGCCTCGACCCTGCCGCTAAGCCGTCACGCCAGCGAGCGAGAGTTCCTCTTCGATCTTTTCGTTGATCCCTGCCTTGGCCAGTCCCGCCGCGACACGAATCGCGTTCTTGATCGCGTTTGCGTTCGAGCGTCCATGCGCTATGACGCACACCCCGCGCACGCCCAGCAGGGGAGCGCCGCCCGATTCCGCATAGTCGATCTTTTTCTTCAACCCTTTCAATGCTCCCCGCGAAAACAAGAATCCCACCTGCGAAGCCAGCGAGCTATTGATCGATTTCCGCAGCAACCCAAAAATCTGAAACGCCAGCCCTTCGCAGATCTTCAACGCGATGTTTCCCACAAACCCGTCGCAGACGATCACGTCCACTTCGCCCGAAAACAGGTCGCCACCCTCCACGTTGCCCACAAAGTGCACCGGGCTTTTCTTCAATCGCGTATACACTTCGCGCGTCAACTCGTTGCCCTTGATCTCTTCCTCGCCAATCGAGAGCAAGCCCACGCGCGGCCGGCGGTGTCCAAACGTTGCCCGATAATAAATCTCCCCCATCACCGCGAACTGCACCAGATGCTCCGGCTTGGAATCCACATTTGCGCCCACATCCAACAAGACCGAAACGCCGCCCTTGGCATTCGGAAAAGGTGCCGCCAGCGCCACGCGGTCCACCGATTCCAACGCGCCGAGTAAAAATCGCGCCACGGTCATCACCGCGCCGGTGTTTCCCGCGCTCACCAACCCGTCGGCCTTGGCCTCGCGCACCAGCCGCGCGGCCACGTGCACCGAGCTATCTTTCTTCCGCCGGAACGCCTGCGCGGGGTGATCATTCATGGTGATCACTTCGCTCGCCGGCACAATCTCAATCGGCAAGTTCGGCGCCGCGTGCTTCGCCAATTCCGGTCGCACCACGTGCGGTTGCCCGACTAGCAAAATCCGCACGCCATATTCCCGCGCGGCCAGCACACTGCCTTCGACCTCGGGGCGGGGCGCATCGTCTCCGCCCATGGCGTCCACAGCGATGGTAATCATGGAGGCTTAGACCTGGCAGTCTCGGTAAAATCTCGCGTTGGAAAAACTGCAAGCTGCTAAATCCGTTCGGCGGACCTCTGTCTTACGCGGACTTATCTTGAACCGCGCGGCCCTTGTAGTAGCCGCAATGCGGGCACACTTGATGCGGCTGCTTCATTTCGTGGCAGTGCGGACATTCTCCGGTCGTCGGCTTCGTCAAAAAGTCATGTGCCCGCCGCGTGCTGGTCCGTCTCTTCGAATGCCGTCGTTTTGGATTAGGCATACCAATATCCTCATTTCCTGCTCGTGTGGGCCTGCCCACTCTGAGCGGATTCTATAAGGCTTTCGCCTTGGAAAACTATTGTTTTTTCAGCCAGTCCTGCTTGAGGCGCGCGAGTGGAGCCAAACGAGTATCCGTCGCGTGGGTCTCGCAGCGGCACTCTTCGTGATTGAGGTTTGCGCCACAATTGGGGCACAGGCCCCGGCAGTCGCCGCGGCAAATCGCCTTCATCGGCAACGCCAGCAGCACCTGCTCACGCAACACGTCCGCCAAAAAGAGTCCCTCTCCTTCAAAAAACCCGATCTCCGCGTCATCTTCCTTTAGCCGGGCCTCTTCCGGTTTCACGCCCTTCGGCAATGGGCTGTAAAACAAGTCGAACGTTCGGCTCACTTCCTCGACAACCGGTTCGAGGCAACGCGCGCACACCAGTTCCACTTTCGTCTCGATATCCCCCGCTATGCGGATCTGTCCGTCCAACAGCTCCGCGGTAGCGTTGACGTCCAGCGGTTCGATTTGCCGGATCTCCGCCGTTTGGTAATCGATGCTTCCCGGCGCGTAACTCTTCCGAATAGGCAGCTTGCGGACAGCAAGGTCCTTGGCGTCAAGGAACATGTCTTCAGCGCCTCCGGCGCGCACGCTCATGCTTTCTTCATTATTGAGTCGCTCGCTTGCCATGTCAAGGAACCTGCCACTGCGGAGTTGGATGCGTTTCTTGAGCGTTAAGGGCACCCGGCCTGTTGTAGGTCATCCAACTTTTGTTTTGCTTCCGCGCTGTCACGTTTCGCCGCGGCTTCCAGCAGCACGCGCGCCTGTGCGCAGCTCTGCGGCACTCCCTCGCCCCGAACATATCGGCTCGCCAGCAGCACCTCTGCTCGCGTATCCCCATTTTCTACGGACAGCCAAAGTGACCCCACGTCCTCCGTGGGACTCGCGTGCCGGACAGTCGCCCTCGCTTGCGGGACCCCGTGTTGAACAATGCTGCGTTTCACCACCGCCTCCTGCACCTCCGCCGATCCCGCCGATTGCTCGTTGTTCACCGGCACGGCTTCAGCCGCGCTGTCTTTCGGCTCCGTTTGATCCGACAGCGCCACCGGTTTGGCCTCCAAAACCGGGCTACTCTCCGGGTGACGCTCCACCGGGGTCACACCGCCGTTTTTCTGTTCTTCTCCCGCTATGCTCGACCCGAACGACATTACCAAACGCCCCCATTCGCGCCGGTACGCGGCCAGCGCCACCAGCAGCACCGATAGAAATAAAATCGCTCCCACCGCTCGCCACGGTCCGGTGGAATCTTCATGTCCCAACCGCGAACTCTCGCCTGCCGCATTAAGCGAAAGCGAGCGTGCATGCGAATTCTGTTGCGCTGCTTTCGGAGTTTCCATCGCTGGCCCGTGGACCGCCTTCGGGGCCGTCCGTGTGTCCTTACTCGCTGCTTTCGCTTCTTCGCGCAGCTTCTCACGTCGGTGCTTTGCTTGTGAATTTACCGCGCTCAGATCGAGCTTGCCATCCGCCGTCGCCAGCGTTTCTCCGAGCCACTCCCGGACCTTCTCCTGCAACTCCTCGGACGGGTTAAGAAAGCGCAGCCCACCCGTTTTCTTCGCGGTGTCCGACCACACCATCTGGCCATCGCCCTCCAGCTTCCGGCCGTCGCCGACCGATACGCTAAAGCGCAGCCGCTCATCCCGCACGGGCGTCATCGACTGAAAGCTGCATCCGTCCTCGCTTAAATCCAACAGAATGCTGCCGTTCTCCGGCCCAAATTCCGCATACAGCAACTGATCCGTTCGCTTCCTGGTAAACCTTCGCTTTTCGGGTTCCATGGACCTTCCGTTTCGGGTTGCTGTCAGCCTAGGCAGGTTGGGAAGACCTGGTAAAGGCGTATATTAGACTTCCGTACCGCCCCGGAGGACTGCCGCGACTTGTCCGCCCTAAGCCCCCGCGAAGCTCCCATCTCTATCCGTCGCTTCCGCCGCGCCGAGCTGCCAGTGGACACGGTCGCCCTGGCCCGCTTTCTTATCGGCAAAATTGTCGTTCGCGAGCTCCCCGGCACCCGCCTTAGCGGCCGCATCGTCGAAACCGAGGCCTACCCGCCGCGCGATCCCGCCGCGCACCACTTTCGCGGACCTACCACGCGCAATCGCTCCATGTTCCTTCGCCGCGGCCACGCCTACGTCTATTTCAGCTACGGCAACCACTTCATGCTCAATGTCAGCGCCGAAATCGCCGGAATCGGCGGCGGCGTCCTCATCCGCGCCCTCGAACCCCTCGAGGGCATCCCTCAGATGCAGCAGCGCCGCCATACCACACGCCTCCTCGACCTAACCCGCGGTCCGGGGCGCCTCGCCTCCGCCCTTAGTATCGACCGCTCCCTCGACGGCACCGACCTCTGCGCCCCCGGCCCCCTCTGGCTGGGAGCTGTCACCGCCAGCCGCGCCTGTCACGGTGGGACAGCCATTTCTGGCTGTCCGGGCGTTACTGCGGGTACCAGAGTCCTCGCAGCCAGCGACAGCCCCTCCCTCGTCCTCGGCAAGAGCCGGCGTATCGGCATCACCCACGCCGCCCACCGCCTCCTTCGCTTCTACCAGCGCGGTAGCCCCTTCGTCAGCGGCCCTCGCCGCCTCCGCCCTTAGCCCTGCTTAGGACTCTTGACCATCCGCCTACCTGTACCGTCGTACAGAAGCATCTTGCTTTCTTCGAGAGTAGAATGGTGCCCAATCTGACGGACGCGAGGGTACGCCATGTCCGAATCCTGGAAACAGTGGGAAGGCCAAGTTGTCGACGCCAGGTTCCTGCTTCGCAGCTATCTCGGCGGTTCTGAACACAGCGCTGTCTTTCTGACCGAACGCGGCACTCCACGCCAAAAAGTCGCCATCAAGTTTATTCAGCTCGACGCGCCCGACGCCGAACTCCAATTATTTCGGTGGAAGCACGCGGCTAAACTTTCCCATCCGCACTTGCTGCGCCTCTTCGAGTCCGGCCGCTGCCGTCTCGGCGATTTCGATTTGCTCTACGTCGTAATGGAATACGCCGAGGAAAATCTCTCGCAATTTCTCCCTCAGCGCCCGCTCACTCCTGCGGAAGCGCGCGACGTTATCACTCCCACGCTGCAAGCCCTCGCCTTTCTCCACGGCGAGTCCTTGGTCCACGGACACGTGCGCCCCTCGAACATTCTCGCCATCGACGATCAACTAAAGCTCTCCAGCGATGGCATCGCATCTCCTGCGGAGCACGTCGAGCAATCGCTCCTTCCCGCCGCCGAACCGCGGCAGGGCGCTTTCGCCGCCGGTCACCGCGATCCGAGCCCATACGATCCGCCCGAAATCTCCAAGGGCATCGTCTCTCCCGCCGGCGACATCTGGTCGCTTGGTCTTACCTTGGTCGAAGCCCTCACGCAACATCTGCCCGCGTCCGCTTCCGTCGCGCAAGATCCCCTCGTCCCGGATACGTTGCCCGCCATTTATCAGGACATCGCGCGCCACTCCTTGCATCGCGACCCGCAGCGTCGCTGGGCCGTAGCGGAAATCGCCGCGCGCCTCAATCCCGGCTCCGCCGCCGCGCCTTCCGCTTCAGGCGCCAAGCCTGCCGCCGCGCCATCGCCTGCACAGATCGCGGCAGCGCTCGCCCCTGCAATCATTGCTGCGTCCCCGCGACCGTCCGCATCCGCTTCCGTTGCCGCGGCAAAGCTCGAATCCACGCGGCCTGCACCACCTCCTGCACCCGCCTCCGCACCCGTTCACGCGCAAACCATTGCCATCCGAAGCACTGCCACCCGCCCGCGCTACGATCTAGTTCAGCCGCACCTCAAGCGTCCTCCTTTGCTCCCGCCACTGCCCAAATTGAATTACCTTGCGCTCGCCGCCGTCGCCGCCCTTGTGCTCATCTCAATTTTTGTCGTGCCGCGCTTGCTGCGTCACCGTGCACCGGTTCAACAAGCCGCTTCCGTAGAACCGCAACCCCCCACGGCAAAAACCATTTCCGCCGCGGCCCGCGCGAAGAGCAACTCCCGCTCCGCGCCGAAGTCCGCGCTTCCCACGCCCTCCGCGGCGTCACAACCTCCGCCGCGCGCGTCGCAACCCCTCTCGCAATCTTCACCACAAAAAATCAACGACAAGCGCCCCGCGATTTCTTCAACTCCCGCGCCCTCCTCCATCGCTCTGACCAGCGTCGCCAATCCTCCGCGCATCGAACCGACCGCGAACTCAGCCAACGCCTCCGTCATTCCCGGCGAAGTCCTCGAGCAAATCATGCCCGAAGTCTCGCCCGGCGCCCGCGCCACCATTCGCGGCACCGTCCGCGTCGCCGTCAAGCTTCACGTCGACACCTCCGGCAACGTTGCCTCCGCCGAACTCTTCTCCCCCGGCCCCAGCCGTTATTTCGCCGATCAAGCGCTGCAAGCCGCGCATCGCTGGGATTTCGCCCCCGCCAAGGTCGACGGCCACGCCGTCCCCTCCGACTGGCTAGTCCGCTTCGAGTTCACCCCCTCGCTCACCAAAGCCCACCCAACCCAATCCACCCCCTAAAATCCGCACACATCGATCCGGTCGCACGTGTAGCTCAGGTTCGCCGTTTGAACATGAGGCCTTTGTGGTTCGTCGCCACCTTTTTTCGGACTAGCCATAGCTCGCAAAGTTGCCGCACCCAAACTTTGCCAACAAACTGAGCCTCATCCACGCACACCCCAGAGTCAACGCGAACCTTGCTGAGTTCTCCCGGAATCTTTCGATGAGACTGACTTACTCTTCGCGCAGCAGTATTGCGGGATCGATCGACAGCGCGCGCCGCGCCGGAATCCACGTGGCGAGCATGCCGAGCAATGCCATGGCTAGTACGACGCCGGCTAACACGAGTGGATCGCGCGGAGTCGCCTGATAGACGATGGAGGAGAGCACACGGCTCGCGAGGATGCCGAGCAGCAATCCCGTGGCCGAACCAAACGCCAGCAACTTGATGGCTCGTCCCAAAGCCGCCACTAACACTTCCTTGCGTTGCGCGCCCAGGGCCATGCGAATCCCCAGTTCCCGCAGCCGCTTGGTGACGGAGTACGCCGCAATTCCAAAAATGCCGGTTATGGAGAGCATCGCGCCCATCCCGCCCAGCACACCCAGCGACATCGCGGCCATACGCGAAGGAAATAGAACAGTGTTCATTTGTTTGCGGCAGGGCTCAATGTAAAGGGGCAAACCAGGATCGAGTTGCTGCACCGTACTCCGGATGGCGGGCACCAGTTGCGCGAGGTCGCGCTCCGAGCGTATGGCCAAATACGTCTGGCTCGAAGGCGTTTGCAGGATTGAGACAAACATCGCCGGCTGCGGATCTTCAGTGAGGTTATTATATTTCCCGTCTTCTACGATACCGACGACTTGGATGCGCGTTCCATCGCGCTGCTTGAAATATCGGCCCATCGCTTTTGTTGGGGAGCCAAAGGTCTTACGCGCAAACTCCTGGTTGATCATTGCCACACGCGGTGCGTTTTTGTCGTCGTGCCACGTAATGGTCCTTCCCATCAGCAAGGCCGTGCCTACCGCTTGAAAGTATCCTGGAGAGACGCTGAACAAGAAGGCGTCAGCGGCGGCATTCGAGGGCCTGAGGTCCGGGGTTTCATCCGTGAAAATAAGCGACCCTGTGTAGCCCCGGCTGACCAACGGCATCGCGCTAATTAATCCCACCGAGGTTACTCCGGGAATCGTTTCCGTAACATCGATCATGCGCCTTTGCATTTCGGCGACGTCGTCGCCATTGTAACCGGCCATATGCAGATCGGTATCTGCCAGAGTCAAGTTCAGCGGTTCAAAACCGAAATTGCCGCGCAGCGAACGCTCCAGTCCGCGCACGGCCACCATGGAAGACGTGACCAGCACGGCGCAGAGCGCAATCTGCATACCCAGCAACACGTCTCGGACCGTAATCTTCCGCCCGACCTTGCCCACCGTTCCTGACTTGACGATCTCGTAGGGGTCGGTGCGAAGCACTTGCCTTACCGGCACGGCGCCAAAAAGAAATCCACTCGTCAGAGCCAGCAGCAAAGCTACCGCATAAACGTTTGTATCCGGGTTCACCGGCAGATGAATGGGAAATTTGGAAAATGGCTGCCAAACGCTCAGCCCCCGCAAGAGCACAAGGCTGCCCAAGAGCCCGACGGCGCCTCCCATCAGTGAAAGCAAAACAGCTTCGGTAAATAGTTGCCGCATGACGCGCGCGCGGGTTGCTCCCAGCGCAAGCCGGAGAGCAACTTCCCTGGAACGGTCCGCGGCGCGCGCGGCAAAGAGGCTGCCGAGGTTGGCGCAAGCGGCCAGCAAGATTAAGCCGGCTAGGAGCATCAACGCGGTCATGAAAGCGCGCACGGGCTTGCCAAGATAGTCGCCATAAAGGCCCGGACGAGCCAACGTAAAGCTCCTTTGATCATCGTCTTTGGGATAGGTTTTTTCGAGATAGGAACCGATCGAGTTCAAATCCGAAGTCGCCTGCGCCTGAGTTACCCCTGCTCTAAGATGCCCCAAGGTCACAAAGACCCAACGCTTCCCGCGCGTGTCCAGCAGATTCTCTCCGTCCACTTGTTCCTGGTTGACGATCGGCACAAAGAAATCAGGATTGAAGAACGCCAAAGTCCCGTGGAACTCTGGGGGAGCTACACCGACTATGGTGAACGCGTGTTTGTTGAGCTGAACGGTGCGCCCGACTGCGCCGCGATCGTCCTGAAACCGGGTGTGCCAAGACGCGTAGCTAAGCACGATGTACGGGGCGCTGTTGGCGCCATGCTCGTCAGAGGTGTGGAAGACACGGCCAAGATAGGGCTGAACGCCTAAGACGTCGAAGTAGTTCCCGCTCACTTCATAGAGCCAGGCGCGGTATGGATTTTCGCCGCTATCCAGATTCGCTTCAGCGCCGTTACACGCTGCGAGACCATCGAAGCTGTGATTGCGATCGCGCAGATCCAGATAGTCGGGATACGACTGATATAAGGAATCCTCGTTTCCGTGCTGGATTTCGTAGAGCGTCTCCGCATCGGGTAGATGGAGCGGGTGCAGTATCAAGGCATTCAAAACGCCAAAAACCACCGCGTTTGCGCCAACGGCCATGGCCAGCGTCACAATGGCAACCGCGGCAAACCCGGGGTTCTTCCGGAGTTGTCGAATGCCGAAGTGGCAATCGGAGACCACCGAGCGAAGCCAATTGCCGAGCCGTGCTTCGCGAACCTGCTCCTTCACTTGTTCGCTGCCGCCAAGCTCGATGCGCGCGGCACGTTGGGCTTCTTTCGGCGGCATGCCCGCGCGAAGGTTTTCCTCGATCAACATTTCCAGGTGCGAGCGAATCTCCTGGTCCAGGTCGCTGTCGCGACGTCCAAAGAAAAGGAGATTCCGCAAGAAACTCCGTGTTTTTACCAGGAGTGGCATGTCAGAACCCCTTTCTACGAGGCTTCCAAAGCTCGCGCGATGGCCCAGGAAATTCGGCCCCACTTTTGCGTTTCCACTTCCAGCTGCTTCCGGCCGGCCTTAGTCAACCGATAATATTTCGCGCGGCGGTTGTTTTCGGAATCTCCCCAAAACGCCGAGATCCAGCCCTCTTCCTCCATGCGGTGCAGCGCCGGAAACAGCGACCCCGGCTTGACCGAAAAAGTGCCGCCTGTCAGCTGCTCGATTCTGCGCGACACTCCCAAGCCATGCATTTCCCCGGCCAGCAGTGATCTCAGAATCAACATGTCCAGCGTCCCCTGCAAAATCGCCGTCTGTTCCGTCTTCACCAGGCATCTCCTGTCGATCGTCTATATGAATACTACCGCCGACCTATAGAATGTCAATAGGAAAATCGCATACCAAATGGGCATCATGCCGATCCCCCTGGAGGAATCTGCTTTTCGCTAATCCGGTTCGCGAGGCACAATTTAGCCTGGAAAATTCAGGTCTTTCGCCGCAAAGAGCAGTAGCTAGGTATCACAGATTACATCCGCGGCAGTGAGTAACTTCGAGGGCACGGGCGGGCGCGATTTTGTGGCGGGCCAGTGCTGCCACGTCCGAAAATAAAAGCAACGGCAAAGCCTCGGAGCAACGCACAACAGAAAGCGCAACAAGGGACGCCCCTGAGGCTGCCGATGTTTTCACGCGCTTCGTGATCGCGTGGGAGAGCGATAGACAGCGATGGAGCAAGAGCGCAGAAGCACGCCTCGCGTGCCCTTTGTGGCCTCCGCGGAACTGTTGGAAGTCGACACCGGCACGCGTATGAACGCGCAAGTGAGCGAGCTAAGCTTGCACGGCTGCTACCTGGACACCCTGAACCCGCTGCCCAAAGGCACCAGCGTCTACGTAAAGATTTTCACCGACGAATATTTTTTCGAGACGCCAGGCATTGTCGTCTATTGCCGCCCGCACCTGGGTATGGGCCTCGCATTTCACGACGTGAAGCCGCATTTTGTCGGCGTGCTACAAAATTGGTTGATGGCCGGCGCCGGCAAAAAAACTACGTGATGTGCCGAAGCTTATCGAAAAATCCCTGCACTCTTATGCGTGGTGAGTGGAACTGTTATTTCAGGCCGGTTTCTGCTCGGGCGTAGCGAGTTGCGCGCGCACCCGCTCTTTATTTTCGGCGGACAGCGTTTTGTAGATTTCGATAATTTTTTTCATGCCGTCTTGCTGCGTGACGGAACTATTTTGCCCGGCAGGCGAGCCCGCGAGTTTCTCCTTACCGTGCGCCAACCGCTTATGTGAGCTCAAGTGACGCGAGCTATAGAGCTTGCCGCAGACATCGCATCGAACCGGCTCTGGCATTGCCACCACCTCGAAAAGACGGGCCCCATGAACTTCTGGTCCATGGTACGTAAGGCAGCCCTCCGCCGTTACATGTAGGTCAGCGGTGTCGTTTGTCCGCTTTCAAAAGAAGGGCGCGTCATCACTGCCGCGCCCCCTTGATTGAAGATCGCCCCCACGTCTTAGGGGTGGGGCGCGCCTTAGTTGTCGTTGGACTCGAACACGCTTGGAAGCACCGGCGTGCCTTCGACTCGGACAGCATCGAGGGCCTTCGGATCTGGACCGATGGCATTTCACTCGGCTGGCTTGTCATTCGTGACGCAACGCGGCCAGGGGATCGACGTTTGCGGCGCGGCGGGCGGGAAGGTATGTGGCCAGAAGGCCGACTATTGCCAGCAGAATGAGGGCCGCGCCGAAAGCCACCGGATCGTTGGGAATTGTCCCGGGAATTCCTTTCTGTATGGCGAGGGTGGCCAAGACCGCCGCGGGTAAACCCACAACAGCGCCGGCAATCACCCAGTTCATTCCCTGGCGAACCACTAACGCGGAAACTTGCCGGGCCTGCGCGCCGATCGCCATGCGAATGCCGATCTCGCGGACGCGCTGAGAGACGCCGTGCGCGACGACCGCGTAGAGTCCGAAAGACGACAAGGCCACCGCAAACGCGCCAAATGTGGCGAGGAGTTGTGCGGCGATGCGCTGCCGCCAGAGGGAATTCTCGACGTGCTGCGGCATCGTTTCGAAAGCGAATAGAGGCAGAGTTGGGTCGAGTTGGCGGACAGCTTCGCGCAGCGCGGAGGAAATCAGCGCCGGCGCGGAGCTGCGCACCACGATCGTTGCGCGGCCGTCGTATTCCTGCGCGAAGGGCAGGTAAAGCTGCAGCGGAGCAGCTTCGAGAAAAGAGCGAGAGGCGATGTCTTTGGCAACGCCAATGACTTCGACGGGCGGCCGGCGCGGGCCATTCCATGCAGGCGCGGCGATGCGCTCACCGACGGGATCCTTCCCCGGCCAGAGGCGCCTGGCCAGAGTTTCATTGACGATGGCGACAGGCAGCGAACCGGCACGATCTTGCTGATTGAAATCGCGTCCTGCAAGAAGAGGGATGCCGAGGGTGCGAAAGGATCCCGGCGAGACGGAATCGCTATCGACGCGGATTCCCAATTCGAATTCACGGCCTTGCAGGAGTTCGGGAGAGGGGTCCTGCCCGGGATAAAAAATCGAGCGGCGTGACGGCGACTCTTCTGGGGGAACGGTGAAAGCCAAGCTGGCGGAGGTCACGCCGGGAAGGGCTCGAAGGCGTTCAAGGAGAGCGTCGTAGAACCTTTGACCCTTTTCCGCGGAATAACCCTGGATGGTGAGATCGAGCGAGCACAAGAGAATATTTTCCGGATGCGCGATAGGATTTGCGGCGAGCGCACGCCGCATCGCGCCAGCGACGGTGACCGCCGCTGTCAGGAGTACCAAGGAGAGCGCGACTTGGGCGGCAACGAGGATGCCGCGCAGGCGGGACTTTGCGCGTGTCCCTGAGGTGGAGCCTACTTTTAGGGGAGTGAGTAAGTCCACGCGCGAGGATTGCCAAGCGGGGACAGAGGCAAACAGAAGGGTGGAAACTAGCGACAGCAAAACGGCGAAAGCCAATACGCGGGAGTCCAGTTGCACGGTCGCATTGCTCATCGCGTAGGTCGGTTGCTGTGCGGAGAGAGCGATGCGCGCCATCGCTGGAGCGATGAGAAGGCCAACGAGGGCGGCAATCGAGGATAGCAAGAGACCTTCGGCGAGGAAGGAAGAGAAGAGCCTTACGCGGGTGGCGCCCAACGCGAGACGAACAGCAACCTCCCGCTGCCTGGAGGTGGCCCGTGCCAGGAACAGATTTGCGACATTGGCGCAGGCGATGAGTTGGAGGAGTCCCACACATAGCAGTAAGAGCCCGAGAAAACGGCGCAATTGCGCGCGATCGTCCGACCAGAGGCCAATGCCCTCTACTAGGGTTATGGAGCGCGCGTGATTGGTGACAGGATAGGCCTGAGCCAGGCGTTCGGCGATGGTGTCCACTGCGGCCTGCGCGGCTGGAATCGAAGTGTGCCGCTGGAGACGGCCGAACACGCGCAGCCATCCACTGGCGCGACTGCGCAGCGTGTCGGAGGACATACGAGGCATAGCGATTGGTTCGAGGGTAATGGGTAACCAGAGATCGACACGGGAAGCTAGACTCGTGCCGTAGAAGTCGCTTGCTGCGACGCCTATGACAGTGAATGTGTGCCCGTTGAGTGCTATGGAGTTTCCGATGATACGCGGGTCACTCCCAAAGGCCCGCTGCCAAAAGGCGAAGCTCAGGACGGCGACCGGCTCACTTCTTCTTTCGGAATCGTCTGATTCGTCGATCAGGCGGCCAACGGAAGACTTCACGCCAAGCACGGAGAAGTAATTTCCGGAGACCAGCGCGCCAGAGACGCGCTCGACGGCCGGGCCCTTGGCAAAGCTGAGTCGCGCGCCAGCCTCCGCTACTACATCAGCGAACTCACGAAGCTGACCGCGGTAATCGACATAGTCCGGGTATCCCATGTCTCCGAGCAGTTGGCCAGCTTGCCAGCGCTCAAAAGAGACCAGCTCACCTGGCTGGGATATCCCTGGGAGCGGGCGTAGCAGTACCGCGTCCATTAGGCTGAAGATGGCGGTGTTCGCGCCGATGCCCAAGCCGAGGGCGAGAATGATTACCATGGCGAATCCGGGGCTGCGGCGAAGCGCTCGGAGGGTTGAACGCAGGTCGTTAATGAGCTGGCTCACGTATGGCTCCTGGGCCGGAGCGGCCCAATCGCTGAGCTAGACGTGCTGGGCGTGGCCGGTGTTAACACAAGCGCCCCGGGGGAAGGAACCGTGCATGAAAAATTCTCTACTAGCGGGACGAGTCGAGCGATCAGGTGAGATTGGTGAACAGATTGTCAGGCTGCGGTTTCTAGGTCGTGGCTCAGCGAGGGCGGGGTACTGAACCGTCGTGCGGAACGCACGACCCAGAAACGTTGGCGGGCGGCTGGGAAAATTGGCCCGAGTTAGTCAACCAGTGAGTTATAGGGCGTCAGTCTGCTGTGCTAGGCCTATCCGAACCGGATGGCCGCGTGGATTATGCAGATGTCAATCGACGCCTAAGGAGTGCACCAAAAAGGCAGATGCCCGTGCCGAGTAGCAGCAGACTAGCAGGTTCTGGGGTGACGCCGCGCGGTCCATCGTCGTCACGTCCACCTTCGCCGTCCTTATCAGTGTCCTTGTCCTTATCCGTGTCCTTGTCCTTCTCCGCGGGCCCTTTCTCGTCGTCCCCGTTATTTCCATTCATGTCGGAGTCGGTTTGGTCCTGTTTATCGTCGGTGGCTTGAATGGTCATGATCGAGTTGAGGTTGCTGAACCCTGTTTCTCCAATATCAGCAGGGCCTACAAATGCAACGTCAGCTCGAACAGCACCGGCTATTCCCAGCACAAATACTGCCGTGAGTAGCACAATGCGGATGGTCGTACCTTTGTCCAACGTATCGCGTCCTTTCTGCGCCGCGACTGCCCTAAGAATTTGGTTTCGGTACAGAACAACCCTTAGGACAAAAGAGGCTGTATACGCATAAACCATGAAATAGGAGGGGTGGCCAATCCTGATATTCCCTGATTATGAGCCTGGCGATACCGTATGAAAAAATTTGCACAGGTGGTCGAAAACCACAGCGCGGGTCAGGCAGTCCTATGAATCCTATTCCCTGGATGACGTGCCGAGCCTTCCTTCGGCACGATTTGCGGCTACCGATGCCTCGGCGTGCCTTGACGATGCGAGGCTAATCAAATAGTGTCTTTTGGCCGCTATGAAACCAGGAATTGCATCATGGATTTGCGGGATGGGAGTGGCTGCTTCGGTATTTGTCGGATCCGGTGCGATTGCCCGTGGGCAAGGCGCGGCAGAGTACCGGGCCGGTACCGAGAACGCGAAGCACTGGCCACGGGAGGCGGTGCGCGGGGCCAAGGCGATGGTGGCTACCGACGAGGAGTTGGGATCGCGGGCAGGTGTCGAGATTTTGCGGCGCGGCGGGAATGCGGTGGACGCGGCCGTGGCCGTGTCGTTTGCCTTGGCGGTCGTGGAGCCGGCGGCAGGGAACATTGGCGGCGGCGGCTTCATGTTGGTGCGTCTGAGCGGTGGACGCACGACATTCCTGGATTATCGCGAGGTGGCGCCGGGTGCGGCGACGCGGAACATGTACATCAAGCCGGATGGGAAGCTGGATGAAGAGGCTTCGGTGATTGGATACAAGTCGGTGGCGGTGCCGGGGACGGTGGCGGGGCTGGAACTGGCGGTGAAAACGTACGGGACCATGAAGCTGGCGGAGGTGATGGCCCCGGCGATTCGGTTGGCGGAAAACGGGTTTGCGGTTAGCGACAAGCTGGCCCAGGAGTTGCAACGACAAAAGGCTGGACTGGAACGGTTTCCGGTTAGCCGCAAAATATTTTTGAACGATGGGAAGATGTGGAAAGTGGGAGACACGCTGAAGCAGCCGGAACTGGCGGCGACGCTGAAGCGCATCGCTGCAAAAGGCGCTGAAGAGTTTTACAGCGGCGAGACGGCGCGGATGGTTGTGGCGGATATGGCGAGGTCCGGCGGATTGATTACGTCGCAGGATTTGGCCGCGTACAAGCCTCGTGTGCGCGAAGTGCTGCGGGCGAAATACGAAAGCGGCGGCCATGAATGGGAGGTGCTGACTTCGCCGCCACCGAGCTCGGGAGGCGTCGCGATTATTGAGGCCTTGAATATGCTGAAGGATGTGCCGCTGAAGAATTGGGATGACGTGGAAAGCGTGCACATGGTCGCGGAGACGATGCGGCGGGTGTTTGCGGACCGCGCGGCCTACTTGGCGGACCCGGATTATTCGAGCGTGCCGGTGGCGGGACTGACCGCGACTTGCTACGCGAAGGAGTTGGTGGAAACGATTGATGCGCAGCGCGCGTCTTCGAGCAAGGAAGTGCGGGCGGGGAAGCCGCATGCTTGCGGAGCGGCTGCCGCGAGTTTGGCGCCGTCGACGCTGGTGAGTTTGGGCGAGGGACCACACACGACGCATTTTTCCGTGGTGGATGCGGATGGGAACGCGGTGGCTAGCACGTACACGCTGAACAATAGTTATGGTTCGCATGTGACAAGCACGGCAGGATTTTTGCTGAATGACGAAATGGATGATTTTACGACGCAGCCGGGCGTGCCGAATGCGCTGTTCGGGTTGATTCAGTCGGACGCGAATGCGATTGCGGCGGGGCACCGGCCGCTTAGCTCGATGACGCCGACAATTTTGCTGCGCGATGGCAAGCTGAGTTTTGTGACCGGTTCGCCGGGAGGGCCGACGATTATTTCGGCGACGCTACTGAGCGTGATCAATTGGATGCGGCTGGGCATGGATGCGCAGGCGGCGATCAATGCGCCGCGGTTTCATCATCAGTGGCTGCCGGATCAGATTTTTATAGAAGAGGATTTTCCAGAAAGCACGCAAAAGGCGCTGGAAGCGCGCGGATTTGCGATTAAGCGGCGCGGGCACATTGGGCTGGTGAACGCGATCGGGATTGATGCGAAGACGGGCGAGCGGTTGGGAGCGGCTGATCCACGGGACAATGGTGCTGCGGTAGGCTACTAGAGAAAGAAAATCACCACAAAGATCATACCCTTCGAAGCTAAGGGTAAAGAAGGCGCAGAGAAGACCGTGCAGAGACTGCTATCGACGTATCTGTTTGTTTCGCGGAAGCTGACTCGGGAGCTGCTGGGGCAAATTGCCGACGCGGGCTTTACGGGTGTGGAGATTTTTTGCTCGCGCGCGCATTTTGATTACACGTCGAAGACGGAAGCGCGGGACATAGGCGAAACGCTTACCCGGTTAGGGCTCACGTTGACTTCGCTGCATGCGCCGACTAGCCGCGATCTGAGCGCTACGCGGGAGAGCGGGCAACCTCTCTCGATTTGCGAAGTGGAGCGGGTGCGGCGCATCGAGGCCATGGATGAGTTAAAGCGGGCGCTTGATGTCGCGGAGGATTTGCCCTTTCCGCGGATGATTTTTCACATGGGCGGGACGCGCGAGACAACAGATCCGCGTAAGCGTGATGCGGCGTTTAGCTCGCTGGAGCATTTGATTTTGCACGCTCGGCATGTGGGTGTGACGATTTGTGTGGAGAATACCGCGAGCGAGATGGGCGATCCGGCGTATTTGCGATCGTTCTATGACGAGACGCGGCTCACCGGGCTGCGATTCAATTTTGATATTGGGCATGCGTTTCTGGCCGATGGACCGGAGGAGGAGCGCGTGGAAAAGGGATTTGCTCCTTTGCGGGAATTGGTGGTGGGCGCGCACATTCACGATAATCATGGAGAGAAGGATGAACATTTGCCGCCTTATGACGGAAAGATTGATTGGGAGAACGCGATCAAGACTTTGAAGACGGCGCCGGTGAGCGACTTGCCGCTGCTGCTGGAGTTGAAGGAAAAGACCGGGCTGGACGCGCCGGGAGCGGAAGCGCAGCTTTCCGCGGCGCGGAAAGCCTGGGACCGGTTTGCGGAAGAGTGGGGATAGGCACAAGGGCATCCAGGTCCAGGAGTAGATTTGACCATTATTATGACTATGGTCTATAATATGGACTATTGGTGGCACAATGGAAGAGATCGCTATTTCTGAATTCAAAGCGAAATGTTTAGCCGTGCTCGAACGGGTTCGCAAGACCAGAAAGCCAGTTTGCATTACCCGCCACGGAACACCCGTCGCCGAGGTGATTCCACCATCATCGGTTCAGGAGCGGTCCGCTTGGATCGGATCGATGAAGGATTCGGTTGAAATTTTGGGCGACATTATTTCCCCAGCGAACGAAGAGAACGAATGGGAGGTCCTGCAAGATTGAGGCTTCTGCTGGACACCCATATTTGGCTCTGGCTGTTATCCGATCCCGGTAAACTGGGACGGCGGACTCTCCAAGAGTTGAAGAATGAGAATAACGAAATCTGGGTCTCGCCGATCAGCACATGGGAGGTGTTGACTCTGAATTTCAAGGGAAAGATTCGTCTGGTCGGAGATCTGAGGGAGTGGCTGTCGCGAGCGACGGCTGGAACACGCGAAGCTCCGCTGACGCATGAAATCGCACTTGCGGCTAGGCAGATTGCGTTGCACCAAGATCCAGCGGATCGGATCCTGGCGGCTACCGCGCAAGTGCTGGACCTCACGTTGGTAACTGCGGACGCGCGGCTGTTGGGCTTGCCAAGCATCCGCTGCCTTGCCAGCCGCTGAGGGCACAAAATTCGCACCAAAGCCAGCAAAGGATAACGCTCCCTTCGAGGCTCAGGGTAAAGAGACGCAGAGGGCGCTGAGGTTACGCAGAGAAGACATTAATGACGGTAATCACTATCGAGCAGGCGGGCAAGTATGACGGGCAGGAAGTTACGATTCGCGGGTGGCTTTACAACTTGCGGGAATCGGGGAAATTGTTGTTTCCGATTTTTCGGGATGGGACCGGGGTTATTCAGGGGGTTTGCGCGCTGAAGGAGAATCCGGAGGCGTTTGCGGCGCTAAAGGGACTAACGCAGGAGTCGAGCGTCATTGTCACGGGGAAGATTCGCGCGGAGCAGCGGGCGCCGGGCGGATACGAAATGGGGGTCAGCAAGGTCGAGGTGCTGCAGAAGGTTCCGGAGAGCACGCCTTTTCCCATACAACTGAAAGAGCATGGCGTCGATTTTTTGCTGGGTCACCGGCATTTATGGATGCGCACGCCGCGGCAGGCGGCGATTTTGCGGATTCGCGCGGAAGCAGAACGGGCGGCGCGCGAGTTCATGGACAGCCAAGGCTATACGCTGACGGATGCGCCGATGTTTACGCCGGCGGCTTGCGAGGGAACTTCGACACTCTTTGAGGTGAATTACATCGATGACGAAAAAGCGTACCTGACGCAGAGCGGGCAACTGTACATCGAAGCGACGGCGATGGCGCTGGGTAAGGTGTACACGTTTGGACCGACGTTTCGCGCGGAGAAGTCCAAGACGCGGCGGCACCTGACGGAGTTCTGGATGCTGGAGCCCGAGGCGGCCTACGTCGAGCTGGACGAGGCGATGGTGCTTGCCGAGGGATTGGTGAGCGCGATTGTGCAGTCGGTGCTGAAGAATAAGTCGCGCGAGATGGAGACGCTGAAACGCGATACGACAAAACTGCAAAATGTGAAGCCGCCGTTTCCGCGAATCAGTTACGAAGACGCGATTGCGGTGCTGCAGAAGCGCGGCAATCCGGCGAAATTTGGCGACGACATCGGCGGAGACGAAGAGACGATTATCTCGAATGAGTTTGACCGCCCGGTGATGGTGCATCGCTATCCCGCGTCGATCAAAGCGTTTTACATGCAGCCGGATGCGCAGCGACCGGATTTGGCGCTGGCTTTCGATATGCTCGCGCCCGAAGGATATGGCGAGATTATCGGCGGGAGCCAGCGCATCCACGACTACGATTTGCTTTTGAAGCGCTTGCGCCAATACAAACTGCCGGAAGATGCGTTCCAGTGGTATCTGGATTTGCGGCGCTACGGAAGCGTGCCGCATTCGGGATTTGGTATGGGACTGGAACGCACGGTAGCCTGGATTTGCGGGGCGGAGCACATTCGGGAAGTGATTCCGTTCCCGCGCATGCTGTACCGGGTATATCCTTAAGGGCCGTGATTAGTGACTCGTGACCGGTGATTCGTGAAAGTCGATCGATCCAGGTAGGCCGATAACCGTCACAATCCAGGAATAAAATTATGGCGCAAAAGATACGAATCATTGGTGTGCCCATGGACTTGGGGGCGAGCCGGCGCGGCGTGGATATGGGCCCGTCGGCACTGCGCGTGGCGGGATTGCAAGCGCGTATCAAGCAATTGGGGCTCCAGGTGGAGGACATCGGGAATATTTCGGTGAAGCAGCCGGAAGAAATGTCGTACGGAGAGAAGCGGGCGAAATATTTGGCGGAGATCGCGGACGCTTGCAAGGACCTGGCGGGTATCGTGGAGAAGTCGCTCGACGAAAACATGATGCCGGTGGTGCTTGGTGGGGATCATTCGATTGCCGCGGGTTCGCTGTCGGGAGTGGCCGCGCATTTCAAGAAAAAGGAAAAGAAGATCGGATTGATTTGGCTCGATGCGCACGGGGACATTAATACGCCGGAGTCGTCGCCTTCGGGAAACGTGCACGGGATGCCGCTGGCTGCGGCGATGGGCTACGGCGCCACCGAATTGGTGGAGTTGCAGGGATTCAAGCCGAAAGTGGAGGCGCAGAATATTTCGCTGGTGGGGATTCGTGACTTGGATTCGCAAGAAAGAAAACTGGCGAAGAAGTCGGGCGTGCACGTTTTTACGATGCGGGACATCGATGAGCGCGGAATGCGCGAGGTGATGAGCGACGCGCTGAAATATGCGATGGATGATACGGACGGGATTTCGGTTAGTTTGGACATGGATTTTGTTGATCCTTCGGATGCACCGGGAGTGGGGACGCCGGTGCGCGGCGGCGTGACGTATCGCGAGGCGCACCTGGCGATGGAGATGCTCGCGGATACGGAAGCGATGGTGTCGCTGGAAGTTGTGGAGATCAATCCAGTCATAGACGAACATAACCGCACGGCGCTGCTGGGAGTTGAACTCGTTCTCTCCGGACTTGGCAAAAAGATTCTTTGAAGAGCGACTGCGGGCGACTTTCGTCCCCAAGGCGCACGCAGTTGCCAAAGTTCTTGCAGTGTCAGGGATGTTCCCGGTCTATTCTGTCAGGGATGCGCCCGTTCTGTACCGCATAGGGGCCCCCCCTCCCCCTGTTTTTTGTAAGTGCGTATTCTAAAGGGGTTAGCGGAGGGGCCTTTGTAAGTGCAGAATCTAAAGGGTTTACAAGTGTGCGTTTCGGCTAAAAACCGGCAAAACACGGTGTTGCCTTGTAAATGCGGAAAACAAAGAGCATAGCTCCGACTAGCTGAAGGCCAGGCGTCAATAGGTACGAAACAGATTTTGGAAACTTCGGGAGCAGCAGCGGGAAAGTGAAGAGCCGAAAGACGCAGAACTTTACGGGGTGATTGTAGCAAACCAGCGGAATTTGTCAAGGATAATTTTGCAAGTCGGTAAGCATCTGAATTGATGGGACATATGAAACCAAAAGTGGAAGACAGGCAGATCGAAACGGACGTACTGAGCTTTGCCGCGGAGCGCGCGCAGCGGTATGCACGTCAAATTGGGGATCGGAGGGTCGCGCCAGAGGATGGGCATGTTCGGGGGTTGGAGAGATTTCGAGAGGCGTTTCCGGAAGGCTCGAGCGATCCGCGGAGCGTGGTGGCGATGCTGGACGAGTTTGGCTCGCCAGCAACAGTGGCCACAACCGGGGGAAGATATTTCGGGTTCGTCATCGGCGGAGTTTTGCCGGCGGCGCTGGGAGCGAATTGGTTGGCGGACGCCTGGGACCAGAACGCGTCGCTGCGGGTGATGTCGCCGATTGCAGCGGAACTTGAGGACGTGGTTTTGCGATGGGTCTGCGAAGCGCTGCATTTGCCGGCAGACTGCGAGGGCGGGCTGGTTACTTGCGCAACTATGGCAAATTTTACGGCGCTGGCGGCCGCGCGGTACGCGTTGCTGAAAAAAGCGGGTTGGGACGTAGCGGAAGATGGAATGTTTGGCGCGCCGCCGATCGAAGTGGTTGTAGGGGCCGAAGTGCACGCTTCGGCGTTGAAGGCGCTGAGCCTGGCAGGCTTTGGGAAGCGGCGCTTAACTATTGTGGAGGCAGATGGGCAAGGGCGAATGCGGGCGGACAAGCTGCCGAAGTTGAGTGGGCGCAGTCTAGTTTGTATTCAGGCAGGGAACGTGAATACGGGCTCGTTTGATCCTGCGACAGAGATCTGCGCCCGTGCAAAAGAGCAGGGCGCGTGGGTGCACGTGGACGGAGCGTTCGGGTTGTGGGCGAGAGTGTCGCCTCGGTACAGGCATCTCGCGGACGGGTTCGAGTTGGCGGATTCGTGGGCAACGGACGCACACAAATGGCCGAACGTGAATTATGACAGCGGAATTGTGCTGGTGCGCGATGGCGCGGCGTTGCGCGCGGCGATGACTCTAAGAGCGGCTTATCTGATGCCGGGTACGCGGCGCGAGCCGATGCACCATGTTCCCGAGGCGTCGCGCCGGGCGCGCGGAGTGGAACTGTGGGCAGCGCTGAAGTCGTTAGGACGATCGGGATTGTGCGCGCTGATCGAGCGCACTTGTTCGCTGGCGAAGCGATTCGAGAGCGGATTGCGCGCGGCCGGATTTGAGGTACTGAATGATGTGGTGATCAATCAGGTGCTGGTGTCGTTCGGCGAAGCCGCGGCCACGCGCGAGGTAATACGGCGCATACAAGAGGACGGCACGTGCTGGTGCGGAGGTACTGAGTGGCAGGGAAGGACGGCGATGCGGATCAGTGTTTCTTCGTGGGCTACTACGGAAGCGGATGTGGATCGTAGCCTCGAGGCAATAGTGCGAATCGCGAGGCTGTGCGGAGTGTAAGCACGGTTGCCAAACAGGATCTTCGTACACACCGAACAGCACCTTGTCTTTGCCATAAGTCTCGAGGAAGTGCACCAGCGATGAAAGGTAGTACGCCAGCGTGCGCCTTTCACAGCAATAACAGCCGGATTCCTACTGCACAGTAAGCATCAGGCGCACAGTGTGAGTGACAGTTCCACTGGTCCCACTCACGATAATGGTGTAAGTGCCCGCCGGGGTGGCCAGCGGCCGAGGCGGCGCTGTGCTTCCGGTACCCCCGCCGCCGCAACCCGCCCATATCAAAGCGAACATCGTTGTCGCCGTCAGAGCCAGCCACGCTGACCGCCTAACGCGACCGGCGCCCATCCCAAGTAGAGCGATCATGAGAAAAGTCGCTAGGAAACTCAGCCAAGGCAAGTTGAAGTGCAAGCGCAAAGAGACAGGTAGGGCGGGGATTGATTTCGGAACAGGGGGCGCGAAGGCGCCAGCAGTTGTGCCCACGCTAATCGTCTCCGTGACCGCCGACGTACCGGTCAAGACAACGGAGGCAGGCGTCGCTGTACAGTTCGCTCCCGCCGGTGCACCAGAGCACGCCAGGGTGACGGTACCGTTGAAGCCGCCCTGGGGCGTAAAGATGAGCGAGTAACTCGCCGTTTGCCCCGCAGTAACGGTCTGCGAAGCGGATGAGCTGGGGCCAACACCCATCAAGAAGCCTGCGCTAATGATACCTGTTCCGGATAGGGCCAGCACCTGTGGAATGACTGACGCGTTATCAATGAACGAAAGCATTCCAGTACGGACACCCGCAGCTGTGGGAGCGAAGGTGACGTTCACCGTGCAGGCCTTTTCGATGCTCAGAGTCGATCCGCAATCGCTGGTCTCCGCGAAGTCGCCACTACCGGCGATGCTCGTGATGGCAAGCTGCGCGGCACCGGCATTGGTCAGCGTCACGCTTTGTTCAGGGCTAGATGTGCCGATTCCCTGATTTGCAAAGTTCAGTTGACGAGGAGCGAAAGCCGCGATGGGACCGTTGACGAAGACGGAGACTTCCGCATTGCCGAAATCGGCCAAAGCCATATCGAGGGCGCCATCGCCATTAAAATCTGCTGCCATCATAAAGTTCACGTTGTTGCTCACACTTGGAACAGAGTACTCGATGTGTCCTTTGAAGGTGCCGTCACCGTTGCCAAACAGAATAGTGACGACATCGCTGCTTTGACTGGCGAACGCTAGGTCTGGCTTGCCATCCCCATTGAAGTCGCCCACCACTGCCGATTGTGTATTGAGGATCGAGGGAATTTGAAATCCCGAATCCTGCTGAAAGGTCCCATCGCCGTTTCCCAGGGCGACGTTAATGATGCCGGTCTGTGTGGACTTAACGATGTCTAGCTTGCCGTCACCATTAACGTCCGCGAGGGCCACCAACTCATCTCCCGGATCAGAAGACAGCAAAGACGGCACGAGGCTGAATGGCTTGAACGTGCCATCGCCGTTGCCGAGAAGAACAACGATTCCATTGTCAGTGGCAGCGGCGAGATCTAGCTTGCGGTCGCCATTGAAATCGCCAACCAGCACCCTGTGAAACGGCGGAAAAAGGAGCATTGGACCGGTGGGATACTGGACCGGAGCAGCGAAGCTGCCGTCACCATGTCCAAGGAAAATCGATACTGCACTGCTGTTACTAGCAACGGCGGCAACATCGAGTTTTCCATCACCATTGAAGTCGCCGATCGCCAGAGATGGAACGAGACCGGACACGGTCTGGGAGAATTTGTTCTGAAACGTACCATCACCATTGCCAATTAGGGTGGAAAGCAACTGGCTCGTCGAACTTGAGTCCGTCACAACCAGATCGAGCTTGCCGTCCCCGTTAAAGTCGCCGGCCACGATAGCAGTGGGAGACTGGCCAGTGGGAGAGTCCAGGTGGGGCTGAAACGTGCCGTCACCTTTTCCCAGGAGGACGGAAACACCGCCGGTTTGGGTGAGACTGGTGGTAGCGATGTCCACCTTTCCGTCGCCATTAAAGTCGCCCGTAACGGCCGAGTACGGAAACGGTAAGACCGGAAAGGTGACTGGGTTCGCGAAAGTTCCGTCACCTCGATTGATAAGCGTCGTCAATGAGAAATACGACAAGACACCGTAGCCCCCGGCAACCGCCAGATCGGGCTTGCCGTCGCCGTTCACATCCAGAGTGACAACGCCTGTGGGTAGCAAGCCGGCGCTGTAGAGGAGCGGAGGGTTTTGGAATGTCCCGTCACCATTTCCTAATACGATGGCAATAGCGTTCGTGGGACCCTCTGAGTTGGTCAGTGCAACGTCAAGTTTGCCGTCACCGTTGAAATCGGCAACGGTAATCGAAGTCGAGTAAATGCTAAGCAAATTGCTTGCGTATACGATGGGATTACCAAATGTTCCGTCTCCGTTTCCTCGCAGCACGGAAATGGCCGCGGAAGATCCCCCCGTGGGAACCACCAAGTCTAGATTGCCGTCAGCGTTGAGATCCGCAGCCGCTAGCGCTTGAACGTTGCCGGAGATGCTGTAACTTACGGGGCCTTTGAATGTCCCATCTCCGTTGTTGATCAAGATCGATACCTCGCCGCTTCCGGAGATGCCTCCGGAGATCGCGATGTCTGGCTTGCCGTCACCGTTCAAGTCGCCCAGGACGAGGTAGGTGGCGATCGGAACGCTGTAAGTGACCGGAGGCCGGAAAGTCCCGTCTCCGTTGCCAAGAAGGATGGCAATCGTGCCACCGCTTCCGGGAGCTACAAGTAGCAGGTCCAGCTTGCCGTCGCCGTTGAAATCGGCTGAAGGTCCCGCTGAATAGCCGCTGCCGATGCTTTGGTTCAGTGGGACGGGAGGTTGAAGGGTTCCATCCCCGTTTCCCAAAAGAATACTCGCAGCAGGTGAATAGATGCTGCTGACAACGATCACATCGAGCTTGCCGTCTCCATTGAAATCACCAACCGTGAATCCCGCCGCCTGAACTGAATAATCCGTTCTCGGAGCGAAAGTTCCGTCCGGCCTGCCAAGGAAAATTGAGAGAGCCAGCCCGCTTGAGGTTGGTCCAAGGATGGCAACATCGGGAATGCCGTCACCGTTGAAATCTGCTGTGATGATCGGTGCAACAGGCGAAGTAGAGATGAGACCAGGCGCGGAATAGCTCGCGTCTCCAAATGCGTAAGTTTGAGCCTGCGCCTTCAAGCCGACAAGGCTCGGGAACGCGCAAAGGAATACCGTCTGAGCGACCCGCCGATAAATTCGATTCATGAAAATCTCCTTCGACGGATAAAGGGAAATGGCCTGGGCGAGCAAGTCCGTTCGTCTTCGCCGCGCTGGCGCGCCATCTTCCGTCAAGGGTCCGCGCCATTGGAGCTGAGCACTCGACTACCGCGAAAAGTTTCGCCTCGCAAGCAAATAGCTCCTAGATTTCGTTCAACGTGCGTGTGCACGAATCAGAGAGCCGGCGATGCGTGTCCGAAAGTCGCGCACGCGGATTTCAGTTGTGGGTCATGGCCCTGCGCCTTATACACCCCACGATAAGGACAGCGCAACGAATTTGAGATGCGCGTGAGGGTGTTTCGGTAGGTACATTGGTCTGGAGCGTCCAAGACAAATTTGGATGCAGAGGTACGTGCTGGTGCGGAGCTACGGAGTGGAAGGGGAAGACGGCGATGCGAATCAGCGTGTCGTCCTGGGCAACCACGGAGAGCGATGTGGATCGCAGTCTGGGTGCGATGGTGCGAATAGCGCGCGCTTGTCGGACATAGGAGCGCCCAATGACCACAGTCCAGCACGATACTCCGGACGGGATAAGTCGAGTTGCCGGATGAGTACTCGAAAAACAGTTTCGACTAATGACGTGACTGCGTAACGCATTCGGGCTACTGCGAGCGGGGCACGAGGCGACGCAGCAACGCAGCGTAGCGAGGATCGGAGCGCAAGTCATCAAACGCTGGGTCTGCAGGAAGGTCCCATATCAGGTAGGGGACGCGATCGGTGATAGCTGCCTCAAGCGAGCGAAAAGCTTCGTCTCTCCTTCCCAGCCGGTTGTAGTCCATGGCTAGAGAGATGGCGTCGCCCGAGTATTTTTTCACATTGAGAAATTCAATCGACTGCAGCCAATAGCCGCGCGCTCCCCTTGAGGAGTAGGCCTTGCGTAATAACGCGGCCTGTCGGGTGAACTCTTTCCCATGCTCCTTATCAAAAGTGCCGGCGCGCTCAAGCATTTCGATGGCTTTATCGAGCTCGCCCATCTGTTCATAAACGGGGATCATCCGTAAGTAAGCGGAGACAAAGCTAGGATCCATATCCGCGGCATTTTGCAAGGCCTGGATGGCCTTCGCGTAGTCACGTCCGTTGTAGTAGGTGCGCCAAGCGAGAGCAGTTTCGGCAAGCGAGAGTGGGTCGAGTTCGCGCGTTCGCTTCACCTCTCGGAGAGAATCGTCAATGCGGCCAAGCATGGCCAAGGCGATTCCGTAGTATGCATGGGCCCTTGAGTCATTGGGATTGAGTTCAATGGCGCGGCGAAATTCGGAGTCCGCCCTGGTAGTGTCCCAGTCGTAGGTGAGTTCCGCCCACGCGAGGGCGCTGTGCGCGTCGGCCAGCGTGTCGTCAAGCTTCAGCGCTTCTAAAGCAGCAGCCTTCTGCTTGGGATAGGCGGCAGCATCGGAAATGCCTATGCCGCCGTACGCGAGTGCGAGCCCTGCATAGGCCCTGGCATTCCGTGGGTCTTTCTGCACGGATGAGTTGAAGTATTCGGTCGCTTTTTGAAAGCCGGGTTCGGTCCACTTATCAATATAAAAGTAGCCTTTTAAAAGCAGTTCGTGCGCTTCCGGGTCAACGGGTTGCGAAACACTAAGGCGTTGCCTCTCTTCCGGAGTGACGGCAATTTGAATTTGATCGGCCACAGTTCGCGCGATTTCACTCTGCAGATCCAGCAGATTTCGCACGTCGCGGTCGTACGTTTCCGCCCACAGATGCTTCTCGGGAAACGCCTGGACAAGATTCGCGGTCACGCGCACGCGGTTGGCTTCCCGTAGCACGACTCCTTCCACCAAGGCGTCGACCTGAAGCTCTTTCGCGATCTGCTGCAGGGAATCCTTAGTACCTTTGAACCGATTCACAGAAGTGTGCGAGATCACACGCAACGCGCTGACTTTTCCCAGTTCCGTTATCAATTCCTCAGTGATTCCGTCTGCGAAGTATTCCTGACTGGGATCGCTAGCCAGATTAGTGAAAGGAAGAACGGCGATCGCGTGAACCTGCGGACTCGCAGAACCCGATGCTTTCCACCATCGCGCCGCGCCCACCAGCGTTAGTACTGCCAACGCAGCGACAACCGCAATGACCGCGATCTCCGGGACGCCGAGCCGCCATCTGTCGTCAGCGCGTGTAAGTGCAGCGACGACGGGAATCTGGGGCTCCGCTGCCTCCTGCGGCGCAGGTGTTTGGACTGAAGCGAGGGCCGCGTGGTCAACGCTAGCCAGGAACCGATAGCCGCGCCTCGGGATGGTTTGTATGAAGCGCGGTTCTTCGGCCGAATCGCCTAAAGCTTCGCGGATGCGGGCCACAGCGTTGTTCAGGCTGTGGTCAAAATCGACAAAGGTGTCAGCGGGCCACAGGCGCTCTCGCAATGCCTCGCGACTCACGACGTTGCCGGCGTGCTCTGTTAGGATTTCGAGAACCTGCAGGGGCTGGCCTTGCAGGCGGAGCTTCAAACCATGTTTGCGTAGCTCTCCGACACGTAAATCAAGCTCAAAAGCGCCGAAGCGAACTACATTCCCCGTTGAGATGGGAACAGCCATAGGTGTCTAGGAAAGGTGCAAGAAGGTTACCACACCTGCGGCACGGGATTTGTAACACAACCAATGTCGACTAATCACCGGTCGCGTAAAGGGTTACGGATGGATGCGGAAAGGATATGCAATGGAGATGGGTGGGATTGACCACATAGAGGCACAACGCCTAGCTTGCCGCACGCGCCTCCCCGAAGGTCGCAAACCTGACTGGCGCAACAAACTGCTCCGAGGAGAAGATCCATGAAATTATTGTCTCGCCTGGCTGTGAATCTGACCGTGATCAGTGTGCTGGCAGTTCCGGCGCTCTCGCAGAACCCGGTCGTCGATTGGAACAATACCGCGGTCAAGACGATAGTCAGTACCGCGAGTACTGCGGGGATAACACCTACGTCGGGTATGACCGGGATTTATCTCGCGTACGTCCATTTAGCCATTTTCGACACGCTCAATGCCATCCATCCCAGTTTCCGGGCCTATGGTGGAATTCAGCCTTATGCCGCTCCAGACAGTTCGGAAGCGGCCGCGGTAGCCACTGCGGCTCACGATGTGCTATTGAACTATTTTCCGGCCGCAGGTGGTTCGCTTGACGCCACCTATGAAACTTACCTTGCCAACCTGACGGACGGTATCGAGGCCAAGAATGACGGCGTAGCCGTGGGACGCGCCGTTGCCGCAGCGTTGATCGCGCAGCGCTTGGGGGACGGCGTCAATGGTGTATGCGCGTACGCGCAAGGCAGCGGCCCAGGTGTCTATCAGTCGTCCCCGTGCATGTATACATATGGCAGCGGCGTGGGCGTATACGGGAAAACGCCTCCCGCGTTCTTACCTGCCCAAACGCCGTGGATCGCCAGCATGACACCCTTCACCATGACCAGTTCATCGCAGTTTCGGCCCGTGCAGGGTCCCACACCGCTAGACAGTGGAGAATGGATCGACGATTACAATCGCACCAGAATCTGGGGCTCGCTCACCAACAGCCCACGCACTGAGGAGCAGACCACTATCGGCTTATTCTGGACCCCCAATCCCGGGCCACCCTTCAGCAGCATGCTGAAGAATCTTGTCACGGACCACGCTCTCAATCTGCTTCAGTCTGCTCGCCTCTACGCCATGGTGTGGACCGGCTTTGCGGACGCGTTTATCGGCTGCATGGACGGAAAATACCACTACAGCTTCTGGCGGCCGGTGACCGCCATCCACGCGGGCGGAGGGAACCCTGAGCTAACTGCCGACCCGGGTTGGACGGCGCTGGCCGTTACACCCAATCATCCCGAATACCCTGCCGCGCACGGCTGCGGGACTGGCGCGCTCTCGGCCCTTGTGGCCGCCTACTTCGGCACAACCGAGGTTCCGCTTTCGGTTACAGCCACCTACGCAGTACCCGCCGCGCTTGGCGGAGGTTCGATCACCGCCACACGCACCTACGCCGGCACGAAAGATCTCTTGCTTGAAGTGGAGGCCGCGCGCATTTATGGCGGCATGCACTATCAGCACTCGGTGGTGCAGGGAGCCGTCTTGGGAAAGAAGGTCGCTCGGCAGCTTCGGCACGAATTCTTCCGGCCGCTGGATGGGGAAGATTCGCAAGATGCCGAGGACGACGACCGCGACTTCCGATAATGCCAGTGCAACTGGTCCGGCGTGTCAGTTTCGTTGAAAATGTCGACCGCGACTTGGCGGGCTTCTTTGAAGGGGAGGAGAGGACTGGGGAATTGCCCGGAGCCGTGACGAGCAGTCGCCATCCGCTTGCTATTCATAACGAAGGGCCACCATCGGATCGACGCGCGCTGCTCTTCTTGCGGGAATCCAGCAGGCCAAGGTCCCGGTTACCAGCAACAACAGGGTGGTGCCCGCCAGCGTCAGCGGATCGTGCGCTTTCACTCCCGGGGACAAATCCGCTGCGATGAGTCGCCCCAGCGGTAGGCTGACGAACAATCCAACTGCAACTCCGGCGGTCACCAAACGCAAGCCGGCGCGGATTACCAAGCGAAGAACGTCGGCATGCTCCGCCCCGAGTGCGATGCGGATTCCGATCTCTTGCGTCTTGCGCGCTGTGGCATAGGCCAGGACGCTGTAAACGCCGACAGTGACAAGAATCAGCCCGAGGCATCCGAAAATGGCCATCAGCAGGAAGGCGAAGCGAGGACCCGCATACAAGCTTTGGCTGATGCGATCTTCGAGCGCGCTGGGAAACGCCAGAGGGACACCGGTGTCGGTGGCCCACACCGCTTGACGGACGTCGTTCATGAGCGCCATCGGATTTTGCTGCGAGCGCACCATCAGGACTTGGGCTCCCGAGCCTGTGACGGTGGACGGCACCCACACTTCCGGTTCAATCGGAGCTTGCAAACCCTGATTGGTTACATTGCCTACCACTCCCACGATTTCGAACCACGGGTCGCGCACGGGATCGGCAACAGTCTCTAACTGTGGAAGCTTGACGCGACGCCCGATGGGATCTTCGCCGAGAAGGTAGGCGGAGGCAAACGCCTCGTTCACCACGGCGACTCTTCTGGAGTCGTTGATTTCGGTTTCGCTGAACGCCCGTCCAGCTTTGAAGGGAATGCGCAACACGCGGAAATATCCTTCACTGACTTGTTGCAGCAGGGTGTGCCATTCGTCCTGATGGGCTTTGCCGGAGATTTCGATCTTGCTGCCCTGAAAGCTGTACGGGGGTAGCGCAGTCGATTGGGTGGCGTCCACCACGCCGGGAAGCGCTTTGACGCGCGAGAGCAGCGGCTGGAAAAATCCGCGGACTTGCGCGGCGGTTTTGTACCGATCCTCGGGCAGCGGCAATCGGGTCTGAAAGACGTGGTCTGCCTGCAGTCCCAAATGCAGCTCGCGGAGGGCTACAAAACTGCGCATCAAGAGCCCGGCGCCGATCAGTAGCGTCAACGAGACGGCTACTTCCATTACCACAACGGTGTCGCGCATGCGGCCGGTGCGAAATCCACCCATCATGCCTTTGCCGCTGTCGCGTAGCGGATCGTTCAGATCGCGGCGGGCAGCCTGCAGCGCTGGTGCCAGTCCGAAAATCAGCGCGGTCAATATAGATACAACGAGCGTGAAAACCAGCACCGGCGCGTTCAGCTCGATAACGGATTCCGCTGGAATCATATCCTGTGGCAAAGCCGCCACAATCGATTTCAATCCACCCCACGCAATCAGCACGCCCAGCGCTCCGCCCCCGATCGCTAACACCATGCTCTCGACCAGTAGCAATCGAATCAATCTCGCGCGACCCGCTCCAAGGACCGCGCGCAACGAGAATTCCTTCTCGCGTGACGTCGCTCGCGCCAGCATGAGGTTCGCGACGTTGCCGCAGCCGATCATTAGCAACAATCCGACGGCCGCTAAAACAGTGTACAGCGTGGGTTCGAGTCGACCCACCACGGTGTCGCCCAACTTCTTAACCGCCACTTGGAAGTGCGCTGGATAATCCTGCGGATTGATTTTCGCCAAATGGTTGACGATGACGGTCGCATCGGCCCCGGCTTGCGCCTTCGAGACGCCCGGTTTCAGTCGCCCCAGCAGGAACCAGGTCGCCGGCAGTCCCGCGAAGCCCGTCGACGCCCCACGAACTGGCGTTTCGGGAATCAACACATCCGCTTCAAACCACCCAAAGCGCGGCGGCATGATTCCGATTAGCGTTCGTGCTGTTCCGTTCAGCACAAAAGATTTGTTCAGCACTCCTGGATCGCCGTTGAAACGCTCCATCCAGGTCTTATGCCGCATCACGAATACCGGGGGTGCTCCTGGCTGGTAATCTGCCGGTTGCATCACGCGGCCGTACCGTGCGGGCATACCAAAGAATTCAAATGTGCCCGGCGTGACGTGCACCCCATAAAGCTGCTCGACGCCTTCTCCGTGTTTGTAAAGCACGAGATCCTCGGAAGCCCCAGTGACGCCGTCAAATACATGGTTTTGCTCTACAAGTTCCAGAAACTCATTCGACGTGTACCCCTGACGCCCCCCTTCTTCGCCCCGAGCAGTATCCTGAATCCGGGGGAAGACCATGCGCCCCGCATCTTTATAGGGAAACGGCTCGAGCAGGACGTTGTCGATCACGCTGAAAATCGCGGTGGAGGCGCCAATGCCTAGTCCCAGAGTGGCGATGGCTACCGCAGTGAATGCGCGACTTCGTCCGAGGCAGCGCAGCGCGTAGCGCAGGTCGCGCGCGAAATCCTCTACGGATACCAGCGTTCGCAACTCCCTGCGGTCTTCCTGCAACAGCGTGGTATTTCCGAATTGACGCCGGGCCGCCGCCGCAGCGTCCTCCCGCGACATCCCTTGCTCCGCAAAACGACCCGCGAGCAATTGCAGATGCGCCTGCACCTCTTCGTCGAGATCGCTGTCGCGTTTTCGAGATCGGAACAGTCCGAGCGCCCTCGCCACAAACGCGCGTAGACGGGAAATTCGCGGGTCACCCATGGCTACCTCTCCCCTTCCAGTCGCAGTACACGCCCCACGACGCCGGAAATTCGCTCCCAGTTCTCGGTCTCGAGCGCCAGCTGCTTCTGGCCGCGCGCTGTGATCGAGTAAAACTTGGCCTTGCGGTTGTTGTCGGATGTCCCCCACTGCGCAGCGATCCATCCCTGCTGCAGCAGTCGCAACAATGACGTATAGACCGTGCCCTCATTTAACTGCAGCACATCGTGGCTAACCTGCTCGATGCGGCGGGCAATCCCAAATCCATGTTGGGGCCCCAGCGCATGCAGGGTCTTCAGAATCATCAGGTCTAGGGTGCCTTGCAACACTTCCGACTTCTTTGCATCGGTCATGGCGTCATTCCTTTGGACGTTGCAAAGGAAGATACCGCTTCTCCTTTGCAATGTCCATAGGTAGGAAGCGTTGCGGGGGTTTCTAGGGGCGCTCAGCGGCTGTGACTGGGGGCCATTGCAGAGGACTTCAGATCTTCATGAGTCTGCAACACGCTTAGATAGGTGTGGGAGAGGCGATCGTGCCAAGTGAGAGCGTCTTCGTCCCACCAGGCCCAGAAGAATCCAAGGAAAAAAGTGCCTGCGGAAATAATGTAGCCGGCGCTGCGGAGCAGCATTTGTCTGGGAGTGGGAGTGTCGCCGGTAAAACTGGTGACCTGGAGGCCGCGAAACATCATGCCGGGGGTGGTGCCGCCGAAAATAGTGAACAGGGCAAAATATTGCAAGTAGACGATGGCGAGGGTCACGCCGTATACCGCGGCGCTGAGCTTGCTGAGAGTGAATTGCCCGCCGAGAGAAGCGAACAGGGCGAGGAAGCCGCCATAAGCAAAGAGAAGGCACGCGGTGTCAATCGCGGCCGCGAGACGTCTTTCTTCCAGCGAAGCAACGGGATAGAGGCCGTAGGTTTCCGTGAGCTCGTTTTCCTGAGCGGCCGCTGGGTTATCGGTTTGGGGTGCGGATCGAACGGAGACATCAATTTCCATGCGTCCGTCTGAAGGTTCACGTGCCTGGGCGTCGCGGCCGATGGCGATGGTGAACGAGAAATCAGAGTCCGCATCGCCGGGAGTTTCCTGGACAGCGATCGGGTGCGTGCGAGCGGGCGCGGAATCATATTCAAATGGAAGCTGCGACGAATTCGGCGACGACGTGCGACGCCGTTTGCGCGCTCGATAGGCCTCCATGCGCACACTGAGTTCACTGCGCCATGCGGAGGCGTCGTCCGTTTGGGCGGCGCCATCGGTGGCTTCCGCGGACAGAATCGCAGCGACAGCGTTCTGATCAAGCCTGCCCAATGGGGGAGAGGCGGAGGAATCCTCGTAAGAAGAAAGTGCCGAGGAAAATGACGAATCACAGAAATTGCAGGCGCGTATGCTGGACGGCAATATCGCGCCACACTGCGAGCATGTTTTTGTCACCGGTGCGTTTTGCGCTGCGGACGCTCCCACTCCGGTGAGGAGTGTACGGAAGGAGAATAGCACGAAGAATCGTGAGGCAAAGATGGGGATTACGAACGGATGTTACGTATCAGGCAGCAGGGAAGAACTGATGGTTATTAAACCTCGATCTGCTGGGCGAGCATGTCTCTACTGAACGCGATACGCCGGTCGAGGGCCACGGCTGCGAAGTAAGTACATTGGCCGCGCTCCATGTCGGTCCAGGCAATCAAAGCCGGGATGATGCGGGCCACAGTGGAGCGGAGGAAAGTGAGTAACTGGAAGTAAGCATTGATGGCGCGAATGTGGCCGCGTTCCCGGGGGCTCTCTGGGCAAAGGTCCAGGAGTTGGATGACGCGCGCGAAGTCTTCGCCCGAGGTGGTGGATGGAATGCCGGTGACGTCGCGAACCTCGGCGGAAAGCGGCTGCTTAATGGAGGCGGCGATCAGCGAGCGGCAGTAGGAGATAAAGAACTGCAGCAGCGCAGCAGCGGAGAGCAGGAATATGAGTGTGGCCATTAGCGTGGCACCACGGCGAGCCGAGCCGTAGACATACGGGCATCGGGCGTCAATTTCCAAAAGGCATAGGCCCAGGCGAGCGGTAACAAACAACCAAAGACGGGAACCACGTAGCCTAAGAACCGGTAATCACCAGGGAACATGTTTCCGAGAGCAAAGCTCGCGGCGAACGCACTGAAATAGATACCCAAAGAAAGCACCAACTGGATCAACTGTGTGCGGGTCTCACGCAACTTCAGGATGGCGCCCCACAAAACGTAAGTCAGGACCAGGCCCACGAAGTATAAATTCTGCGAGAGCTCAAAGAAGAAGCCGGTCAACATTTTGTTGGAGGATTGTTGAACAACTCCATAGGAAAACAATGCGGTGCCGGCAAGCAGAAGGACGGCCGCGAAACGAACGTACTTCTCGACATTCATTTCGTCGAAAACGCGGAGATAAAGCGTAATCAGGGCAAGATAGAGAAAGATAGTGAGGACGGCGTCGGAATAGAAATAGAAGTATTTATACTCGTTGGAGCGCAAGCCGTACTGGATGAGCGCCCAATAACGCCCAGCACTTACGAGCAGAGAAGACAGCATGTACAGATTGAGGCAAAGGTAGCGACGAAAAGAATGCCGTGAGAGGGCGCACACAATCACGACTACTTCTAGAATACTCTCTAGAGACCAAAGCCAGTATATGAAAGAACCGGGCACGAAAGCCTTTCATGTGCCCAGTCGCAGTCGGCGGCACCAGGTAAAAGCCGCGCTAGCTTGCTATTGGGCACCTGCCGGTGGAAACGGCCCGCCACCATTCTGAACTGGTGGAAACGGCCCGCCACCGTTTTGAACCGGTGGAAATGGCCCGCCGCCGTTCTGAACTGGCGGAAATGGCCCACCACCGTTGGCCATCATAACGGTGCCGTTGCTGTGCGCCGCTACGACGGTCTTTAGACCCATGGCTCCTACCAAGATGAGCATGGCGAGGAGAAGTGCCGTGAGCTTGCGTGACATTGAGTGCCTCCCAGGCAGCAGAACCCAGGAGCACTCTATACATAATTACACCAATGTCAAGCGGCTCACACCAAGAGCCTGTCTCGAAACGTACACCTCCCCCCGATTGAACTCTTCGCTAGGCTTTCGCCTGCGCCGGAGCCACCGGGGAAGGTCTTGCAGGGGCATAGTAGGTTTTAGGACTTGTAGGGTCAACGGTACGGTAGTACTAGGAATTGGTCGGCTGCCATACGGAGTTGAAGCGCTTCCAGCGAGTCCCTTGACACTTCCGCTTGCTACTTCGTAGCATGGAAAATCGGTTTTTGGGCCGGCGTAGCTCAGTGGTAGAGCGAGGGTCTCATAATCCCTAGGCCGTGGGTTCGATTCCCCCCGCCGGCACCATACGCAAGCAGGGAACGGAAGGGACGGCGAACTCCAGCCAGCGCGTTTAGGTCACGGGCTCTAGAAATCCTTAACTAAATCGATTTATTCCCAATCGTATGCCCTGTATGTCAATTTTCCCGGATACATTAACCTCGGCAGAATGGCTTCTTATGCAGCGCAGAACCCAGCCGGCGCTCTTCGGGGAGCGCTTGCATGATTTTGATTGGAGTCGCGGGTGAGCGGTGGAAGGCTTTCTCGCCGCGACTGGCTGCAGATTGCGTCGCGCGCGGCGGCTGGCGCGTCCCTAGGCTTCGCCGGACTTCCTGAGCTGCACGCGGGCGGGGCTTGGCAAGCATCGAAAACGCTCGGACCCCAAGCGGGGCCTTCACCTTCGGACAGCCTAGCTGCGTTGTTCAACGGCGTCGACCCTACGCGGTACAGATTCACTCCCGAAGAGGACCGCTTTTTAGAGGAGCTGGAACGCTCTTGTTTTGAGTTTTTCTGGGGCGAGGCCAACCCCGCGACGGGGCTGGTGAAAGATCGCAGCCAGGCTACGGGGTCAGATTCCCGGAACGTAGCGAGCATCGCTGCAACCGGTTTCGGTCTGACCGCGCTGTGTATTGCGGACCATCGTGGCTGGCAGGACTCATCGAAGATACGCCAGCGGGTGGCGACGACCTTGCGCTTTGTCGAATCGCGTGTTCCGCAAGCGCACGGCTTTTTTTGCCACTTTCTCAACATTCAAAACGGCGAGCGCGTCTTGCAGTCGGAAGTGTCCTCGATCGATACGGCGATTTTTATTTGCGGCGTGCTGACGTGCAGCGCTTATTTTGAGGACGCGGAGATTCGGGCTCTGGCGCAACGAATCTACCAGCGCATGGACTGGAATTGGATCCTGCACGGAGACAAGACGCTGTCGATGGGCTGGACGCCAGAGCACGGGTTCATCCGCAGTCGCTGGGATAGCTATAGCGAACTGATGATGGTGTATCTGCTTGGGCTAGGGTCGTCGGCGACGGCGATGTCGAAGCAAACGTGGGACGCTTGGACGCGGCCGTATTTCGAGTTTAACGGTGTGCGTTATATCGGCTCGCATGCGCCCTTATTTGTGCATCAGTATTCGCATGCGTGGTTTGATTTTCGCGGCAAGCGCGACAAGTACGCGGACTACTTTACAAATTCGGTGATCGCGACGAAGGTGCACAAACTATGGTGCCTGGAGTTGGCGCGAGAGTTTCCGGACTACACCGAGGATATGTGGGGCATTACGGCTTCGGATTCCGCGCGCGGCTACGCGGTGTGGGGTGGCCCACCGGCGATGGGACGCATCGATGGCAGCATCGTTCCGTGCGCCACGGGCGGCTCGCTGCCGTTCCTCCCGGAAGAAACGGTGCGGGTGCTCAGGAATGTTCGTGAAAAGTATGAGCAGCGAGTGTGGCGGCGCTATGGGTTCGTCGACGCGTTTAATCCGCTGACAAACTGGTACAGCCCGGACGTGATCGGGATCGATGTAGGCATCACCTTGTTAATGGCGGAAAACGCGAGGACCGGTTTCGTGTGGGAACAGTTCATGAAGAACGATGTGGCGCGAAACGGCATGGCTCGCGCGGGATTCCACGCGGTTGCGCCCGAGGCGCTGGCGCCACCCAAGCTGCCGGTGCCGAATGGATTTCCAGTGTTTGTGATTCATTGAATATCGGTAGGCCAGACGGGACGTAGATGCCCAATTTTCCAGAAAAAGCCTCGCCGAGAAACGGCTCGACCTGGGTCGCGCCAAAAGCGCAGCACCTACAAATTTGGAATTTCGATTAGGGCCAGCGCGTGGGGCTGGAGCGTAATCGTAAGGGATCCATCGGTGACGGGATGCCTGTGAGGAGCGGGCAGCGCCGCGGCTTTACGTAGCTGGGCGATTTGCGCCGGCGTGGGAGATGACGGAGACCCCAATTGCTGATAGAGGGACAGCGGGGAACCGTGCTCCTTGTCCACGATCGAGACGCGGGCAGATGTGGCTGTTGACGATCCCTTGAAATGCAGCGTGATAGTTTTTGGCGAGCCGGTCTCTTCCGGCAAAAAGAGATTCCAGACGGCGATGACCAGGGAGCCGTCTGTGCGCCGTGTGACGAGCGCTGAATCGGAGCTCACCTCGAGGCGGGAGTCACCGAGACGATGCAATAGAGCGAAATCGTTGAAGGCCGGCTTGGGAACACCGCGCTCGGAGAGAATGCCGAAGCCACCGTAAAACGGAGTCTTGGCCACGCCTTGTTCCTCGAAGACGTCAGAAAGGGTCCAATAGCTCATCATTTCCGTCAGGCCGTCGCATTCGCGAATGGTGTTGGCTAGGAACGGCCCCATATAGGCGCTGTCAGTCACCGGTGGTTCATTGTCGTAGGCAGCGTTGTACTCGGTCCAGAGGAGCGGGATATGCGGATAGGCGGAGGCGGCGATTTGCCGATGGACCTTGTTTACGGCGCGGCAGACCATCTCGTTGCGCGAGATGTTTTCGTGGGTACCGAAGACGTCTTCCGCTTTGTCATTTCCGTAGACGTGGGAGGAGACGAAATCCACCGGAACATTATTCTCTTTGCAGTGCGCGAGAAAGCGGTCGGCCCAGGCTGCTTGTGCGGTGGAAGGGCCGCCGACGCGTAGACGCGAGTTGACGCGCTTGATGGCGCGGGCAGTGTGGTCGTACAGCTCGTAATAGGTGGATTCCTTGGGATTGCCGGCCCAGAAGTCGAGATTGGGTTCATTCCATACTTCGAAATACCAGTTTGCGACTTCGGCTTCGCCATAGCGCTCGACTAAGTGCCGGGTGAACGCCTCGATAAACTGGTCCCATTTTTGCCAGTCTTTTGGGGGCGCGACGTTCTGCTTGTACCAGAAAGCATGAAGCGCATTGGGATCGGAAGTGAGCTTCTTGGGCATGAAGCCGAGCTCGACGAAAGGACGCACTTTGTTTTCGAGCAATCCGTCGTAGATTTGATCGACGTAGGAAAAGTTGTAGATAGGTTTGCCGGAGGCGTCCTCGTCGTAAACGCCGACTTCGTCATGGAAGATGGCGTGGAAGCGAACGTACTCGAAACCGGTGATGCGCTTGGTTTCGCGCAGATCGTGGCGATAGCTTTCGCGTAGAGAAAGAATGGCGCGGCCGGAGCCGAACATCTTCTCCCAGAAATGAGGGAAGGGATGAGAGGGGGCGCTGGGGTCGATTTCAACTACTTCCGCGACTGCCTGCGGCTGGTCCGTGGACTGCCCGCGCAATCCTTGCCGGCTGGCGGCCGCAAGTATCGTCAGCACCAAGAGTGTGGCGACACGGCGGGCATTTCGTCCAACGAGCAGGCTCATGACTGGCCTCCGTTCGGATCAGATTGTGAAGAAAAAGGGGCGCCCATGGAGTAGCGCCCCCTTGTGTCGCATGTGGCTAGAACGAGAACCTGGCCTGGAACTCAATCACGCGACCTGATAGTGCATCTGATGGTCGGCCGAATTGCCCACCATTGATGATGTCCGTGGGTGCCGACGCTGGTGCCAGCGGCTCAAGATTCAAGATATTGAGCGCGTTGAAGAAATTGGAGCGAAGCTCCAGCTTGGCGGAGTTTCCGAACAAGCGATTTTCCGGCAGGGTGAAATTCTTGCCGAAAGATAAATCCACGGACGTATATCCTGGCCCGGTAAAGATGTTCCTGCAGCGGCAACCCGGGCCTCTGGTCGTGGTGTCGAATTCCGCGGCAAAATTATTCGCCGAGTTGGGGAAGATCCCGTTTTCCCATTGCTGCTTGCTTGGGCTACTAATCACCCCTCCCTTGTAGGCAAAGGGGAGGTCTGGGCAGTAGCTGTCGCCGTTGCGATCCGTACTGGTATTGCAACTACCGATGAGGGCAGAAAACGGGAACCCGGAATGTTTTTCGAAAATTCCCCCGAGGGTCCACCCGCCGGCAACCGCGCCTAAGAAGTCGTGCCGCCCGCGGAACAATGGTAACTCCCAGAAGGCCGACAATTGGAAATGGTGGCGCACATCTAAGTCGGAACTAGCTTTGTCCAGCGCTTGCGTGAACGGATCCGTTTGCTGGAATCCAATTTCGTTGGAGGCAGCGTCAATATTGTGGCTGAATGTGTATAAAGCGGAGACCGTAAATCCGCGCGAGAACTGGTGCGTGATCTGCGTGATTAAGGCGTCGAAGCTGGAGTTAACGTCGGGGAGTGGGAAGAAAACGCGATTAAATCGCGGGTTCCCCACTTGGATGGGCGCCGCACAGGCGGGATTGCTCGGTCCACAAGGAACACCGTCGGCGCTGGCACTCTGGAATCCGTCTATGTTGTTGTCAAACGTATCTCCCGGGTGGAACCTGTTTAGATCAATCGTTCGTGCAAGCTTGCGGCTTCTGCTTCCTTGATAGCCGACGGTAAGTTGCCAATTTTTGACGACCTGAAGCTGCGTCTGCAGGGAGAAGACGTAGACGTAAGGCGTCGGTTCATTCGGAGGTGCGCCAAAGATATCGACCTTCGTTATCTGGCTGCATCCGACGTTGGCGCAAAGCGCTCCGTCAGGAGCCACGCCGAATGAAAAGTTTGGGTTGGGTGCAAAACTGGTGGCGAGGTTGCTCGAACCAATTCCGTATTGGATACCGGATCCTGGTGGTGGTCCGGTGATTGGACCGGGATCGAAGAAACAGCACGGGCTAGCTTGCGCAAAGTAGGGAGTGTTTTGCCGGATGTTCGTAAACTCTGATTCAAAGGGACGGTTGTACAAAATCCCAAAGCCGCCGCGGATCACTAATCGGTTGCGCACGTCCTGATGAGTCAAGGGCACCACGCCCGGGCTCCATGCAAACCCGATGCGCGGACCGAAGTCGTGTTTATCCGGATTGTATAGCTGCTTTACCGGTTGCACACTTCCGTTGACGAAACCTTGGGAGCCGAAGAGGTAATTGCTCATCAATCCCTGCGTTTCCGTGACGGGTGGGAAGTATTCCCAACGCAAACCGAAGGTGAGTGTGAGGTTTGGGCGGAATTTCCAGTCATCCTGGACAAACAAAGAATAGGCGCTCGAACGGAAATGCCGTTGGCCGCTGGGTTGTCCACCTGTGTTCGGGTCCACCGCCAAGCTCTCGAAAAAACAGCACGCGTCGTTGGCAAAGTTCAGTAGGCCTCGAAACTGGTATAGCGGCCTCTCAAAACCGGGTTCGTTGTCATTATTCTGTTCGCGCGCAATATCGACCCCAAACTTCAACGCGTGAGTGCCGCGAACCCAGTTGACCGTATCGCGAAAATCAAACGTGTTCTCTGCTAGTTTGCCCGGTGTCGTACCCGCTTGTGTGACGCCCAGAAGCGTACCGCCCGTGCCTGCGTTCCCGAAGCCGCCAATGTCAAAATCGAACAGCTCCACTTGCGGAATACCGTAGTTTGTACTGCCGGTAGGCGTGGTTTGGTCAAAGGCAAAGCGTGTGAAATTGAACCGCGCCTCATTCAATATCGAAGACGTGATGGTGCGGGTCCAACCGAGCGTCCCGACATAATTGTTTGGCTGCAAAGCGACGTCTTCGATGGGTCGATTCCCGCCGTTAAGATTGTTCAAGCGAGTAATGTAGGTGCTGGCGAAGATCCGGTTCGATCCGACGGTGTAATCCACGCGCCCGTTGTACTGGTTGCCGCTCGTTGAGTTGGGCACGCGAAGATCGTAGACGCCCCAGTCGGGAATCCCGTCCGGCCCATTACCTATCGCTTGGCCGACGGCAATTCCGGGCTGGTACCACTTGCCAAGCGGGTGAAAGTTCGGATCGCTCGGATTGGTAATGAGTGAGCAGCAGTCCGTCTGGGAGATAGTTGTCGCGATCCGCGGAGCGATCCCCGGAGTAGCAAACACCTTCGCCGCGATGCTGTTCGGTTCCACCTGCTGCACGTACTTCTCGAAGGCCGGAGTCTCCAGATGCGCGTTGCGAACGATCACCGTATTGCTAAGCCGCAAGCCCTCATAGGAGAAAAAGAAGAAGAGTTTATTGTGAATGATTGGACCACCGAAGCTGCCGGCGTAATCGCGGTATTTCTGGTCATTTCTCGACGGGCAATGCTGGGCCACAACCGTGAAGGCGCCACCTTCGCACTGGATTGGCGTTAGTGGCACATTGTTCGCGCCGTAAAACCTGTTGAAAGCGTTCAGCCCCTTGTCATTGAAATGGGCAAGCGCGCTGCCATGAAAGTCGTTCGTCCCTCCCTTGGAAACCGTCTCCACTTGCGCGCCAGAATTGCGCCCTTGCGAGGCGTCATAGGAGGAGGAGGTCACCACGATCTCCTGAATGGACTCCTGGTTGGGGGTGATGACCGCAGCGCCGCCGTTACTTAAGCTGTCGACGCTCGCGCCGTCGAGGGAATAATTGTTGGCGGTCACCCGCTGGCCGTTGGCGGCAATCTGAACCTGGTTTTCCGCCTGAAAAATTGCATTATTCGATCCGCCTGGAGTCTTAGGCTGCTGCGGGAGGATAAAGGAGTTGCCGTTGTTTTGTCTGGAGGCATCGCCAAAAACACCGGGCGTCAAGCGAAGAAGTTCGTATGGATCGCGGCCAAATTGCGGGAGGGTGAGCACCTCTTGTGACGTAAGCGTCCCGGACACGCTGGCGTTTTCGGTCTGTAAGCCGACCTCAGACGCCAATACGGTAACTGTATCGCTCGAGGCGCCGACTTGGAGAACGAGGTCGAATCCGCGGGGCTGTTCGGCTTCCACAACTACGTCCTTGGACGAAGATTTTTTGAAACCTGAGGCCTCGACGGTGACTGTGTAGCTGCCGGGCGGCAACTCATTGATGCGGTAATAGCCCTGATCACTGGTCACGGTGTGGCGGCTGTCTTGCGTCGCTTGGTTCGTGACGGTCACTTGGGCCGCGGAAACCGCGTTACCTTGCGGATCGGTTACGGTGCCTTGCACGCTGGCTTTGAACTGGGCGTAGGTGGGAACGGCGCATAAACAGAAGAAGAGGAGCAGAGCGAATTTGCTGCGCATTCTAGATTCACCTCGTTGGACGCCATCGGAAAAGAAAAAATACGATAAATCGATTTACCCCGTTGCTGGAGAAAAATTAACACCTGCGCGTGCCATCCTGTCAAGGATAATGTCTAGTTCGCCTGACGGCATGATGGGCCTACAGCACCTAAGTAAATCGTTTTAGCTGAGCTGGAGAGCAACGGCCGTACAGCATAATTTCTTCGGCCGTACACGGAACACTGTAGGCTCGGCCAAGCCTTGCTCCTTTTCACATGCTGTGCCAGACTACGCCGCAAAACCCCATGCCTCGCTCAAAACCTGCTTCCAAAGAGAATCCCCGACGAGGTAATTCCGCTGCGCCTGCCGTTAGCCTAAAGTCATTGGCGGCGCATTTGCAGCTTTCGCCTGCAACCGTGTCGCTGGTGATTAATCGCTCTCCCGCAGCCAAGTCCATCCCGCAGCGCACACAAGAGCGGATCCGGTCGGTGGCTCGCGAGCTAAACTATCGTCCCAATTTTGTGGCGCGTTCCCTTCGCGCACAGCGCAGCTTCACTATCGGCGTGGTGGTGCCGGACATCAGCGAAGGATATGCGGCGCTGGTGATGTCCGGGATCGAACACTATCTGCTGCAGGAAGGATATTTCTATTTCGTCGTCAGCCACCGGCATCGCAGCGACCTGGTGGAAGAATATCCGC
>Ga0210408_10000377_pt1 | contig 59781 bp, 68 predicted proteins | sample IncBWH4MmetaG_FD_155471 | JGI IMG/M metagenome (GOLD analysis project Ga0210408, IMG submission 155471) | Forest soil microbial communities from Barre Woods Harvard Forest LTER site, Petersham, Massachusetts, United States - Inc-BW-H-4-M | ecosystem: Environmental > Terrestrial > Soil >... | reverse complement strand
GAAGCCGAATTCCGCCCTGCGCAAAGTGGCAAAAGTGCGGTTGACGAACGGCCAGGAAGTGATTGCCTACATTCCAGGCGAAGGGCACAACTTGCAGGAGCATTCCATCGTGCTCGTGCGCGGGGGGCGAGTGAAAGATTTGCCGGGTGTGCGCTACCACATTGTGCGGGGCACGCTCGACTCGCTCGGCGTCGATGGACGCCGACGGAGTCGCTCCAAGTACGGAGCGAAGCGCCCGAAAGGTGGCGCGGCTGGCGGAGGCGGCGCAGCGAAAGCGGCGCCGACTGCGGCCAAGGAAGAGAAAAAGTAAATTTTGAAACAAACGATCGACAATGTCGCGACGGAAGAGAGTCTACAAAAAGCAAGAGCGCGTCGATTCCCGTTATGGGAGTCCGGCGGTCGCGCGTCTTATCACCACGGTGATGCAGCGCGGCAAGAAATCGCTCGCCGAGCGCATTGTCTATACCGCGATTGAGAAATCGCGCGAAGGATCGGATTCAGTCGATCCGCTCGAAGTTTTAAATAAAGCGCTGGAAAACGTTCGGCCGCGTTTGGAAGTAAAATCACGTCGCGTTGGCGGCGCGACTTATCAAGTGCCGTTGGAAGTTCCTCCCGCGCGTCAGGTCTCGCTTGCCATGCGCTGGATCGTGCAATATGCCGACACTCGCAAAGGCATGCCAATGGCGCAGGCGCTGGCCGCCGAAATCAAAGACGCGGCCGCAGGTCAAGGCAACGCGATCAAGAAACGCGAAGACACGCACAAAATGGCGCAAGCGAACCGCGCGTTTGCCCATTTCCGCTGGTAACGATTATGGCGACCGCGACCGCAGAAAAGAAAAAAACAGCCGCGGCGAAAGGTCCGAATTCGCCGAATCGGAAATTTCCGCTCGAACGGACGCGCAACATCGGCATCGCCGCGCACATCGACGCCGGCAAAACGACGATTACCGAACGCGTCCTGTTTTACACCGGAATGATCCACAAGATGGGCGAGGTGCACGAAGGCACCACCGTCACCGACTGGATGGAGCAGGAACGCGAGCGCGGAATTACGATAACTTCCGCGGCGACAACATGCAGTTGGTCGCAGAAAAAAGAAGAAGGCGTTTACAAAATTTTCGAAGGGATCAAACAACGCATCAACATCATCGACACGCCGGGTCACGTAGATTTCACGGCAGAAGTCGAGCGTTCGCTGCGAGTATTGGATGGCGCAATCGCCGTTTTTGACGGCGTCGCCGGGGTTCAACCGCAATCCGAAACGGTTTGGCGGCAGGCGACGAAGTACAACGTTCCAAAGCTCGCGTTCATTAATAAGATGGACCGCGTCGGCGCCGATTTCGCGATGTCGGTGGACAGCATTCACAAAAAACTCGGCGCGAACGCCTGGCCGGTGCTGTTGCCGCTTGGTCGTGAGGATCAACTTCGCGGACAGCTCGACGTTATTAATAAGAAGGCGATCATTTATTCGGACAGCGACCAGCTTGGATCGACATACGAGGTCACGGACGTCCCCCAGGAACATGTCACTGCCGTGGATAAGGCTTACAAAGAGCTCGTCGAGCAGATTTCGAATATCGATGATGAGATTGCAGAAGTCGTTCTCGAAGAAAAACTGGTCACGCCGCAGCTTTTGAAAGCGGCGATCCGCCGGCAAACGATTGCGAACAAATTTGTGCCGGTCATTGGCGGCTCGGCGTTGAAAAACATCGGTGTGCAATACCTGGTCGACGCGGTCGTCGATTATTTGCCGAGCCCGCTCGACATTCCACCAGCAAAAGGGATGGAGCCGGACACGCACGAACCAATGGAAGCGCCGACAGACGACAATGGGAACTTCTGCTCCCTCGCGTTCAAACTTTGGAGCGATCCGTTCGTCGGGAAACTCGTTTTCTTCCGCGTTTACTCAGGCACGCTGAGCAAAGGCGACAACGTTTACAATCCACGCACGAACAAACGCGAACGCATATCCCGTCTGATCCAAATTCAAGCCGACAAGCGTGAAGACATCGAGACGTGTTATTCAGGCGACATCGCCGCGATCGTCGGCATTAAGAATATCACGACGGGCGACACGCTTTGCGACGAAGACCACCCAATTCTTCTCGAGCCACCGTCCTTCCCTGATCCAGTCATTTCAATGGCGATTGAGCCGAAGACGAAGTTGGACCAGGAAAAAATGGGCGTTGCGCTGCAACGACTCGCCGAAGAAGATCCCACTTTCCGCGTTTACACTCACGAAGATACCGGCCAGACAATCATCGCGGGCATGGGCGAATTGCATTTGGAAATCATTCGCGACCGCATGTTCCGCGAATTCAAAGTGGACGCCAACGCGGGCAAACCGCAGATCGCTTATCGCGAAACTATCACCACCAACGCACACGGCGTCGGCAAATTGATCAAACAATCCGGCGGTCGCGGTCAATATGGTCACGTCGAGGTCGATCTTCGACCGGGCGAGCGCAGCAAAGGCCTCGTGGTTGAGAACAAGATCGTCGGCGGAATTATTCCGCGCGAATACATTCCGGCCGTTAAAAAGGGTATCGAAGAAGCGGTGCTCGATGGCGTTCTGGGCGGTTATCCCGTTGTCGATGTTGAGTGCGACATCGTTTTCGGAAGCTTCCACGAAGTCGATTCGAACGAGCTCGCGTTCAAGATGGCGGCCATCTTCGCGATGAAAGACGGATTCAGAGCGGCGAAGCCGATCCTGCTCGAGCCGATCATGAAAGTGGAAAACATTACGCCGGAAGAATATCAGGGCGACATTTGCGGCGACTTGAGCCGTCGCCGTGGCGCAATTCAAAGCATCGAATCGCGCGGCAATCTTGCGATCGTTCATGCGCTCGTTCCCCTCGCGGAACTTTTCGGTTACGCCACGGCGATCCGTTCGTTGTCGAAAGGCCGCTCGAGCTACTCGATGGAGCCGTCGCATTTTGATCCTGTGCCGGCGAACCTGGTGGCAGCCATTCTTGATCAAAAGGAGAAGAAGTAATGGCGGAAGGACAAAAAATCCGGATTCGCTTGAAAGCGTTCGATCATCGCATGCTCGACCAATCCGCGGTCGAGATCGTTGAGACGGCGAAACGCACCGGCGCTCGCGTGGCCGGCCCGATTCCGCTGCCGACGTTGATCGAGAAGTTCACGGTCAATCGTTCTCCCCACGTCGACAAGAAATCGATGGAGCAATTTGAGATCCGCACGCACAAACGGTTGCTCGACATTATCGAGCCGACCGCGAAGACGGTGGATGAGTTGAAGAAACTGAATCTACCCGCGGGCGTTGATATTACGATTAAGATTTAACTGCTTGAGAAATTTTCCACGTCGCCAACATGAGCATCGGTTTACTAGGACAAAAAATCGGCATGACCAGCGTCTACGACGCCAATGGTCGGCTCCATCCTGTGACCGTGATTGCGGCCAGCAATAACGTTGTTCTGCGGCGCCTAACGAACGACAACGATGGCTACTCGGCGGTTCAAGTCGGGTTCGATTCGCAAAAAGAGTCGCGAGTGAGCAAAGCCGAGCTCGGCAATTTCAAGAAGGCCAACTCCGAACCGAAACGATTCGTCCGCGAGTTTCGTTTAAAGGCCGATCTTTCCGAGGGTGAAGTGAATCTCACTGTTACCCAATTTCAGCCGGGTGATTTCGTCGATGTGATCGGCCGTTCGAAGGGAAAAGGTTTCCAAGGCGTGATGAAGAAACACAATTTCGACGGCCAGGGCGCCGCGCACGGTTCGAAGACGCATCGCCGCAACGGCGCGGTCGGAAATCGTTCGACGCCGGGACGCATTTGGAAAAACATGGGCATGCCTGGCCATTTGGGCGACGAACGTGTGACCGTACAGAACCTGCGCGTCATGCAGGTGCGCGAAGCGGAGAAAGTGATTTTGATCAGTGGCGCGGTACCTGGGTGCAACGGCAGCTACGTTGTCGTTAGGCCGGCGATCAAGAATCCGGGTGCGCTAATCGCGTTGCATCAGCAACACGCGAAGGCAGACCAGGCCGCTCACGCCAAGAAGCCCAAGAAAGCAGGGGAATTGGCCGAAGAGAGGAAGGCTCAAGCCAAAGAAGCCCAGAGGAAATGAGCGCGAAAGTTTTAACCAAAGCTGCCGCCAAGGAAGCGAAGATCGACATCATCGAGGATGGTCGCGGTTCGCAGGCCGTTCACGATGTCGTAGTCGCGATGCGCGCGGCGCGGCGTTCTGGTTCGGCCAACACGAAAACGAAGGCCGAAGTCGACATGTCAGGCGCGAAACCTTGGCGGCAAAAGGGAACCGGGCGCGCTCGGGCGGGTTACGTTTCTTCGCCGATCTGGCGCGGCGGTGGCGTGGTGTTTGGACCGAAGCCGCGCGATTACTCCAAGAAAGTTTCCAAGTCAGTTCGTCGTCTCGCTCTGCAAAAAGTGCTGAGTGAGCGGATCAAAGCCGGCGACGTTCTGACGATCGACAAGTTCGCCGTTTCGGAAATCAAAACCAAAGCGTTTGTCGATCTTGTCCGAAAACAGACCGACGCCGAAAAGGTGCTCATTGTTTCCGATTCGTTCGATGACAAGACTTACAAATCGGCGCGGAACGTGAAGCCGGTGAAACTGGCGACCGCTGCGGACGTGAATACCGAACAATTGCTCGCGTTCCAGAAGATTTTGGTGACTCCGAAGGCGCTCGAGAAACTAGCGGAGAGATTGCAATGACCGAGCACGAAATTATTGAGACCGCGTCGCTGACCGAGAAATCGACGCTGCTGGGCGAAAAGTTTAACAAATACGTTTTTCGCGTCAGCCCGCGCGCGAACAAGACTCAAATCAAAGACGCGGTGCAGCGTTTGTTCCAAAAGAAAGTGGTCGACGTGAACACCTGCAACTACGCCGGGAAACAGAAACGCGTCCGTGGACCGCTTGGACGTCGCCCGAATTGGAAGAAAGCGATCGTGACTCTCGCGGAAGGCGAGAAGATCGAGCTGGTTTAATTTTATGGCGTTAAAAAGCTATCGTCCGCTCACGCCAATCCAGCGTTTCAAACAAACGCCGGCGTTTGATGAAATCACCAAATGGACTCCGGCGAAGAGCTTGCTGGAGCCTAAGAAAAAATCCGGCGGCCGCAACAATTACGGCCGCATGACTTCGCGCCACATCGGTGGCGGACACAAACAGCATTACCGCAAAGTTGATTTCAAACGCCGCAAACACGGTGTCGCAGCCGAAGTGCTCGGAATCGAGTACGATCCGAACCGCTCGGCGCGCATTGCTCTTATTAAGTACACCGACGGCGAGCTAAGCTACATCCTCGCCCCCAACGGACTTCAGGTCGGCGCGAAAGTTGTCGCCGGCAATGATGTCGCACCGGAACTGGGCAATTCATTGCCGCTGCGCGCGATCCCGCTCGGCACGAACATTCACAACATCGAGCTCAGCCCTGGCCGCGGTGGACAGGTTGCTCGCAGCGCTGGCCAGCAAGCGACGTTGAACAACCTCGAAGGCGGTTACGCGCTGGTGAAAATGCCATCGGGCGAAGTGCGCCGGATTCATGAGAATTGTTTCGCGACCGTCGGCCAGGTTGGAAACGTCGATCACATGAACGTCGCCAGCGGCAAAGCTGGTCGCACGCGCTGGCAGGGACGCCGGCCGCACGTTCGCGGTATGGTGATGAACCCGATCGATCACCCGATGGGCGGTGGTCAGGGCAAATCGAAAGGTGGCGGTGGTCGTCACCATCCAGTGAGTCCATGGGGACAACTGGCAAAGGGATTCAAGACGCGCTCGAAACGCAAACCGAGCGACCGATTCATTTTAGAGCGCAAGCGCGACAAGAAGAAAGTTTGATTTTTATGGGAAGATCACTAAAGAAAGGACCCTTCGTCGAATCGCATCTTCTCGAGAAGATCGACAAGATGAACGCCTCGGGCTCAAAAAAGGCGATCAAGACCTGGTCGCGCCGCTCGATGGTGACGCCGGATTTTGTCGGCCACACGTTCCTGGTGCACAACGGAAAGACGTTCAATTCCGTTTTTATCACCGAGAACATGGTCGGGCATAAGCTCGGCGAGTTTTCGGCCACGCGGATCTTTAAGAAACACGGTTCGCACACAGCGAAGGTCACGAAGTAGTTGAGAATTTTTTTGGTAGTTTGCGGGTGCGCCGTCGCGGCTTCGGTCGCGCAGGCGCAGGGAAATAGTTCTTTGACAGAATCCAAGATTGAAAGCGCGGAGACGAAAGTCACCGCGGAAGCGCTGCTGACGCAGAATGAAGAATTGCGCGGGCAATTGGCGACGGCAAAGGAGTCGCTCAAGACTTTGACGGCGAGCCTGGCGGAGTCGAACGCGGAAGCCGAAGTGTTCCGGCGCAAGTTCGCGGAGTTGGAAGCGCGAATGGAAGCGCTGGGGCTCGCGTCAGCGAGCAAAGATCGGGCGAAGCTCGAGCAACGTTTGCTCGCTGCAGTAAGCGATCTGCGTCTTGCGCAGAAAGAACGCGATGAGTTGCGTGATCAATTGCTGGGCCTAAACGAAGCGCTTCTGCGATATTTGAAAACTTCGCAAGGCGGCGACGCGCAAGGGCGAGCGGATGTAGAAACGCAATTGCGAAAGACGAACGAGCTGGTGGGAAGATCGACATCTACGGACTTAAAGGAGCCGCAAGCTAGTTTGATGGACGCGAGCGTGCTCAGCGTGAAGGACGAGTGGTCGTTTGTCGTGGCGAACATCGGCGAGCAGCAAGGGGTGAAAATTGGAATGCCGCTGCGAGTGATGCGCGGTGAACAAAAAATTGCGACGTTGCGCGTGGTGGATGTGCGCCAGCGGATTTGCGGCGCGGTGATTGAGGATTCTGGAAAGGAAAAAATTAAAGTGGGGGATCGGCTCCAGGTCGATGCCTCGAAAGTGAGTTTAAAATAAATGGAAATTAGATCGATACACAGGTACGCGCGGATTTCGCCGTTCAAGGCGCGCGAAGTCACGCGAGAGATCCAGGGTCTGCCCGTCTCGGCAGCGCTGGATATTCTAGCTTTCACGCCGAAGAAGGCTGCGCTCTTGATCAATCAAACGCTCAAGAGCGCGATCGCGAACGCGGAGAACAACGCGAATTTGAAGCCCGATGGTTTGGTCGTGAAAGAAGCGGTCGTCGGCGAAGGTCCGACTATTAAACGAATGAAGACCCGCGCGCGGGGAAGTGGAGCGCAGATTTTGAAACGCACGAGTCACATTCGGATCGTTTTGACAGACGAGAAGCCGGAGAAGGCCGAGCAAAAGATGGAAGAGAAGTCGGCAAGTGCGGCTGAGAAAAAAGAGAAGAAGCCGAAGAAGACCGCGAAAGCTGCGGCGAAGAAATAATTTTTATGGGACAAAAAGTTAATCCGATTGGATTTAGACTTGGAGTGAATCGGGACTGGCGGTCGCGCTGGTACGCGTCGCCGCAGGAGCTCCCCGCGTTTCTGCACAGCGATCTGGAGATTCGCGCTTACGTGAAGAAAAAACTTCAGTTCGCAGCGGTCGCGAAGATTGTGATCGAGCGCGCCTGGAACTCGATTCGCGTAACGATTCATACGGCGCGTCCTGGCATCGTGATTGGACGCAAAGGCGCCGAGATCGAGAAGATGACGGAAGAGATTTCGAAAATGGCGCAGGGCAAACAAATCAAGATCGATATCCAAGAGATCAAGACGCCTGAGCTCGACGCGCAATTAGTCGCTGAAAACGTCGCTCTGCAGATCGAACGCCGAATTGCTTATCGCCGAGCGATGAAAAAAGCGGTGCAGGTCGCAATGGATTTTGGCGCAGAAGGAATTCGTTTGCGCTGCTCGGGTCGATTGAACGGCGCGGAGATTTCCCGCTCGGAATGGTACCGCGAAGGGAAAGTGCCGCTGCACACGTTGCGAACCGGAATCGATTACGGCTTTGCCGAAGCGAACACGGTTTACGGAAAGATCGGCGTGAAATGCTGGATCTGTAAGAAGCAAGAAGAAGTGAGTGAGCAGCAGGCCGCCTCCACGCTCCCGCCTCCTCCGCCACCGCCAACTGAACCGGTCGAAGCCTAGGAGATTTTTATGCCGTTGATGCCAAAACGAGTGAAGTATCGGAAGTCCCAGCGGGGAAGCCGCAAGGGAACCGCTACGCGCAATCTTCGCATCAACTTCGGCGAGTTCGGACTGCAAACGCTCGAGCGCGCGTGGATTACAAACACGCAAATGGAAGCGGCACGCGTGGCGTTGACTCGCAACATGAAGCGCAAAGGCAAACTTTGGATCCGGATTTTCCCGGACAAGTCGGTTACCGCGCGTCCGCCGGAAACACGAATGGGAAAAGGAAAAGGCCAGCCGGAGTTTTGGGTCGCGACGGTGAAACCCGGAAACATTTTGTTTGAGTTGGATGGTCTGACTGAATCAGTCGCGCGCGAATCGTTGCGACTCGCAGCGGACAAGTTGCCCGTGCGGACAAAATTTGTCAGCCGGCATCACGTAGCTGCGGCCTAACGAACATGAAGATCAAAGAAATTGTGGAGATGAGCACGGATGAGTTACTGACGAAGCGACGCGATCTTCGCCAGGAGCGTTTACATTTGCGGTTGCAACAGCAGAGCGGCCAGCTCGAGCAGCCAAGCCGTTTGCGTTTGATCCAACGTGATGTGGCGCGTATCGAAACGATCCTCACTCATCGGGCAAACCAGCCGAAGACCATTCCGGCCGAAGAGCCGAAAGCGAAGAAGAAAAAATAATTTATGGCCGAAGCAGCGACACAACCTCAGCAACCAGCAGCGACACCGCCACCGCTCCCCGCGAGATACACTCGCGCCGCGCGCAAAATGCGGGTCGGCGAAGTGATTTCCGATCGGATGAATAAGACGATCGTTGTTCAAACCACGACGCGCGTGCCGCACCCGAAGTTCGGCAAGATCGTGAAACAGATCCGCCGTTTCTACGCGCATGATGAGGAGAACAAGGCAAAGATCGGCGACAGAGTGCGAATCATGGAGACGCGGCCATTGAGCAAACTGAAACGGTGGCGATTGGTGGAGGTCCTCCAGAAATAGTTTCTATGGTGCAGATTCGATCCAGACTTGAGGTGGCGGACAATACCGGCGCGCGGATGGCGACGATGATCGGCGTGATCGGTAAGGCGACACTCTATGCCCGGATCGGAGATGTGATCACGGCGAACGTGAAAGAAGCGAGCGCAACCGGCGCTGTTAAAAAAGGCGAGGTTGTGCGAGCGGTGTTAGTTCGCACACGGCAACCGATTCGTCGCGATGACGGTTCGTTCCTCCGCTTCGACAACAACGCGATCGTGATCATCGACAAAGATTTGAATCCGCGTGGCACGCGCATTTTCGGCCCGGTGGCGCGCGAACTACGCGAACGCAATTTCATGAAGATCGTTTCGCTCGCTCCGGAGGTGCTATGAACAACCGGCCAAAGTTTCACGTCAAGAAAGGCGACGAGGTCGAAGTGATTTGCGGAAACTTCAAAGGCTCCTCAGGTAAAATTCTGGAAGTGATTCCAGGCAAACACCGGGTGTTGATCGAAGGTGTGCGTATTATTAAGAAACATCTGCGCAAGTCGCAGGATAATCCGCAGGGTAAGATCGCCGAACGCGAAGGTCCGATCCACATCTCGAATGTGAAATTGATCGAGAAGAAGGCGGAGAAGAAAACCAAGGCGAAGTCGAAGACGAAGACAGAGCCTGAGGAGAAAGCGGCGTGATGGACAACGAATTTTATCGTCATTACAAAGATCGCGTGGTGCCGAAGCTCCGCGAACGGCACAAGTACAAGAACGTGCATCAGATTCCGCGTGTCGTGAAAGTTGTGGTCAATACTTCAGTCGGATCGCAGGCGGACTTGAAGCAAGCGATGGAGGAAGCGAAAGCGGAGCTCGCCCTGATCACCGGTCAGCAAGCGGCCGAAACGCGCGCGAAAAAGAGCATCGCTAATTTCAAATTGCGCAAAGATCAAATCATCGGCGCGAAAGTGACGTTGCGCGGCGATCGGATGTACGAATTTCTCGAGCGCTTAATCAAAGCAGCGCTGCCGCGAATCCGCGATTTTCGCGGAGTGTCGCCGCGTTCTTTTGACGGACACGGCAATTACACGCTCGGCGTTCCAGACCAGACAATTTTCCCCGAGATCGAGATGGACAAAATTAAGCGCAACATCGGTTTTGATGTTACAATCGTGACCACCGCGCAAACGGATGAAGAGGCCAAGTCGCTTTTGAGCGAGCTGGGAATGCCTTTTGCCGATCGCGCGAAAAAGCCCGCCGCGGCGGCTCCGTCCAATGGCGGACCCGCTGAAGCCGCCTCAATTTCATGAGTACTGTTACAGATCCAATTGCAGATTTGCTTGCTCGCATGCGCAACGGTGCGCGCGCGCAGAAGATGGAAGTCTTTGTGCCGTATTCGAAACTCAAAGCCGAAGTGGTGCGCATTTTTAAGAACGAGGGCTACATCGCCGATTACGAAGTGGACACCAAGGCGGCGCATCCGCGGATCAAGATTACGAACAAACTCGTTGATCACACTTGCGCGATCACTGGCTTGAAACGGGTGAGCCGTCCTGGTTTACGCCGTTATGTCGGTGCGGACGAGATTCCGCGCGTGCTTGGTGGAATGGGGACGGCGATTTTGTCGACCTCGCGCGGCTTGATGTCAGGCCGGGAAGCGAAGAAACAAAAAGTGGGCGGCGAATTGCTGGCCTACGTTTGGTAATTTTTATGTCGCGAATTGGAAATAAACCGGTCGACATTCCAGACAAAGTCAAAGTTAACATCGACAATGACGGCGGAGTCTCGGTGGAAGGGCCAAAAGGCAAGCTGAGCTGGAAATTACCGCGCCAAATCAAAGCGAGCGTGAAAGACAATCATGTCTCGCTCGCGCGCGGCGCGGAGACGCGCAGCGTGAAAGCGTTGCACGGACTTTCCCGCGCACTCGTTCACAACATGGTTGTGGGCGTGAGTGAAGGCTTCACCAAAAATCTCGAGATCGAGGGCGTCGGTTTCAAAGCCGCAGTCCAGGGACAGAACGTCAATCTCAGTCTCGGATTTTCCCACCCAATTCTCTTTCCGATTCCAAAGGACATCAAGATCACCGTGACCGACAACACAAAGATCTCGATTCAGGGGCCGGACAAAAAAGTCGTTGGCCAGGTCGCGGCCGACATTCGCCGTTATTACCCGCCAGAGCCGTACAAGGGAAAGGGTGTTCGTTACGGCGGCGAACAAATCCGTCGCAAGGAGGGCAAGACGGTCCAGTAATTTATGGCGTTCAATCGAAAAGCAGCTCGGGAGCGATTGCATCAGCGAATCCGGAAAAAAGTTTCGGGGACGGCCGCGCGCCCGCGATTGGCGATCTATTTTTCAGGCAAGCACGTTTATGCTCAAGTCATCGACGATGACGCGGGCAAAACGATAATTGCGGCTTCGACTGCGGAGAAAAGTGTGCTTGGAAAAAGCAAGCCCGGCGCTAATCGCGCCAGCGCGGAAGTTGTCGGCAAGACGATTGCGGAACGGGCGCGGGGCAAGAAAATAGAAAACGTCGTGTTCGATCGCGGCGGCTTTCAATATCAAGGCAAAGTGAAAGCGCTCGCCGACGCGGCGCGCGAAGGGGGACTAAAGTTTTAATTTCATGGCAGCACCAGGACAACGCGGACGACAAGATTCACGCAATCAGGACAGAACGCCGGCGCAAAGAGGCGATACGACCGAGAAAGTCGTGTTCATCAATCGTTGCGCCAAGGTTGTGAAAGGCGGACGCCGCTTTAGTTTCAGCGCGCTTATTGTGGCCGGCGATCACGATGGCTCGGTCGGCGTGGGATTCGGAAAAGCGAACGAAGTTTCGGAAGCGATCCGCAAAGCGTCCGAGTCGGCGAAGAAGTCGATGGAAAAAGTTTCGCTCTACGAGAACACGATTCCGCACGAAGTGGTCGGCGAATTTGGCGGTGGCCGCGTGTTGTTGCGACCGGCATCGCCCGGAACCGGCGTCATCGCCGGCGGTGGCGTGCGCGCGGTCGTCGAAGCGGCCGGGATTCGCGACGTTCTAGCAAAATCGCTGGGCTCGAGCAATCACGCCAACGTGGTGAAGGCTACGATCGCGGCATTGAAATTGTTGCGACGGAAGGATGAGATTTTCAAAGTGCGCGGAATCAAGAGCGGCGACGGAAAGGCAGCGGCAGTACCATCATGATGCGGCTACATAATCTCAGACCGCGTCCCGGTGCGCGCCACCGCGTCAAGCGACTTGGGTGCGGTGAAAGTTCCGGTCACGGAAAAACGAGCGGCAAAGGTCACAAAGGTCAGAAGGCGCGTTCGGGCGGCAGCATTCGTCTTGGGTTCGAAGGTGGACAAATGCCGTTGATTCGGCGTTTGCCAAAACGCGGATTCAACAACGCGGCGTTTCATAAGAATTACGCGATCGTGAATCTGAGCGATCTGAATGATTTCAAGGCTGGAACCGTCGTGAACGAACAGTTGTTGCGCGAATCGAAGCTCGTCCGCGGCGAGTTCGTGGGAATCAAGATTCTGGGTGATGGCGAATTGAAACACGCGCTCAAGATCGAAGCCGACAAAATCAGCGAATCTGCGAAGGCAAAGATCGAGAGAGCGGGCGGAAGCGTTACGATGCGGGACCGCGCTTCGGAAAAACCAGCCGCGGCCACAGAGGATGTCGATCAAACGGCGAAGGAAGAAACGCCGAAGAAAAGATCGACAGCGAAGTCGCAGCCGAAAGCGAAGAAGAAATCTTCGCGGAAATAAGTTCCGGCAATGGTCTCGGCCTTTGTTAACACGCTCAAGATTCCGGAGCTACGGCGCCGAATTCTTTTCACGCTGGCTGTCGTTGTCATTGTGCGACTCGGCGCCGCGATCACGACGCCGGGGGTTAATCAGGCGGTGTTACAGGAATGGTTTCGCAGTGCGTTGACCGAAAAGTCGGGCGGCAATCTCGCCGCGCTGCTGAATTTGTTCAGCGGCGGCGCGCTGGAAAACTGCGCGATCTTCTCGCTCGGCATTATGCCGTACATCAGCGCGTCGATCATGATGCAGCTCTTGTCGGCGGTGATTCCGCAATTGGGAAGACTCGCGCGGGAAGACGGCGGCCGGCAGAAGATCATGCAATACACGCGGTTCATGACCGTCGGTCTTTGCATTTTCCAAGGCTACCTGCTCGCGATTTCCTTCCAACATCCGGAAGCATATCGCGTCGCATTGCCGGGAATTTCAGAGACCATTCAGCGGCTCGGCATTCCGCTGGTCGATGACCCAGGATGGGTGTTTCGCGTCGTCACGGTGATCTCGCTGACGACCGGCACGCTCATGTTGATGTGGCTCGGCGACCAAATTACTGAGCGCGGAATCGGCAACGGTATTTCGTTGATCATCACTATCGGTATCGTCGCGCGATTGCCCGCGGCTCTGGCGCAGGCGTGGAAGACGTTCGTGCCCTCGTCTCAAACCGGCACGAGTCAGGTAAATCCGGCGATTTTAGTCTTGATGGTGGCGTTTCTATTCATAGTGATCGCGAGCGTGATCTCGATTACGCAAGCCGTCCGAAAGATCACAGTTCAGTACGCCAAGCGCGTGGTCGGCCGAAAACAATATGGCGGCAACACCCAATACATGCCGCTGAAGGTGAATTATCCAGGCGTGATGCCGATCATTTTCGCATGGGCGCTGTTGCTTTTCCCGAATCAAATCGTGAGCTGGGCGTTTCCGAATAGTCCGACGGCGCGCCAAATCTCGGAAATGTTGTCCACCGGCTGGCTGCATTACGTGGTCCTGGCGGCGATGATTTTCTTCTTCAGCTATTTCTGGGTCGCGACCCAATTTCAACCGGCGCAGATCGCGGACGATCTCAAAAAGTACGGCGGTTACATTCCAGGAGTGCGTCCGGGAAAGCCGACGGCGGATTTTCTAGATTTCACCATGACGCGCCTGACTTTTGCCGGCGCAGTTTTCTTAACGCTGATTGCGGTGCTGCCGAGTTTGTTAAGCCAGGGCCTGCACGTTCCGCAAGTGACGGCGCAATTTTTCGGCGGCACGAGTTTGCTCATTATCGTAGGCGTCATGTTGGATACAATGCGCCAGGTCGAGACGCATTTGATCCAGCGGCATTACGACGGGTTCCTGCGCAAAGGTCGCGTGCGAGGCGGATTTACCGGTCGCTCGGCTTATGTTCGCGGCGAAGCGGCCGCGCAGCGCACGCTGATGTGGCTGTATGTCGGCATCGCCATCATCGTGATCGGCGGAGTGGCGGCGTTTTTGGCGTCGAAGTGAAGCGGCGACTCGTTTTACTCGGCGCGCCTGGTTCCGGCAAAGGAACGCAGGCGGAAATGATCACCCGCCACTTCGGGATTCCGGTAACTTCGCCGGGAGCGATTCTGCGCCGGGAAAGAGATTTGGACACGCCACTGGGATTGGAAACGGCGGAGACCTTGCAGCGTGGCGATTTGGTTCCGGACAAAATTATCGTGAAGCTGATCGAGGACTGGCTGCATCTGCACGGCGGCTACGGTTTTGTGTTCGACGGTTTTCCCCGAACGCTTCCACAGGGCGAGAGCTTGGCGTCCATTCTAAAGAGTTTGCGCACATCGCTCGATGCCGCGATTTGGCTGGAAGTTTCGGAAGAGACTGTCCGGTCACGAATTTCTGGACGTCTTCAATGCCGGACCTGCGGTTTCACGACCAGTGTGGACAGCGCGCAATTCGCCAATCGCCCGATCTGTCCGTATTGTGAAGGCCGGCTCGAGCGCAGAATGGATGACGACATGAGCGTGTTGCAACAGCGCTTGCGCGAATACAATACGAAGACGCAGCCACTGGCGGATTACTACGGGAAGATGTCGATTTTGCGGCGCATTGATGGAAACCGCGACCGCGAAACGGTGTTTGCCGATATATCGAGATTAATTGAAGACAAAGTGCCGGCATGATTCCGATCAAGAGCGCCAAAGAAATCGAAAAGATGCGGCAGTCCTGCCGGACTGCGAGCGAAATTCTCGATCGTGTGAGCGAGCTGATTCGGCCCGGAATCACGACGAAAGAAGTGGATGAAGCAGCGGCCGATTTCATGAATGAAGCGAAGGTGAAGAGCGCGTTCCTCGGTTATCGACTTGGTCATCGCGTCTATCCGGGAAATATCTGTATTTCGCTAAACGACGAGGTCGTTCACGGAATCGGCAGCCAGCGTCGGGTTCAGTATGGCGACATTGTGAAGCTGGACATCGGCGTGATTCAGGATGGTTGGGTAGGGGACACGGCGCAAACCGTTCCGGTCGGGGTGGTCGATGAACGCACCGATCAATTGCTACACGTCACCGAAAAAGCTTTGGAGCTTGCGATCAACGTTGCCGATGAAGGCCGGCGCCTAGGCGATATTTGTGCAGTGATCGAAGAGGAAGCTGCGCGCAATAATTTTTCGGTTGTGCGCGAGTTTGTTGGTCACGGCGTTGGCCGCAAATTGCACGAGGAACCGCAAATCCCGAATTATGGTCGGCGCGGCAGCGGCCCAAAATTGAGAGCGGGAATGACGCTCGCGATCGAGCCGATGATCAACATTGGCGGACCCGATGTTCGTCTTCTCGATGACGGCTGGACGGTCCGCACTGCTGACGGCACCCGATCGGCTCATTTTGAACACACGGTCCTGATCACGAACGACGGGCCGGAAATTCTGACATGGCGCGGAAAGACGCAATTGAAGTAGAAGGCACTGTCGTCGAGCTGCTTCCGAACACCATGTTTCGGGTCGAGCTGCCGAACAAGCACCGCGTCTTGGCACATATTTCGGGAAGAATGCGGCTCCATTTCATTCGTATCTTGCCCGGCGACAAAGTTATGCTAGAGGTATCTCCCTACGATTTGTCGAAGGGGCGGATCACCTTCCGCCAGAAGTGACAACGCGGATATGGCTCCGCGTTTTTTGTTTCGATCGACAATGGAATTTTTATGAAAGTGCGACCCTCAGTTAGAAGACTTTGTGAAAGCTGCAAAATTGTGAAGCGCAAGAATGTGGTGCGCGTGATTTGCAAAAATCCGCGTCACAAACAGCGCCAGGGATAAATTTTACAATGCCACGATTACTTGGAGTTGAAATTCCAGCGGACAAGCGTATCGAAGCGTCGCTGACCTACATTTACGGCATCGGGTTCAGCACTGCCCGGAAAATTTTGGAACAGACGAACATCGATCCGAACCTGCGGGCCAACAAACTCACGCCGCAGCAGGTTAACGAAATCATTCACGCCATCAGCAATAACAAGATCAAAATCGAGGGCGATCTTCGCCGTGACATTCAGGGAAATTTGAAACGCTTACAGGCAATCAATTGTTATCGCGGGCAGCGCCATCGCCGCGGATTGCCGGTGCGCGGACAGCGAACATCGACAAATGCGCGCACGCGCAAGGGGCCTCGCAAAACAGTCGGCGTAATTCGCAATCCAGAAGCTAAAGCAGGAAAAGTCTAAAAATGGCCGAACACAAGAAACCAGCGAAGGCGAAAGAGGAAAAGCCGAAGGCGGAGAAGGCCGATAAAAAGCCGGCGGTCAAAACGGCTGATCCAGAAAAGCCGACTCCTGAAGCTTCGGCTACGGCCGAACCAAAGCAGAAGAAACCGGCCGCCAAACCTCAGGAAAAAGTTGCGGCTGCGGCCGAGAAGGCTCCCGAAAATCTTTCGCTCGATGCCGACGCGGTGGAAGCACCGAAAATTGTTAAGGCCAAAGGCGCCAAGAACATTCACTCCGGCATCGCGCACGTTTATGCGACCTTCAACAACACCATCGTCACGATTACGGATTTGAACGGCAACGTGATCGGCTGGTCGAGCGCGGGCAAAGTTGGATTCAAAGGTTCGCGCAAGAGCACAGCCTACGCGGCGCAGTTGGTCGCGCAGGACGCGTCGCGGCAGGCGATGGGTCACGGACTCAAGGAAGTTCAGGTTCTCGTTAAAGGTCCGGGCGCTGGCCGCGAATCGGCGGTGCGCGCGCTACAAGCGATCGGGCTCGATCTCACATTGATTCGCGACGTGACTCCGGTTCCGCACAACGGTTGCCGGCCACCGAAACAACGCCGCGTCTGATTCTACTCAACTTCTCAACCTCTCAACTTTTTTCATGGGTAGATACACTGGACCGAAAACAAGAGTCAGCCGCCGTTACGGCGTGCAGATTTTTGGACCATCGAAATCGCTCGAGCGGAAAAATTATCCGCCGGGAATGCACGGGCCAAAAGGCTCGCGCCGGAAACAATCCGAGTACGCGATCGCGCTCGGCGAAAAACAAAAGCTTCGTTATCAGTACGGTCTGCTCGAGCGCCAGTTCCGCCGGATTTTTCAGCACGCCCTGCGCAAACGCGGTGTGACCGGCGAAACGCTGCTCCAACTTCTTGAGACGCGGCTCGACAACGTGATTTACCGGCTCGGTTTTGCTAATACGCGCAATGCCGCGCGCCAGCTCGTGTCGCACGGACACGTCCAGGTCAACGGTCGCGGCGTCAACGTGGCCTCTTACAATGTGAAAGCCGGCGACGAAATTGCGGTCAAAGACAAACCGAAATCGCGCCAGCTTGCGGTCCGCAATCTTGAGCTGACCCAAATCGTTCCGGTTCCGGACTGGCTGACCGTCGATCGCGACGGGCTCAAGGGCAAAGTTGCGCACATTCCGTCACGCGAAGAAATGCAACCGATCGTCAACGAGCAGTTGATCGTCGAGTTGTACTCGCGCTAAGGCTGATCTAAAACCAATCTGCGGAGCATCCGTGTTCATTACGAACATTCGTGCGATGCTGCAATTAAACTGATGAGCTACGCAACTTCGATTAAAGGAGTGTTGCTCGTGGATGGGAAGGTATTGCTCGTCAAAAATCCGCGTTGCGAGTGGGAGCTCCCCGGCGGTCGATCTGAGCCGGGAGAAGATCACACCAAAACGCTATCGCGCGAATTTGCAGAAGAACTTTCCGTTCAGGTTGCGGTCGGCAACCAAATTGATTCGTATCTTTTCGAAGTGATTCCGGGGCATAATGTCGTTATAACTACGTACGGCTGTGCGCTGTCTGGTGAATTCAATCCGAGGCTGAGTAGCGAACATACTGAACACTGTTTGTGGCCGGTTGATCGTTTGTCTGAGCTTAATTTACCGGTCGGGTATCGTCGCTCGGTCGAGAAGTGGATTGACCAAGCCTAGTGCTGTAGAAACTCGAGGGCTTTGTCGTAGCTCTTCCGCTGGAGAAAGTGGGCGAGCTGCGGATCGATCGGTTTAGGTAAGGCAGCGGCGAGGTTGTCGATCTTTGCTGAAATAGCGCGGAGTCGCGCGATGTGTTTGTCTGGATCGCGGCGGCTGTTTTCATCTCCGATGATGCTGAGGCGTTCGCGCAATGCGGCGGCGAGATCGGAAGTCGAATTAACCACGAACGGACACTAATCGACACTAATGAAGGACGGCAAGCGCTCCCCAAAATTGAAACAATTGGCGCTTCTTTCGTGTCTATTCGTGGTTAAATGCCTGCTGTGCCCTGCGAGCCAAAGCGGTTTCTGATGGTGGATGACGATGTCGCGCTGCTGCGCGTGGTGCGCGAGGCGCTGGTGGCGACGTTGAAGTGCGAAGTGGATACGTCGCCGAAACCGGAATACGCGTTCGAACTAGCGCTGAAAAAGAAGTACGATCTCTTCATCTTCGATTTCCAGATGCCGATGATCGACGGCGCGATATTATTTTTTTTGATCGGCAAGGTTTATCAAAGCATTGAGCCAATCAGAGAGATTCCACCGCTGATTCTCGCGTCCGGAAAAGCAGAAGAAGCGCGAGCGCAGGAGTTGTTGAAGGAACCGGGCGTCGCCGGCTTAGTCGCGAAACCGTTCGCGATCAATCGACTGGTCGAAAAGATCAAAACCTGCGTTCCCGGCGTCGAGGACGCTCAGAAATTGTAGCTGCCGCCCTGTCGGCGGTGGACCTGACGGTGAGGACATCGGCAGCTACGACGTTAATGCCGAGTTTCAGAGAGAAGCTGGCGCTTGGCTTCGATCCAATCGGAGTTGGCGTCGCCGGGAAGAGCAAGCCGGTGGCGGCGCTCGGAAATAAAATAGGCGCGCATCGAGATCTGCTCGTCGGTCGGATCGAACTCTACTGAGGCCGCCACGACTTCTCGTGGGATTCGAACTGCGCTATTCTTTCGCGAGGTCGATTTCTTTACAGATGTCGATCTTCCGGTTCGTCTCGTCTTGCGGATTTTGTCCGAACTCGATGCGTCAACTTTACTTTTCCTAGCCACAACTAAAATTCCTCCTTGAATTACGATTTAGCGCGCTCAGGGTCAGTTGCAACCCTCCGTGCGTTTATTTGTGCAAATTTCGGTGAAAGATAATAGTCTGAGGCATGCGGCACTTCGTTTTTCGCTGGTTTATCACGGCGTTCGCGGTGTTCGTGGCCTCGCCAATCGTCGGGATCGAATACAGCGGCATCGGCTGCCTGCTCGGCGCAGCGCTTCTGCTCGGAATCATCAATGCTTTTGTTCGGCCGATTCTGCTGCTGCTGAGCTTTCCGTTGATTCTGATTACGCTCGGCCTGTTCATTTTCATCATCAACGCGCTGATGTTGAAGTTCGTCAGTGTGATTGTGCCGTGTTTTCAAGTTCACGGATTCTGGAGCGCGGTTTTTGGCGCGACCATCATTTCCTTTGTGAGCTGGTTACTGAGTGCGTTCTTCCGTGGCAGTGATGGTCGGGTTCACGTGCTGACGCATCACGGCCAAATTAAGCAGGTTCGCGGTCGCGTCATCGAACCGGGCGAGTGAAAGCCGACGCGATGTTTGGCGGGAAGCCGCGATCCGGAGGTCACGTTTTCGTCAAAGTCTGCGGAATCACGAACGAATCGGACGCCCGGGCTGCGATCGATGCCGGCGCGGACGCGCTGGGGTTTAATCTTGTTCGCCGAAGCAAGCGCTACATAGACATCAATAACTCCGCCGAGTGGATCCGCAGATTACCGCTGGAAATCGGCAAGGTTGCGGTACTGACGGATCCAACCTGGGAGGACGCTCTTCGGATCAGCCGATTGCCTTTCATCAATGCGCTCCAGTTGCACGGCAACGAATCAACCGACTTCTGCCGCCGATTAGCCGACGTTGGAGTTCAATTCGCAAAGGCCGTGCCGGTAGCGAATTCGACATCGTTAAAAGAGATTCCCGATTTCCGGACTGACACTTTAGTCTTGGACACAGCTTTGACCGGCGAATTTGGCGGAACAGGCAAGTCTTTTCCGTGGAAACAGGCGCAAGGGTTCGTGAGTGAAAATCCGGGACTTACAGTGATTCTAGCTGGCGGATTGAACCCGGAAAACGTGACAGAGGCTGTCCGCATTGTTTGTCCGCGCGGAGTCGACGTTACAAGCGGAGTGGAAGTTGCTCCGGGGCGAAAGAATCATCGCCTGATGAAGGCGTTCGTTGCGGTGGCTCGAGGAGCCGCGAGCTAGGCAAAAGGACTCTGCCAACGAGGTGTTCCCGTACCCAGCGGCGGGAAAGTTCCCGAGGGCTGGTCTGCTTCCTGCTTTTATTCGGCCAGCACGTATCTCACTTCCACTGATTATGTTTATATTTTTCAAGCAACGGGGAAGCGTCGCAGCGGTGGCATTCCTAGCCACGCTTTCTCTCTCTCAGGCTCAAACCAATCCGCCTCAGGCGGCGCCAGCCGCGCCCACTCAAGAGCCGGCTCAGGTTCAACCTGCGCCAGGCGATCATCCACCTATGATGGTGGTCCAAGCCCCAGTCCAAGCCGGGAGTCCTGCGGCAAAGCCGGCCGCACCGTCAACTGTGACAAGTCCAGTGTTAACCGAAGCCGATGCGAATGTCGAAAGCGGCGGAGTCGGGGTTCGCGAATTTCAGGGCGACGACGTCGGCCAAGTGCTCCGACTGCTCGCTCGCCAGGCCAAGGTCAATATGGTGGTAAGTGACGCAGTTACCGGCACGGTAACAATGCGTTTGGAAGATGTGACCGCCATCCAGGCGATCTCGATCATCGTGAAAGCCAAAGGGCTGTTCATGGACAAGATCGACAACGTTTTTTACATCAAGACCGCTGCAGAAAAGACGGCGGAGCCAACCGAGAGCGACAGTTATCAATTCAGTTACGCCCGGGCCAAGGATATTTCGCCGTTGGTCGCTTCGCAGCTGCAAAGCAAAATCGCTCCGCAAATCGACGAGCGGACAAACACGATGTTTTTCAGCGAGACCCGTAGCAACATCGACAACATCCGGAAGGTTCTGGTGCAGATCGACAAACCGACTAGGCAAGTCATGATCGAAGCACGACTAGTGGAAGTAAGCGCCGATCCAATTCAGGCCTACGGAATCAATTGGGCGGGAACGGTTGGAAGCGCATCGGCGCCAAAAACCTTCCAATATGGTGCGCCCACGACGAGTACTGTGGACTCTACGGGTAAGGCAACGTCGACATTTACCGGTACAACTTCACCGTTCGCTTTGGGCAATCCTCTAAGCCAAAACTTGTTCGGCACTCTCGACAAACTGGCTTTCGGCCAATTCGCGATTCTGTCTGTGCCGCAATTTAGTGCGGCGTTGACGGCATTGAATGAGGACTCGGATGCAGAGTTCCTCGCCAATCCGCGAATTGTTACGGCCGACAATCAGCAGGCCAAGATCGAAGTCATTCGGAACCAGCCGGTGCCACAGCTCAATTTCAACGAGCAAACAGCGACCGCCGTGTTTGGCGGCTTTCAGGACAAGGTTTTCGGCAACACGCTCGTCGTGCGGCCGTCTGTGAACAAAGACAATTTCATTACTCTTTCAGTCCGGCCGGAGATCAGCAATAAAGTTGGCGACTTTCATTTTAGTTTTGCCACCGCTGATGTTACCAGCCCGATTATCGACAAGCGCTCGCTCGATTCGAACGTGTTGATCAAGAGTGGCGATACGCTAGCGATTGGCGGATTACTTTCCGATCAGGTTTCGAAAGCTCGAACTAAAGTGCCGATTCTCGGCGATATTCCGGTGCTGGGATACGCGTTCCAGAGTCACGATAACGAGCGCCACAAACGCAATCTGCTTATCTTCGTAACGCCGACGATCATCGATCAACGCTACGGTACAGGTTTGGAAGACCAAGTATCCGGAGTTCGCCATGTCGGCGAGGAATATGCCGACCCAAATGGTTGGCGAAACAACGCCAAAGGCGCCGTGCGTTTAACGCCGACGTCACACCGTCAGCTCGCGGCCGATTACGCCAAGCCAGGCGAGCCGCCACCGCCTGAAGAAGCGACGCAAGTCCAGTTCAAGAGCGACGTTAAGGACCGCGAGGAGTAAGAATTTCTAGGGAATGTGGGGTTGAGAGGGGGCGGGTTTCCGCGCAGGAGCCCGCCCTCTTTGTTTATTTGTTCAGGTAATCTTGCAGTCGCTCGCGCAATTCTGTTCGGGCGCGAAAAAGCAAGCTCTTCACCGCCGGGACCGATAACTCCAGAACTTCCGCGATTTCCTCGTAGCTGAGTTCCTGATAGCGGCGAAGAACCAGGGCCATCCGTTGAGTATCCGGAAGTTGGGCGATGGCGCTGTCGATCTTACTTTGCAATTCCTCTTGAAGCAGCGTTGCGTCTGGTGTCGCCGTCAGCTCATCTCTTAGCGGGAGCTCTTCGGCTTCCGGGTCGATTTGAACCGGCACATGCGGGTGACGCTTGGCCCGCCGCATCTCGTTAAACACCAAGTTGCGGGTGATCTTGAGCAGCCAGGTGGTGAATTTCGCGCGGGCCACATAGCGGCTCGCACTCTTCCAGACCCTGATGAAAACCTGCTGCGCGATATCTTCGACATCGGAATTGCTGCCCAGCATTCGTGCAACGGTCCCGGCGATCAACGCCTGATGTCGCTCGATCAATGTTTCGAAGGCAACAGTATCCCCGCTAGCGACCAGATGCATGAGGCGAACGTCCTCGGCGTCATCGTCCGAACTCGTCCGTGCTTCTGGATCGGCCATTGGTAAAGAGAGGTGGGTGGACGATGCGCGATTCGGCGGTTACCGCGCGGTTCCTGGAGAGAAGCCCCTTTCTGGTCCAGCCGATCGCGGTGCTTTTTGTTGCAACTCCAGAGGCGTCTGTGCATGGTAGGCCATACGATTCAGCATCGGTTCGACGGATGAATTACACACTTATTCCAACGCAACTTAGGCCGATCGCTGAGAAAATCGAGGCGGCCCAGCGCGTCTCGGAGGCGGACGCTCTTGTGCTTTATCGGGCAACTGACCTGAACGCGCTTGGAATCATGGCTAACGTCGTGCGGGAGCGGAAGAATGGGAATTTCGCGAGTTACATCCACAATCGTTACATCAACTATTCGAACATCTGCGTTTTATCGTGCCAATTCTGTGCCTTCGCGGCCAAGAAACGCGACGCCCACGCGTTTGAGCACGCAACGAGAGAAATTATTCAAGCAGTCGCCGACGCGCTGCCACTTGGGATCACGGAAGTGCACATGGTTGGCGGTCTGCACCCGACCCTGAAAAAGGAGTGGTACCTTGAACTTTTGGATGGTTTGCGCGCTCTGCATCCCCGCCTGCACATCAAGGCTTTCACCGCGATCGAGGTGCGCCATCTCGCGGACAGAATTTTCAAGATGTCGATCAAGGATACGCTCCAGCTATTGCGCGAACACGGACTGGGCTCTATCACTGGCGGCGGCGCGGAAATTTTTGATGCCGAAGTGCGTGACCGGATTTGCCGCGGTAAAGAGACAGCCGAGGAATGGCTTGATGTCCATCGAATCTGGCATCAGATGGGCGGTCGAAGCACCTGCACGATGCTCTACGGCCACGTTGAGACGCTCGAACATCGCGTCGACCACTTGCGGCAGCTTCTTCAGCTTCAGGATGAAACTGGCGGCTTTAGCGGCTTTGTTCCCTTCGCGTTTGAACCGCAGACAACCGCGCTTGCTCATATCAAACGCGCGTCCGCTATCGACCAACTGCGTAACCTCGCTGTCTGCCGGATTTATCTCGATAACATCGATCATCTCACTGCCTACTGGGTGAGCACTGGCCTGCCGCTGGCTCAGATCTCCTTGAGTTACGGCGTAGATGATCTGCACGGCACGATCATGGAGGAAAAAATCTTTCACATGGCCGGCGCGACAACTCCACAGCAGCAATCGATCGCAGCACTGGAGCACGCCATTCGTGAAGCGGGACGCATTCCGATTCAACGCGACAGTCATTATCGCCATCTCAACAATGGGGAAAACGAATCGACATCCGCTCGGCCGCGTCCCGGAGCTGAGCTCGCTTGCGCCTAACGAGTGCAGGATCGACAATCGCTACGGATCGGTTGCGTTAAGTACCTCAACGCGCGTCCGCTAATTCACGGCTGGTCCGGCGAGGTTGTGCTCGATCACCCTTCAGCGCTTTGCTCGCAACTTGCGCACGGCAATCTCGATCTCGCGCTTGTGTCCAGTTTCGAATTTCTTAGGAACCCGGTCTACCGAATCGTCGACGGCGTTTCGATTTCATCCGACGGCCCGGTTTACAGTGTCGTTGTCGCCCATCGGGGCGAGTTCGCAGCCGTAAAGGAGATCGCGCTCGATCCAGCCGCCGAAACGTCCGGTAACCTCCTTCGCTGTTTGCTCAACGAACTGAATCTTGGTCCGCGCATTGGATCGACATCGTCCGGCGCCGAATCATCTGCGCGACTGCTCATTGGCGATCAGGCAATTCAATTCCGGCAAAAGGAAGCGAATGATTTTCAATTCTGGGATCTCGGCGACCAATGGAAAAGACTTTGCGGCGTTCCGTTCGTTTATGCGCTTTGGCTGGTTCGACCCGAAGTGAAAAATCCGAAGTCCATCGCCGATCGGTTGCGCACGCTACGTGACCAGAATCTTTCTCATCTCGACGATCTGATTGCCGACGAGAAGGAGTTCGATCATGCTTTTTGCGATCGTTATTACCGGCAGCATCTCCGATTTAACTTTGGAGCCGGTGAGAAGAAAGGCCTGCGTGCCTTCGCCAAGTTATGCCAAGAACACGAGCTGCTGACAAAACGCGATCTCGTGTTCGATCTCGTCTAAGCGACGGCGCGTTCAGGGTTAAAGGCTACGGCCTGCTCGCCTTTGGAGCGTTCATGTTCGGGCCGGTATCGCCGCCCGGAGGCGTCCATTGCCCGACGATGTCGGCTCCAAAAATCCAGTCGTCGTGCAGCGTGCCGTTCACCGAGACTGTTTTCTCGTAATACTTCCGCAAATTGATTTGCTCTTTGGCAAATTCGCTTTCCTTTCGCGCACGTGTCAGACGCAACAGCGTGTCCGGATCTTTTGAGAGTTGGAGTCGATATGCACCATCCACTAGGACGACTTTTCCGGTGAATACCTCGGTTTTGCGTTCGAGCTTGGGAGACTCCTTCTGGGGCGGCCCGCTGGGCTGCTCCAACATTTTTTTCCCAAGAGCGCATCCAGACAAAGCGAACGAGCAACACAAGAGCAAACCGGCTATTACTTTCACGCGTCTTGTCTATTTGAGTGTAGCGCCACTAGTCAACTGATAAAGACTTGTTTGCGCGAGTTGTCAGCGAATGTCCGGCAGATAAAATGATCAGTGCAGAGTCGCTGGATTATTCTCACTCCCGAACCGCTCAATGGCTCCGCGATCGCGTGGAACGAAGTCTGTGGCTGCGACTGCGTCGCCCGATTGCTTTTGCGCAAAGGTTTCACAAATCGCGATCAGGTTCAGACTTTCCTCCGACCGCAACTTAAGACCCTGAGCGATCCCTTCTTGCTCCCAGGTATGGAAATCGCCGTCGCCCGCATTTTCGCCGCGCTGGATCGACGCGAGCGGATCGTTTTGTTCGGCGATTACGATGTCGACGGAGTTACCTCTCTCGCGTTGCTGACGGAAACGTTGCGCGCTTACGGCGCGGCGCCCGATTTGTTTCTGCCATTACGAATGGAAGAGGGCTACGGGCTTAGCCGCGAAAGCGTGGAGCGTTGCGTCGACCAGCATCGTCCGCAGCTTCTCATCGCACTCGACTGCGGAACCTCATCGGCCGCGGAGATTGTCGATCTTCGTGGGCGCGGCGTGGACGTAATCGTGGTGGATCATCACGAGCCAAAGTCCGCGTTGCCGGAATGTGTCGCGATCGTGAATCCGAAAATCGATCCAACATCCGCGTTTCACTATTTGTGCACCGCAGGAATCGTTTTCAAACTCTGTCACGCTCTGCTCAAAGCGCGCCCTATCGAGTTCGATCTGAAATCACGACTCGATCTGGTCGCACTTGCGACTGTTGCCGACATCGTTCCGCTTTGCGGTGAGAACCGCACATTTGTTCAGCGCGGCGCGATCGAGATCGCGCGATCGAGCCGACCGGGTTTGAAGAAGTTAATCGCAGTCAGTGGAGTGAAACGGCCGATCTTCACGGACCACATCGGATATCGACTCGGTCCGAGATTAAATGCAGCCGGCCGTTTGAGCACCGCCGAAAAATCACTCCGGCTCTTATTGACGCAAAATGAAAGCGACGCGACCGAGCTGGCCGAGTTTCTGGACAAACAAAACCGGGAGCGGCAAGAGGTCGAGAAACAGATTTTCGCCGCAGCGGAGGAAAAGATTGCCAAAGAGTTCGATTCTTCTGGTGACGCTGCAATTGTTGTGTCGGCGCGCGGCTGGCACGCCGGTGTATTGGGCATTGTCGCATCACGGATCGTGCACAAATATCATCGCCCGGCGATCGTCATTGGTTTTGACGACAATGGAGTCGGCAAAGGGAGCGGCCGCAGCATTGAAGGATTAAACCTGGTGCAGGCGCTGAATCGCTGCGCGGAAAAGCTTGAGAAGTACGGCGGACACGAAATGGCCGCCGGCCTGACTATCCAGGAAAAGGATGTCGATGTTTTCGCGGAACAATTCCGCGGTATCGCACGGGAGCTCTTGTCGGATGAGGATTTGCAGCCGAGGTTGCGGCTGGATCACGAGATCAGTTTTGCGGAATTGAATTACGATTTCCTCGGATGGCACGAGATGCTGCAACCGTTTGGCAACGGCAATCCGCAGCCATTGTTCTTTGCGCGTGGAGTTGAATCGGTCGTTGCGCCGCGTGTGGTCGGCGAAGACCATTTGGCTCTGGTGTTGCGACAACAGAATTATCAGCGCCGCGCCATCTTTTTCGGAGCAGGGGGAAATTCCCTGCCGCAGCAGCCGTGGGACGTCGCTTTTCGCATCCGCCCTGATGAATACGAGGGCGAGACCCGTTTGGAAATGCGAGTGGAAGCAGTGCGCGAATCTGCGCCGGTGAGTTGATGGAAATCTCGCAGCCGCTCGAAGAACTTGATTGGATTCCGCGCCCGAAAATCCTGGCGTTGCGGCGGCTTGGCATCATAACCGCGGAAGATCTGCTGACTCATTTTCCACGGCGCCACGAAGATCGACATCAATTCCCGCGGTTCCCGCGCGAGGAAAGCGACACGCCGATTTGTTTGTCCGGCGAGGTCATCAAAACGTCGCTCCGGCGATTTGGCGGTTGGAAAAAGATCTTTGAGGCGACGTTACAGGAGCCAAACGCAAACGCGCTGAGCCAGCCGCTAGTCTGTCGCTGGTTCAATTTGCACTACATCCAAAAAATGATCGCCACCGGGCAGCAGCTGGTCGTCTTTGGGAAGCCGAAGCTTCGCGGCCAGCGAATTTGCGTGGACCATCCCGAGTTTGAAGTGATCGAGAACGACGAGGAGCGATCGATCCACTTACGGGGAATCACACCGATTTATCCTGCGACGGAAGGCCTGTCGCAACGCATGTTGCGCAGCACCATTTACCGGCTGTTGCGGGAGCTGGACACCGAACCGATCGAACCTTTGTTGCCAGACAAATTGCAAAATGGAGATCGCGGCGAAGCAATCCGGGCGATTCACTTTCCGGAGAGCTGGCAATCGCTCAATTCTGCCCGCGAGCATCTGGTGCTCTCCGAATTTTTTGCGATGCAAATGCTGATTGCTTCCCGGCGGAACGATTCGCACGTGCGGCTGGGCGGTGCGCACTGCGGGCGAGGGCAATTGATAGAGAAATTCTTGCGATCGCTGCCGTTTGAGCTGACTGGCGCGCAGAAAAAAGTAATCGGGGAAATTAAGCATGATCTTGCGTCGAAATTCCCGATGAATCGTTTGTTGCATGGCGACGTCGGCTCGGGAAAAACCGTCGTTGCAATCGCAGCGACACTGCTGGCAGTCGAAGCGGGTTATCAAGCAGCGTTCATGGCGCCGACCCAAATCTTGGCTGAGCAACATTATGCCGTGCTGCGGCGCTGGCTCGATCCGCTCGGAGTGAAGTTGTCGATCCGTACTGCCGCACGACAGGAAGAAAGTTTTCTGCCATTGGTTGAAGGCGATGAAAAAGCCGACGTGATCATCGGCACGCACGCGTTGCTTTACGAAAAAGTGTCGTTTTCGAATCTCGGACTCGTGGTTATTGACGAGCAACACAAGTTCGGCGTTGCCCAGCGCGCGCGCCTGGCCAGTCGTGAACCGGCGCCGGACGTGTTGGTAATGACGGCAACGCCGATTCCGCGCACAATCACCATGACCGTCTATGGCGATCTCGATGTTTCGACGTTGGACGAAATGCCGCGCAATCGCGGCAAAATCGTCACCGCGGTTCGAGATGCAGCGAAACTCGGCGAAGTGTTGAGTTTCTTACGGGCGCAACTGGAAGCAGGACGACAAGTCTACGTCGTCTATCCGCTCATCGAGGAAAGCGAAAAACTGGAGGCGAAGGCGGCGGCGGCGGAGTATGAGCGCTGGCGTGAGCGGTTGCACCCGATCGCTTGCGAATTGTTGCACGGTCGAATTCCGGGGCCGGAGAAGCAGGAAATCATGGACCGCTTTCGCCGCGGCGAAACGAAAGTCCTGATAAGCACGACTGTGATCGAGGTTGGTGTCGATGTTGCGAACGCGACCGTCATGTTGATTGAAAACGCGGAGCGATTCGGACTTGCCCAGCTCCATCAATTGCGAGGACGGATCGGTCGCGGCGAGCACAAGTCGTATTGCATTTTGCTTACTTCGGAGGTGTCGTCGGAAGCGGCGGAGAAGTTAGCGGTGCTGGAGAAAACCACCGACGGCTTTGCCGTGGCCGAGGCCGATTGGGAAATGCGTGGTCCGGGCGATTTGCTGGGTACGGCGCAGAGCGGACTCCCCGCCTTAAAAATTGGCAATCTCAGGCGCGACTCGGAATTAATGCAGCGCGCCCGCGTCGCGGCAATTCTGATCTTTGAGACTGATCCGGGACTGGAATGGCCGCAGAATCAACGTTTCAGGGAGTTGATTGTCGAACAACAGGGACGAACGTTTTCGAACGTGAGCTGATGAAAAACCTCTTCAAATTTTTTCTATTTGTAGCGCTTCTCAGCCTCGCGATCTCGGCGCTCTATGATTACCGTTTGAAGCGCGGTGGGTTGGGCACCCTGGAGCGAACTCCGGAAAAATACACGCTCGCTAAATCGTCCAATGTCGATCCGAAGCAGGTCGCTTCGTTAGACGCACTGAACCAGGAGCGGCGCGCATTGGTTAGAAGCGTGGTTCCGTCAGTCGTGGCTGTGAAAACTTCCAAGAAGATCGGAATTCGCCGGCAGAACGGAATGGATCCATTCGAATTCTTCTTTGGAAATCCGAGAAGCCAGTATCGCGGGCGGGATGAAGCCTTGGTTCAAAATTCGCTCGGGTCCGGCGTGATCGTGACCAATGAGGGCCACATTATCACGAACAATCACGTGGTCAGTCAGGTAGACGAGATTGAAGTGCAATTGAGCGATGGGCGCACGGAGAAAGCGCGGCTCATCGGAGCGGACTCGCAAATGGATCTCGCCGTGCTCAAGATCGACAATCCAGGCGTGAAGCCTCTTGTTTTCGCCGATTCCGACTCGGTGCAGGTGGGCGATTTTGTTCTCGCGATCGGCAATCCGTTTGGCTTCGAAGAGACGGTAACGGATGGAATTATCAGCTACAAAGGTCGCACGAGTGATATTGGCGAATTGTTGCAGACCAACGCTGCAATTAACCCTGGCAACAGTGGCGGACCACTGATAAATCTCCGCGGCGAAGTCGTAGGAATAAACACCGCCATCATATCCGCCAGTGGCACCTCGGCTGGTGTCGGACTTGCAATTCCTTCAAACATGGCGCGCACAGCGCTGGAAAGTTTATTGAAACAAGGGCGAATCATTCGCGGATATCTTGGAGTGCAAATGCGCGTCTCCCAACCAGGTCAGCCACAGTTATCGGGCGACGGCGTAGTCGTGGATGAAATCGTTCCCGGATCTCCAGCCGAAGATGCACACCTTCAAAAAGGCGACATGATCCGCAAGTTCGATGGCCACGATGTCAAGAATTTCGACGATTTGCGGAAGCTGGTTGCGCAAGCCGGCCTCAACAAAAAAGTGGATCTGGAAATTGTTCGCGGTGGGAAAGCAATGACGGTTTCGACTCAAATAAAAGAACAGCCGGCTGGATACCGGACCGGTCAGGTGGTCCCGCGGCAAACTCCTCTTCAGCCGGCTCCTGACCAAGATAACGAAGAACCAACTGGACTTTCCGGAGTTCACGTCGGCGACCTAACTCCACAACTTGCCGGTCAATTGGACCTGCCGAATGGCGTCCACGGCGTCGTGGTGACGGATGTCGATCCAGCCGCGGGCGTTGCGGATTTACAAAAAGGTGACGTCATCGAGCAAGTGAATCAGCAACCGGTCACTTCGGTGGCGGATTACAACAAGGTCGTCGGTTCGCTCGACCCGAGTCAGCCACAGGTGCTTTCGGTTTGCCGGCACCGAGCGCGTTCCTTTTTGGTTCTACGCCCGCGCTGATTGCGCCAAATGCGATAAGGACTCGGGGCGTGCGGTTTGCGAACCGTATTGGCGGTGTGAATAAACCCTCGCACTCTCAAGTCCAACGCTCGAGCTCGCCTAACTTATGAAAAGATTACTTTCGGTTTTTGCGATGACGGCTCTCCTGCTTTCCTTCGTGTCTCAAGCAAGGAGTCAGGAGATTTCGGTCGATTTTTTCTATAACAACTTGAACGGCGGCAGCTGGATCGAAGTGGGCAATTACGGCTATTGCTGGCAGCCCGACGTTGCGGCAAGCGATTCGTCATGGCGACCGTACGCGGACGGTTATTGGGCCTATACCGACGACGGCTGGACGTGGATTTCCTATGAGGATTGGGGCTGGGCCACGTATCACTATGGCCGTTGGGTCAAATTAGGTGATTACGGGTGGGTTTGGAAGCCCGGTTACGAATGGGGCCCGGCCTGGGTATCATGGCGTACGGGCGGCAACTACATAGGCTGGGCGCCGCTACCTCCTGAAACCGAAAACGTTTACGAAAGTCGGCCGCTGACGGGTCACCTCGATGTCGAGTTCGACATCGGTCCCGCGTATTACAATTTCTGCGACGTGCGCTATATCGGCGAGCCGGTGCTTCGAACCCGGCTGGTTCCGTACCAACAGAACGTGATCTACGTCACTCAAACGGTCAACGTGACCAACATTACCTACAAAAACAAAACCGTTTACAACTACGGGCCCGACATCAACGTGGTTAATCAATATTCCAGTCGTCCGATTCAAAAACTGAAACTCGAACGGCAAACGAATGTCGATGTTTCCGCTGCCGCAAAGTCCGGTGGCCTGACGAAAGTGCAGGGCAATGCACTCGTCGTCGCTGCTCCGACAAGACTCAGTAAGCCGGCGAAAGAGATCGCTCCGCCAACGGTGAAAACGAGAGTGGCACAACCGAAGGTCGAGAAAGGCTGGTCGGAGGTAGGAGACGCCAATGCGCAGACTCAACTGAAGGAGAAGATCAAGACACAGGACTTGAAAAACGTTCCGCCTCCGACGATCGGCGCCGGCACAGCAAAAGACTCCGCTAGAGCAAATGCTTCAGTGTCGCCGGGCCAATCGCCCGCGCCGGGAACGTCCGTCTCTCCGTTTGAAAAGGGAAAAGGTAAGGCTAAGAACAAGAATAAGGCCGCTGAGGAAATGCAAACCACCAGCCCCGGCGCAGCAACTTCGCCGGGAACCACTCCCGTAGTTCCGGAAGGGGGAAAGAAGAAAAAGAACAAACGCGCTGAACAAGGTCAGCCAAATGCGATGACTTCGCCGGGCACCGGCGCCGGAACAGAAATGTCGCCGGGTACAACCGAGACCGGAAAACCAGGCAAGGGCGGCAAGGGCAAACGCAGCGAGCAATTTGGGGGCACACCACCAACTACTGGTCCCACGGCTGGTCCTCGGGGAATGACTGCGCCGGAAGGCAAACGTGAACGCAAAGGTCTTGAGCAACAGAACGTGCAGCCGCCGGCTGGCAACGCTTCGAGTCCGGAAAGTTCAAATGAGCCGCGCGGCGGCAAACATAAGAAGCTCGAGCAACAACAGCCGGGAACGTCACCTTCTGGTCAATCTGGCTCAACAATGAGTTCAGAGCCGCAAGGTGGATCCGCCGCCAGCGAAGCGCGCGGAAAGCACCAAGCTGAATCCGTGACGGCACCCGCAGGCGCAGAACCGACCGGCGCAGGACAACAGGGCGGCGAACGTAAACACCAGGGCAAAAAGGAAAGCGGCGAGTCGCCTGCTCCGACTCCTCGATAAGTTAGTTCACGAACGGCCCCGGCAAGTCCGGGGCTGTCTTGTGTACCCGCCTCCGTTAAAGGCTACGGCGGGCAGGCATCGACAAGCGTCAAGGCGACTATGAAATCAGAGAAGCTCGGCAATCTGGACAGCGTTTAACGCCGCGCCTTTGAGTAGTTGATCGCCTGAAACCCAAAAGGCGAGACCGTTTTCAAACGCGCAATCGAGCCGAACGCGCCCGACCTGGCAATTGTCTTTGCCGGCGACATCGAGCGGCATGGGATAGCGGTTATTGTGCGGCTCATCGACCAATTCGAGACCGGGAGCCTTGGCCAAAACTTCACGCGCTTGATCTACTGAAACTGGTTTTTCAAATTCCGCGCTGAGCGCGACCGAATGAGCGCGATAAACCGGCACTCGCACGCAAGTGACCGACGCGCGGAATTCGGGCAGGTGCATGATCTTGCGCCCCTCGTTCTGCATTTTCATTTCTTCCTTGGTGTAGCCATCCTCCAGGAAAACATCGACATGCGGCAGCACATTGAACGCGATCGGGTGTGGATAAACTTGCGGCGACGACTGTCGATCTGCGGCGGCTGCCTGCACCTGTTCTTTCAATTCAGCAATCGCGCGCGCGCCGCTGCCAGAAACAGCCTGGTAACTCGCTGCGAACACGCGACGAACTCCGAATGCCCGGTGCAAAGGATAAATCGCCATCAGCGCGACCGCGGTGGTGCAGTTCGGATTGGCGATGACACCGCGATGCTGTTTCACATCCTGGCCGTTTATTTCGGGGATCACCAGTGGCACGTCGGGGTTCATTCGAAAGACCGATGAATTGTCGATCACGATCGCGCCAGCCTTTTGCGCGATCGGTACGAACTTTCGCGATCTATCTCCGCCGGCGCTGAAGAACGCGATGTCGATTTTATCAAATGAATTGGCGCTGAGCTCTTCGACAGGGACGGATTGGTTTCGAAACGAAACTTTTTTCCCTACAGACTTCCGTGACGCCAGTGCGCGAATTCTCGCGACCGGAAAATTCCTGCGCTCCAGCACACGCAACAGCTCGGCCCCGACGGCGCCAGTCGCGCCAGCGATTGCAATATGATATTCTTTTTTCACCGCCGGCGAATTGTAAGGCCGGTCCGTATTGATGCAAAGTCCACGAACCACGATCGACATTTCGATTCGCGATCAGCAGCTCACCCTGACTCGGGATGGCGAAACACTCCGATCGTATCCCATTTCCAGCTCGCGTTTCGGTATTGGAACTCAAGAAGGCAGCTTCAAGACGCCGACTGGAAATTTTCGTATCTTGCAGAAAATCGGCGGCGCCATGCCGAGCGGAACGATTTTCCGCAGCCGAGTTGCTTTAGGCCCGGAGGACCCGCTTCCGTCGACCGAGGATTTGGTCATGTCGCGGATTCTCTGGCTGGATGGTCTTGACGAGCATAATGCCAACACGCGAGATCGATTCATCTATATTCATGGGACTAAGCACGAGGACAACATCGGAACGCCGGCGAGCCACGGTTGCATCCGGATGCGAAATGACGACGTGGTCGAACTATTTGAGCTGGTGGATGAAACCACGCCGGTGGTCATCCGCGAATAAATAGATCAAGCGCCTTTCAAAAAAGGCGTTGCGTCAAATATGTTCATCGCCTAGAACGTCGAAGCAACCTGCACGGAAAGGAGGCGAAATTAGATTGAAACTATTAAAAGTGATCATGATCATGGCCGTTTTGGCCGGTGCGTTAAGTTTGGGAGCGTGCGCTCAACACAAGGAAGCGGCTACCACCACGACCGGAGCAAGTACTACCCATTACGGCAAGTAACCCCTTCGTCCGCGCTGTCCCATTTTGGGACGGCTTTGACAAAAAAGGCCGGGTCGCTTTGCGGCCTGGCCTTTTTATTTTAACGTCAACGAGGAGTTCGACTGTGAATTCGATATTCGCACTAACCGTTGCGCTCAGCCTTTGCTTTAGGCTTTCTGCTTCAGCACAGGACAAAGAATCGATCTACAACTTGCGCAATGCGCTGATTGCTCTTTCGCCGCACACTGTCGATCCTCGCGAGGCCGAGCTGTTGTCGACGACGGCCCATGCAACTTCGGTGCAGCTCGCCCGCGAATACGGCGTCAGTGGTGACCCCGCTTTTCACAATTATTTGATTAACATTGGCCTAAAGAAGAAAGGCATCTGCGCCGATTACACGCGCGATATCGGCGCGCGTCTACGGGAGATGCGATTCAAGACGCTTGTCCTTCATTGGGGCACAGCTTGGGCAAAGGAGTCCGAAGAGAACAACGCGCTGGTCATAACCGCGAGAAATCAGCCATTCCTCGACGGGATTGTTCTCGACGGTTGGCGGCGCGCCGGCCGCCTCTTCTGGTGCCCGGTCAAAGATGACGCCGAATATGAAGCGGGGCGTCACGGCTTTCTTGGTCACCTTGGAGGGCGTGCGCGCACTGGAATTACCGCATGGAAAGAGGACTTGGAGGAAACCGCCGCGCTTCAGCCGCCACCGCTTCCGGCGATGTCGGAGCCGAAGCGGAAAGCACATTCCGCGCGCAAAAGAATCGCCGACCGCTAGCCGCCTTTCATTTGCCCGACTTGTCGCTAACATCGGACAGATGGAATTAAGCGGCCAGGCCTTGTCGTTATCGGAAGTCGCTGGGGTAGCTTATGGCGATGAGCGAGTTCAAATCGCATCCGCCGCCAGAAAACGAATGACTGCGTCTCGAAAGGTCATCGACGGAATCGTCGCACGCGACAGCGTCGTCTACGGCGTAAACACCGGGTTTGGCAAACTCGCCGATATGCGGATCCCGCACGAAGAGATTGGTGCGCTTCAACTGAATCTCGTTCGCAGCCATGCTTGCGGCATTGGTCCGCTGCTTTCCGAGGCGGAAGTCCGCGCGATGATGTTGTTGCGCGGAAACGTGCTCGCGCTGGGATTCAGCGGCATTCGTCCGGAAGTGGTCGAACTGCTCTGCGAAATGTTGAATCATCGCGTTCATCCGGTCGTGCCCGAAAAGGGTTCGGTCGGCGCCAGTGGCGATCTCGCCCCACTCGCGCATCTCGCGCTGAGCTTGATCGGCGAAGGCGAGGCGTTTCTCGATGGCAAACGAAAGGAAAGCGCCGACGCACTCAAGCGGGTGAAGTTGAAACCGGTGAAGCTGGCGGCGAAGGAAGGGCTCGCGCTTCTCAATGGAACCCAGGCGATGCACGCGGTTGGTGGATTGTCGATCTTGCGAGCGGAACGACTCACGAATCTTGCCGACGTAGCCGGTGCCATGACGTTGGAAGGATTGCGCGATACGCCGGCGGCATTTGATCCGCGATTGCACGCCGCGCGACCGCATGCCGGACAAAAAGCTGCGGCGGCCCATTTGCGGTCGCTTTTGAAAACCAGCGAGATCCGGGAATCGCATCGCAAGAACGACCCGCGCGTGCAGGACGCCTACAGCATTCGTTGCATGCCGCAGGTGCACGGTGCGGTTCGCGATGTCATCGCGCATTGTGAACGGATTTTGGAGATTGAATCGGCCTCGGCCACCGATAATCCGCTTGTTTTTGCTGAGAGTGGAGACGTGATCTCGGGCGGAAATTTTCACGGCGCGCCACTCGCTTTCGCTTTCGATTACACCGCGATTGCGCTGACGGATCTTATGAACATCAGCGAACGGCGCATCGATCGGCTGACCAATCCCGATAAAAGCGAAGGACTTCCGGCGTTTCTCGCGCCCAAACCCGGCGTTGAATCCGGTTTTATGATCGCGCAGGTCGCGGCGGCATCCCTAGTGAGCGAAGCGCGCGTCCTCGCACACCCCGCGAGCTCGGACAACGTGACCACGTCCGGTGGAAAAGAGGATCACGTTTCGATGGGAATGACCGGCGCGCTCAAACTGCGGTCGATTGTCGACCTTGCGGAGAATCTCTTGGCGATCGAACTGCTCGCCGGCGCGGAAGCGCTCGAACATCGTCATCCGTTGAAAGCGGGGAAAGGAGTTGAGCGCGCGTTCCGACTAGTACGAGAAGTCGCGCCCCGCTTAATGACCGATCGTTCGTTGTCTGGCGACATTGCGCGGGTGGCTGAAATGATTCGTGTGGGTAAATTCGATGACTTATGAGTGGAAATCGGAGCATTCGCGCGCCGCGGGGTTGCGAGCTGAGCTGCAAAGGCTGGCATCAGGAAGCCGCGATGCGGATGCTGATGAACAATCTCGATCCCGACGTCGCAGAAAATCCCGATCAACTAATCATTTATGGCGGCACGGGCCGGGCGGCGCGTAGCTGGGATGCGTTTGATGCGATCGTGCGTTCGCTTCGCGAATTGGAAGATGACGAATCGCTCTTGGTTCAATCCGGCAAGCCGGTTGGAAAATTTCGAACACATGATGAAGCGCCACGTGTTCTAATCGCGAACTCGAACCTAGTCGGCCAGTGGAACAACTACGCCGAGTTCAACAAGCTCGAGCGACTCGGGTTGACGATGTACGGACAGATGACCGCCGGTTCGTGGATTTACATCGGCAGTCAGGGGATCGTTCAGGGCACGTTTGAGACTTTCGCCGCGGCAGGTCGAAAACATTTTGGCGGCTCACTTGAAGGAAAATTCGTCCTGACCGGCGGCCTCGGCGGGATGGGCGGTGCCCAACCTCTCGCCGCTACGATGAACGGTGCTGTTTTCCTCGGCGTCGACGTCGATCCGGCGCGAATCGAGAAACGGCTGAAGAGTGGCTATTGCGATAATATTGCCCGCTCGCTCGATGAAGCGCTCAAAATGATCGAGCGGGCGCGCAAAGATCGACAATCGGTGTCGGTAGGTCTCGTTGGCAATTGCGCCGATGTTTTGCGCGAAATTGTGAAACGTGGGGTTGTTCCCGATGTTCTAACGGATCAAACCAGCGCGCACGACGCCCTCAACGGTTACGTGCCGAACGGTATGTCCCTGGAAGATGCGTTGGCGCTGCGCCGGAAAAATCCAGACGAATATGTCGAGCGTTCAATGCAGACGATGGGGACGCACGTCGAAGCGATGCTGGCGTTGCAAAAGAAAGGCGCAGTGACTTTCGATTACGGCAACAACATTCGCGCACAGGCGCAGAAAGCAGGTGTGAAAAACGCCTTCGATATTCCGGGTTTCGTTCCGGAATACATCCGTCCGCTTTTTTGTGAAGGCCGCGGTCCGTTCCGTTGGGTCGCATTAAGTGGCGAACCGGACGATATCGCGCGTACCGATAAGCTGGCGCTAGAGTTGTTTCCCGAAAACAAAACCCTGTCGCGTTGGATGAAGCTCGCGAAAGAACGGATCCATTACCAAGGATTGCCCGCTCGGATCTGCTGGCTCGGTTATGGCGAGCGCGCCGAATTTGGCGTTGCGATGAACGAACTCGTGAAACGTGGTGAGATCAAGGCGCCGATCGTCATCGGGCGCGATCATCTCGATGCTGGTTCGGTCGCTTCCCCTAACCGCGAAACTGAAGGAATGATCGACGGCAGCGATGCGATCGCGGATTGGCCGCTGCTCAACGCATTAATTAATACCGCTGCGGGCGCGTCATGGATTTCAATTCACAACGGCGGCGGTGTCGGAATCGGGTTCTCCCAACACGCGGGGATGGTTGTCGTGGCCGACGGCAGCGAAAATTCGAAACGACGATTGGAACGCGCTCTCACCAGCGATCCAGGGATGGGCGTGCTGCGTCACGCCGACGCCGGTTACTCACGCGCTATCGATTTCGCCGCCAAAAGTAAAATCGACATTCCGATGCAGCCCAAGGCGCGCGATTGAGCATGCAAGAGCTGATCGAGTGTGTGCCGAATTTTTCGGAAGGGCGCGACGAAAACATAATCCGGCAAATAACGGACGCGATTAAATCGACTGACGGCGTCTCGTTGCTTGATGTCGATCCTGGTGCGACCACCAACCGCACTGTTGTCACGTTGGTCGGAACTCCGGACGCGGCGATCGAAGCAGCGTTTCGCGGGATCAAGAAAGCGGCGGAATTAATCGACATGCGCAAACATAAAGGTGCGCATCCGCGTATGGGCGCGACCGATGTTTGTCCGTTCATCCCGGTGAGCGGCGTCACTTGGGAAGAAGCAATCGAGTGCGCGAAGAAGTTGGGAAAGCGCGTCGGCGACGAATTGGGAATCCCTGTTTATCTCTACGAAAAGGCGGCGAAGGAGAAATCGAGAAGCAATCTTGCGGTGGTCCGCGCCGGCGAATACGAAGGCTTTGCCGAAAAAATCAAGAAGCCGGAATGGAAACCGGATTTTGGGCCGGCGAAATTCAACGAGAAAGCCGGCGCGACGGCGATCGGTGCGCGAGAATTTCTCGTCGCTTACAACGTAAACCTGAACACGAAATCAGTCCGGCGCGCGAACTCGATTGCGTTCGACGTTCGCGAGCAGGGGCGATTTAAAACCGAAGATGGAACGCCTTCGGGCAAAAAGGTTCTGGATGAAAAGGGAGAACCAGTTCGCATTCCCGGGATGTTGAAACACGTCAAGGCGATCGGTTGGTTCGTGAAAGAGTACGGGATCGCCCAAGTGTCGATGAACCTCACCGACATCGACGAAACACCGCTGCACGTCGCGTTTGATGCCTGCGTTGAGTCGGCAATCCAACGCGGTCTTCGTGTCACTGGCTCGGAAATCGTTGGCATGGTTCCGAAGAAATGCCTGACCGATGCTGGCCGTTACTTTTTGCGAAAGCAAAAGTGGTCGGAAGGCGCGTCGGAGGAAGAATTGATCGACATCGCCGTCCGGTCGATGGGATTGAGCGAGCTGAAACCTTTCGATCCGAAAGAAAAAGTGATTGAATTGAAGATCGAAAGCGATTCGAAATCGCCGGTGACAATGAATCTGCGCGAATTTTGCAATGAGACTTTGAGCGATTCGCCCGCGCCCGGGGGCGGGTCGGTCGCGGCGTTGATGGGCGCGCTCGGTGCGTCGCTCGGCGGCATGGTCGCGAATCTTTCCGCCGGCAAACGCGGCTGGGACGATAAACTTCAATATTTCAGCGATTGGGCGGTGAAAGCGCAGAAGCTGAAAGATGAATTGCTTGCGCTGGTCGACGAAGACACGAACGCTTTCAACAAAGTAATGGACGCGTTTGGACTACCGAAAGGATCCGAGGAAGAAAAAAGGGCGCGAGCCGCGGCAGTCGAATCCGCGACTAAGTACGCGGCGGAGATTCCGCTCAAAGTGATGGAGACCGCCGCGAAATCTTACGAACTGCTGGCGGAAATGGCGGAGAAGGGAAACCCGGCGTCCGTTTCCGACGTTGGCGTCGGCGCGCTGGCAACACGGGCCTGCGTCGATGGCGCGGCGTTGAATGTTCGAATCAACCTCGGCCAATTGAAGGACGAGAAGTTCAAGACAGCGCTGCACGAGAAGCTTCGAAAGGTTCAGGCGGATTCCGAAGCCCAGTTCAAAAAGATCGATCAGATCGTGCAGAGCAAAATCGCTTGAAGTCGCTCGCTCTTCTTCACGCGTCGCAGCTCGTAACGCTTTCTGGACCGAAGCGCCCTCGCATCGGCAAGGAATTATCCGAGCTAGGAATCATTCGCGACGGCGGAATCCTAATTCGCGAAGGCAAGATCGACGTCGGTCCGAGTAACGAAATCGAAAAGCAATCGAAGGGTGCGGAGATTGTCGATCTTGGCGGACGAGTCGCGCTGCCGGGGTTTGTCGATGCGCATACCCATTTGGTTTTCGGCGGAAACCGATTGGACGATTTCGAGCGGCGCGCGCGCGGCGAGACTTATGAGCAAATCGCGAAAGCAGGCGGCGGAATCTGGTCGACGGTCGAGAAAACGCGGACCGCGAGTGAGGAACAACTTTTCCAGTTAGCAAAGAAGCGCGCCGATTGGTTTCTAAAATGCGGAACGACGACGATCGAAGCGAAGTCCGGCTACGGACTGACGGTCGAAGACGAGCTAAAGATTTTGCGCGTGATCCGGCGGTTAAATTCTGAAACGCCGCTGGAAATTGTTCCCACATTTCTCGGCTCTCATGCGGTTCCGCGCGAAATGTCGCCGGAAAAATATGTCGATCTTGTGATCAACGAAATGTTGCCGCGCGTTAGCAAAGAAAGGCTTGCCGAGTTCTGCGACGTGTTTTGCGAGCGCGGTTACTTCGACATTGAGCAATCGCGCAAGATTTTGAGCGCATCCCGGAAACTTGGGCTCAAGTTGCGTGGTCACGTCGATCAACTTTCGAATTCCGGCGGCGCGAGATTGATGGCGGAGCTTGGCGCGACGACTGCCGATCATTTGGAGAAATCGGACGGGCACGGTATCACCGCCTTGAAATCCGCCAACGTGCAGCCGGTTTTGCTGCCGGGATCCGTTTACGCGATTGGATCGACATCGTATCCCCGCGCTAGAGAAATGATCGATGTCGGTCTGGCGGTTGTTCTCGCGTCCGATTTCAATCCCGGCTCATCGCCGACGCCATCGATGCCGATGATTCTTTCGCTTGCTTGCACGCAAATGAAAGCGTCACCAGCGGAGGCGATCACCGCGGCAACGATCAACGCCGCGTATTCGTTGAGTCGCGGCGACAAGGTCGGGTCGTTGGAGCCGGGCAAGCTCGCCAACATCGCGGTGTTCGATTGCGAAGATTACCGCGAGCTCGCGTATTGGTTTGGAATTCCGCAGACGCATTCGGTTTACGTGCTCGGCGAGAAAGTATGAAGCCAACGCTCACATTGCTCGTAGCTGCGCTTACAATTTCTTGTCAGATAAGAAGCAATGATGTGGACCAGGAACTCGCGAAACTAGAAAAGGATTTCGCGAGCGCTGTCGTCAGCAACGACGCGGACGCGGTCGGAAAGTTTCTTGCTGACGACTGGGTAATCGTCGATCCGGACGGGAACATTATCGACAAAGCGCGTTTCCTGAGCGTGATCAAATTAGGTCAGCTGACCCATGAGATGATGGAGTCGGAGAATGTGAAGGTCCGCGGCTATGGAGCCAGTGCCGTGGTCACGGCGATCACGAAGTCGAAGGGAAAATTCATGGGCCAGGAATTTACGACGCAGGAACGGGCGACAGATTTTTTCATCAAACAAGGCGGACGCTGGCAGTGCGTGTTTTCGCAGCTAACAAAATTCGATAAGAAATAGGTTGGACCGGTTGCCCTCCAATTGCGCGCGGCGTAGCGTGGCTGCTCGATGAAGGTTCAGGTAGAGAAAAAGCCGGAGTCGGTCTCGACACTGAGGATCGAATTGCCGGCGGAAGAAGTTTCGAAAGAGTGGGACGTGATCGCGAATAGTTTCGTGCGGTTCGCCAAGATTCCGGGATATCGGCCGGGCAAAGCGCCGCGCGCGGTAATCGACAAACGATTTCGCAAAGAGATTCAGGACGAAGTCACCAAGAAACTCGTATCGAAAAGTTATCGCGAGGCGATCGAGCAAAAGAAATTACGGGTGGCGTCACTGACGAATCTCGAAGACGTTCAGTTTGGCGAAGATAAATCGATGCGGTTCCAGGCGACCGTGGTGACCGCGCCGGAATTCAAATTGCCCGATTACAAAAAGATTTCGGTGCAATTACCGGATACGAAAGTCACGGAAGCCGAAATCGGGGCGACATTGGAACGATTGCGCGATCAAACGGCGGATTTTGTCGATGTTCCGGATCGCCCCGCGCAGATGGAAGATTTCGCAGTGATCGACTTCGAAGGGACGATGGACGGCAAGCCGATCAGCGAAATCGCTCCGAACGCGAGCAAGAATTTGCACGGTGGGAAAAAATTCTGGCTACGCCTCGCGACCGATAATTTTCTTCCCAAGTTTTGCGAGCAAATCGTCGGCCGGAAAAAAGACGAGACACAAACTGTGACTGTCGATTTTCCGGCGGATTTTCTGGTAAAAGAGCTGGCCGGCAAACAGGCGAGCTACTCGGTAACGCTTCGTGAAATTAAGGAAAAAGTTCTGCCGGTCGTGGACGACGCGTTTGCAGTGAAACTATTGCCAGGTAAGACGCTGGCCGATCTACGACATGAGATCGAGCACGATCTGGAGCACGAAAAAGAACACCAGATCGAGCACGCGAAAGAAGAACAGATCATCAAATCGCTGCATGAGAAGACAAAGTTCGATGTGCCGCCGCCGTTATTGCGTAACGAGACGAAGCGTGCGCTGGTGGAGCTCGTTCAACGCAACCGCGCGCGCGGTATTCCGGACGAAATGTTGAAGGAAAAAGAAAAGGAGCTAATCGAGACCGCGGCGAGCGTGGCGCACCATCGTTTGAAAACGAATTTCATTCTGGAGCGGATTGCCGAGCAGGAAAAAATCGAAGTGACCCCCGAGGATGTCGATCTTCGCATCCGACAGGAAGCCCAGCGCTACAACATTACAGCCGACAAAATGCGCAAGGAACTCGAAGAGCACGATGGACTTAACGCACTCGCGGAACAGATTCTGCTCGGCAAGACTCTTGATTTCCTAAAGGCGAATGTTAGCGTCCAACCGGTTTCGGAAGAGCAAAAGAAATGAGTGACGAAAACAGATCGCAATCGATCCTGATTCCGATGGTGGTTGAGCAAACCGGCCGGGGCGAACGGAGTTACGACATCTATTCACGTTTGCTCAAAGACCGGATTGTTTTCATCGGAACGCCGATCGACGATCACGTCGCGAACCTGGTGATCGCGCAGTTGTTGTTTCTTCAAATGGAGGATTCGAAGAAGGACATCAACATCTATATCAATTCGCCGGGCGGAAATGTTACATCGGGCCTCGCGGTCTACGACACGATGCAATTTCTGACGTGTGATGTGACTACCTACTGCCTCGGGATGGCGGCGAGTATGGCGGCGGTTCTGCTTTGCGCCGGAACAAAGGGCAAACGATTCGCGTTGCCGAATTCCGACATCATGATCCATCAGGTTTCGGGCGGGGCGCAAGGCGCGGCTAGCGATGTCGAGCGCCAAGTCGACTACATGTTCAAGTTAAAAAAGCGCCTGATCAAAATCATTTCGCAGCACACGGGCAAACCGGAAGACCAGGTGCGGCTCGATTCAGACCGCGATTATTACATGTCGGCGCAGGAGGCCAAGGTCTATGGGCTGGTGGATGAAGTGATCAAGTCTCGCAAGGAAGTGAAGGGCTTGGATGGCGCCAATTCGGGCGAGTCAGAACGCGGCGGCCGAAAATCGGAGGAATAGAAGCTGCTTAATTAGGGCAAAATATGGCGCGCGCGACCAACCTCACGATGTGCTCGTTCTGTGGCAAAAGCCACGCCGAGGTGCGCAAACTCATCGCCGGCCCGGGCGTTTATATTTGCGACAGCTGCATCAATGTCTGCAAAAGCATTCTCGACAAGGAACTGAACGAAGACGCGCGGCGGCAATCATCGAACATTCGCGTGCCCAAACCGGCGGAGATTCGGCGCTCGCTCGATCAATACGTGATCGGGCAGGACGTCGCCAAGAAAACGCTCTCGGTGGCGGTGCACAATCATTTCAAACGCGTTCTACAAACTTCAACATCGGCGGATTCGTCGGCAGCGTTTCAGCCCGACCCACTCGCGGATGTTGAGATCGAAAAAAGTAATATTCTCCTAATCGGACCGACCGGCTCCGGAAAAACTCTTCTCGCAAAAACCCTGGCGCGAATCCTCGATGTTCCATTTTGTATCGCGGACGCGACCACGCTGACCGAAGCGGGCTACGTCGGCGAAGACGTAGAGAACATCATTTTGCGATTGCTACAAAATGCGGACTACGATGTGAAGCGGGCCGAGATCGGGATCGTTTACATCGACGAGATCGACAAGATCGGCCGCAAGACTGACAACGTTTCGATCACGCGTGACGTTTCAGGCGAAGGCGTGCAACAGGCGTTGCTCAAAATTCTTGAAGGGTCGACATGCAACGTCCCGCCACAGGGCGGACGCAAGCATCCGCACCAGGAATACATTCAGGTCAACACTGAGAAAATTTTGTTCATATGCGGCGGTGCGTTTATCGGACTGGATAAGATCGTTCAGAAACGACTCGGCAATAAAGTGATGGGGTTCGGTAGTCCGACGCTCGAAGTGGAAGAATCCGCGCGGAAGGAAGCGATTCGACACGTCGAACCGGAAGATTTGCTTTCGTTCGGAATGATCCCTGAATTCATCGGGCGCTTGCCGGTTGTTGCGTCTCTCGACGCGCTCACCGAAGAAGAGATGGTCGCGATTCTCACCGAAACGAAGAACGCGATGATCAAGCAATACACCAAGCTTTTTGCGATGGAAGGCGTGCGGTTGACGGTCACGAAAGACGCCTTGCGTGCGCTGGCAGCTCAATCGGTCACCAAAGGAACCGGCGCTCGCGCGCTGCGTTCGATGCTCGAGCGTCTCATGCTCGACATCATGTACGATGTGCCGGGTGAACCGGAGGAACCGGGCAAGCCACCGAAGCCGCAAGACATAGCCGAAGTGACGATCAATCGCGCGGTGGTCGAAGGCAGAAGGCTTCCGCTGATCCGGAAGAAGCAGCAGAAAGACGCAGCTTAAGCAGCGGATTGCCTACGCGTTCGCAGTTGAGCGTTCGCGATTGAACGTTCTATTGTCGATCTTGAATGCGCGCGGCTCTTCTCAATACCGGTACGGAGCTATTGGCGGGCGATGTGGACGATACGCACCTCGCGTTCATCGCGCGCGAAATCTTTCCGCTCGGGCTTCGAATTGAAGAACGGCGGACTGTCGGTGACGGCGCAGCGATCGGGGAAACGCTGAAGGAGTTATTTTCGCGCGCAGAAATCATTTTCGCTACCGGTGGACTCGGGCCGACGAGCGACGACATCACGCGCGACGTCGCCGCTGAGCTTCTCGGATTAAAATCGCAAGAGGACGCCGAGTTGCTGGCATCGCTGAAGGAGCGATTGCGGCTCCGCGGAATCAAATGGGTCTCCAGCATCGCGCGGCAGGCGCAAGTTCCGAAAAACGCGCAGATCCTTCCAAACGAAAATGGCAGCGCGTCTGGATTGTATTTGAAGGCGAACATCAATGCGGCAATTCCTTCGCCGCACGTTTTTCTGTTGCCGGGTCCGCCGCGCGAGCTGCAGCCGATGTTTCGCGCGCATGCGATGTCGATCTTGCGATCAATCGTCAAAGGCCCAACAAAGATTGAGCGCCGCTTTTACAAGATTGCAGTGATGGGCGAATCGGTCATCGAAGAAAAAATCGGAGAGAAGATTCTCGCGATTCCAGGTGTCGAACTGGGTTATTGCGCGCGGCCGGGCGAAGTAGATGTAAGGATTATCGGCGAACGCGACGCGCTGGATCAAGCGAATCAGATTGTTCGGGCTGAGCTTGGCGACGTGATTTTCACTGCCAGTGACAAAACGCTGGAAGAAGTTTTGGTCGAATTACTGACGAAAAGAAAAGAAACGCTGGCGATTGCGGAATCGTGCACCGGCGGTTTGCTTGCCAACCGAATCACCAACGTGCCCGGTTCATCGGCGGTTCTGCTGGCCGGCTACATTTGTTATGCGAACGAGGCAAAGATCGACATCCTCGGGATCGATCCAAAATTGATCGAGGAACATGGCGCGGTCAGTGAGGAAGTAGCGCGGGCGATGGCGGAAGGCGCGCGCAAACGCGCAAGATCGACATATCTGCTGGCAACCACTGGGATTGCCGGGCCGGACGGTGGTTCAGCGGAGAAACCGGTCGGCACGGTTTACGTTGCGCTTGCTGATGAAAAGGGAACGAAGATTAGGAAATTATTTTTTCCGAGCGACCGGGAAACCTTCAAGCAACTCGTGGCGCAGGTCGCGTTTGAAATGCTGCGCCGAAGATTGATTTAGAAATCGCCGACGTCGACCGGCGTGCCGACTTTGGCGTGATCGTAAAATAATTTCGCGCCTTCGGGCGATTCGCGCACGCATCCGTGCGACGCTGGATACCCAGGCAAGATGCCGATGTGCATGCCCACACCTTCGCCGGTGAGGCGCAGGAACCACTTCATCGACGCGCCGGCAAAGTGCGTTCCGCTCGGCGCTGAATCGATATGAGCGCTAACTCCCGCGCGAACGACGCGGCCGCGCCCATCGACGAAATCGCCGTAAAGGCTGGAGTGATGGTTCGGATCTTTTTCCATTACCGTAAAGTGTCCGCGCGGCGTTTCGTGTCCGCGTTTGCCGGATGAAATTGGTCCGTCGGCGACGATTTGCTCGCCAATCATCAAATATGCCCGCTGTTTCGGAATCGATACCACGATGTGGACATTGTCCGGCGTGGCCTGCGCGAGCAGGCTTTGATTCACTTTCAGCGGCGCCTGCTTTGAAATAAGCTCGTTCGGTTTTTTCATTTTTGGACCGAACAACTGAGCCTGGACAAGGTGTTCCACCGCCAGAAGCAGCGCGACGATCCAAAATTTATTGAAGTGAAGCTGTTTCATGAATTGTGACGGTAGCTGCGAACGCGGTTGAGCCAGCCGGGTAACCAACGGCCCTCGTGCCGTTCCGGTGGCGAATTCTGCACGCGCCGGCGCAAAATTGCAGCTGCAGAATTTGCAAATTCGTTGGTCGCGCCAGAACCATCTTCCGTTCCGTGCATTTGCTCGAGCACCTGAAGCAATCCCCAGCCTTCCCCGCGATAACGTTCGGTTTGGAGCACGCCTTCGCCTTTGAAATTCACGTAATCGACCAAGGCGTAGCAGCCTTGGGCCGTGCTAGCAACGCGCGCGAACTGGCGCTCAACGTTGGTGCGATTGTTCGGCGCGGTTTCATCGAGCATTTTGGCGAGGGATTGTTGCAGCCGGGTGACCAAAAAGTGAGCCTGGAGATCGACGGTGTTCGCGAGAAATTGCCGCAGCTCGCGCATTTCGGCCGAATTCCCAGCGCGATAGAACGCCGCCCGCGAGCTCCACGGACAGAACGTCGCTTGATTGAGCCCCACCGGCACCGTGACGTTACGCTCGTGCGCAAACTCAAGGAACTTGGGAAAGCTTTCTTCAAACGGACCGCGCATGCCTTTGGGATACCAAATGAAATGCCCGATTCCAAGGGAAGCGAAATCCTCGCCGGCGTTCCAGGAAGTAAGTCCGGCTATTGTGCCGTTGCATTCATTTTGCCAGATCTTTCTGCCGATGCGAACGGCGTCGGGATCGGAAATATGGATCGGGGCCGCAGCTCGGGCGAGGGCGGCTAGCGAAAGCAAGAGCAGGCTAACTGCCGAAAAGCGGCAGGGGCCGAGTTGATTTGACGAGCGCCGTTTCTCCACTAGCGTTGCAAACTTCTGCGCTGTTCCAGATTAAAGCGCAACCACATTCACGACCTCACTTTTATGAAATTCGTTACCGTTGCCATTATTGCTCTCGCCCTTGCCGGCGCTGTTATTGCCGAGGAAAAATCGCCGCAACTGAAGGATTTAAAAGATAAGGTCAGCTACAGTTTCGGGCTCAACGTTGGTTATAATCTCAAGCGGCAGAACATCGAGTTAAATCAGGATGTGTTTGCTGCCGGGATGAAAGATGCTATGGACGGCCGAAAGCCTCTTCTCACCGAACAGGAAGTCAGGGACACGATGATGGCGTTCAGCCAAGATATGGAGAAAAGACAACAAGAAGCCGCAAAGAAAAACGACGCTGAGTCGGAGAAATTCCTCGCCGGAAATAAAACCAAGGAAGGGGTCAAGACGACCGCCAGCGGTTTGCAGTACAAAGTGATCAAAGAAGGCAACGGGGCGCAGCCCAAGAACACCGATACCGTGACTGTGAATTATCGGGGGACGTTGATTGACGGCACTGAATTCGACAGCTCCTACAAACGCGGTGAGCCGGCCAGTTTTCCGGTTGGCGGTGTGATCAAAGGCTGGACTGAAGCGCTCCAACTGATGAAGGTCGGATCCAAGTACCAGCTCTTTATTCCGCCAAGCTTGGCGTACGGCAGTCATCCACCCGGCCCGCCAATTCAGCCGGGTTCAGCGTTGATTTTTGAGGTCGAGTTGCTGGATGCGAAGCCTGCGAGCCCATTTACTGCCCCGGGAACGGCACCTTCTCCGTCTCCGAGCGCGAAATAATTCGCTAAGAAATATCAACGCGCTGCCGTCGTCGGCTCCCAAGCGACGCGCGGCGCGTCGCCCCACAAATCTTCCAGGCTGTAAAACGCGCGTTTATCGCGGTGGAATATGTGGACTACCACCTCGAGATAATCGAGCACGATCCACTGGCTTGCGGGAAAGCCATCGATTGCTGCCGCGCGGCGTTCATGTTCCTCCCGTAAACGTGTCTCAATCTCGCCCGCGATCGCTTTGAGTTGCGGTTCGGACGTTCCCGAACAAATCACGAAGAAGTCGGTGAAACTGGAAATGCCGGCCAAATCCAGGACGACGATTTCTTGGGCCTTTTTGTTCGAGGCAAGCTCGGCGCAGGTCGTGGCTAACTGTTTCGCGGTCAGGTCCCAGACTCCCGGTAAAGTTTTTCGCGGCGGATAATTTCTTCCACGGCCTTCGGTACGAGATAGCGGATGGAACGCCCGGACGCAACCCGCTTTCGAATTTCGGTCGCGGAGATATCGATGTTACGTTGCACGACTCGAAACTGGCGCGCGTTTTTTTCCCCGCAACTGCGATCGAGCACGACGAACTGCACAAGCTTCTTCAATTCATCGATCCGGTGCCATTTGTTCAATCCGCTCACGTTGTCGGCACCGATCAGCCAGAACAATTCCGCGTTCGGATCGCGCTCGCGGATTTGCAACACGGTATCGAAGCTGTAAGACGGCGGCGGCCGTTTTAATTCGCAATCGTCCGCAAGAAAATCTTCCTGTCCTTCAGTCGCGGCGCGCAACATCGCCAATCGCGTTTCGGCGCTGGCGAAGGCGGGACTCTTGAATGGCGAAACCGCTGCCGGAACGAAGATCAGCTGATCAAACGCGAGTTCTTCGCACGCTTGACGGCCGAGAATTAAATGGCCGTGATGAATCGGATCGAATGTTCCGCCGTAGATGCCGACTTTTTTCATCCGAACCGCTTTTTTATTCGCGCTGACAAGATCGACATCTAAGTTGCGAACCTATGAACGACAGTTCGCGCGGTCAACTGATACTGTGCGGCGTTCCCGGAAAGGAACTCGACGCCGCGAGTGCGGAAATGTTTCGCCGCGTGCAGCCTGGCGGCTTCATTCTTTTCGGGCGCAACATCGAAAGCGCGCCGCAATTGCGAAAGTTGATCGACGATCTTCGCGATCTTAGCGCAGTCGAACCGATTATCACCGTCGATCAGGAAGGCGGGCGCGTTTCGCGTTTGCGCTTGATCGGTAGCGAACCGCCGAACGCGCAGCAATTGCGCGATAAGGACGATCTCGACCTTATCCGGCGCCATGGTGGCATCACCGGACGTTTGCTGCGCGTTTTCGGATTCAATCTCGATCTTTGTCCGGTGCTCGACATTTCGTTCGACGACAATGCCGACAATTCGTTGCGCGGCCGCTGTTACGGAAAGACCGTTGACCAAGTCGTGCGCAACGCCGGTGCCTTTAACGACGCGATGCGAGAGCAGGGGATCGCGAGCTGCGGCAAACATTTCCCCGGATACACCTGCGCGAAATCGGACGCGCATTTCGAATTGCCGCGGATCGATCGCACGCGCGAGGAGTTGAATCAAAATGAACTCGCGGTATTCAAACAGTTCACCGACCGAGTCGACAGCATGATGATCTGCCACGGCTGGTATCCGTCGCTGGTCGCCGAGAAATCGCCGGCGAGTTTGTCGCGCCGCGTGATTACCGATTTGCTGCGCAACGAATTTGGATTCGACGGACTCGTCATGACCGACGATCTCGACATGGGCGCGATCCTGAACGGCTATGGTCTCGAGCAAACAATTCGTCTCGCGATCGACGCTGGAAATGATCTCGTGATGATTTGTCACCGGATTCCGGAAATCGAAAACGTTCGCAAGATTTTGGAGACCTTGCCGCGCGAACAAACCAATCGCGCACTGACCAGCGTCGCGAAATTCAAGAAAACAATTCAACCGCCGCACGACTTTTCCGAAGCGGCGTTTCGTAAGATCGACAACGAAATTTGGGACCTCCGCGTCGCGACTCTGGGCGAAGAGCGCGCCAAGCAACGCAGCGTCGAAGACGGCAAGCGCTCTCCAGTCGAGATTTATTAGGTTGGCGAACCCACGCGCTTAGCGTGCACTTTTCGGCGCCTCCCCGCAAGCTCCTCAGAGCCTTGACCCGTTTACGGGCTCCCGACTATCCTCCGCTCTTCCAGGATCGACATCCGCATGAATAATCGCGCTGAACTGACCGTCCGCGGAATAATCATCGGGATCATCATCACGGTGATCTTCACCGCGGCCAACGTTTACTTCGGGCTCAAGGCCGGTCTGACTTTTTCGACTTCGATTCCGGCAGCGGTGATTTCGATGGCGATCTTGCGTTATTTTCGTGACGCGACAGTTCAAGAAAATAACATCGTGCAAACCGTTGCGTCGGCTGCAGGCACGCTGTCATCGATCATTTTTGTTTTGCCGGGTTTGATCATGATCGGTTACTGGACCGATTTTCCCTTCTGGACGTCGTTTTGGATCTGCGCGCTCGGTGGAATTCTTGGCGTGATGTATTCGATCCCGCTGCGCCGCGCGTTGGTGACGCAATCCGATTTACCCTATCCTGAAGGCGTCGCGTGCGCGGAAGTTTTGAAGGTCGGCAGTGGCGATGAAGGAAAGCAGGCTTCCGATATCGAACACGGCCGTGCCGGTTTGCTGGCGGTTTTGTGGGGATCGATCGTCTCCGCGGTGTTTGCCGTCATTGTCGCAACGCAAGTCTTCGCAGCGGACGTCGCGCAAACTTTTCGGATCGGCCGGCGCGGCGCGGTGAGCGGTTACGATTTCTTTTTGTCATTCGCGCTTCTCGGGATCGGACATTTGGTAGGTCTTTCGGTTGGCATTGCGATGCTGATCGGCGCGTTCATCGGCTGGGGCTGGGGTGTTCCGCATTTTTCGGCGATGGCCGGTGATCTCACGACAGGTGCGGCCGCGCTCGCTCAAAAAACCTGGAGCACGAAGGTGCGTTTCGTCGGCGCGGGGGCGATCGGCGTTTCCGCGATTTGGACACTGCTCAAGTTGGTAAAGCCAGTTGCGCGCGGCCTCACCAGCGCAATGGCTGCATCGCGCGCGCGCAAAGCGGGTAAGGCCGACACGTTGCCAATTACTGAACGCGACATCCCGATCGGCATTGTCGGCGTCGTAACGTTGGTTTGCATGCTGCCGATCGGTTGGTTGCTCGGCTATTTTGGGACCTCAAGCGGTCTCGGCGCGCATTTGCCGACGCTCATCATTGGCGGTGTGACTTACATCGTGTTGATGAGCTTTTTCGTTTCCGCGGTGTGCGGTTACATGGCCGGGCTGATTGGTTCCTCGAACAGTCCGCTTTCCGGCATCGGAATTTTGGTCGTGATCGGCGCGGCGTTGCTTTTGGTAATGGGCGTAAAACCCTACGTTGGCCCCGATGCGGGCAAAGCGCTGATTGCGTTCGCCCTGTTCACAACGGCTGTGGTCTTCAATGTGGCGGCGATTGCCAACAACAACCTGCAAGACCTGAAGACTGGCCAGCTTGTCGATGCAACGCCATGGAAGCAGCAGGTCGCGCTGATTTTCGGTGTGATCGCAGGCGCTTTGGTCATTCCGCCGGTCCTCGATCTGGTCAATCACGCCTACGGATTCGTTGGCGCACCAGGCGCGGATTTGCGTCCGCATCCACTGCCGGCGCCGCAGGCGGGCTTGATCTCGTCACTCGCCAAAGGTGTGATTTCCGGCGACATCGATTGGAGCCTGATCCGAATCGGCGGCATGGTCGGCGTCGGAATTATTCTACTCGACGAGATCCTCCGTCGCACGACGAAACACATGCATGTTCCGCCGTTGGCAGTCGGTTTGGGAATTTATTTGCCAACGCAAAGCACGCTCATGATCGTTGTCGGCGCAATTGTGGGCTGGGTTTTTGATCGCCGCGCCGATCGCACTCCGAAACCAGAGGCAACAAGACAGCTCGGCGTCTTGCTGGCGTCAGGCTTGATAGTCGGCGAGGGCATTCTCGGGGTCGTGATCTCAGCAATCGTGGTATTCTCCGGGAAGGATGCGCCGCTCTCCGTGGTTGGGCCGGCGTATGAAACAGCCGGAATCATCATCGGCGGCGCGGCGTTCGTCACCGTCGCGTTCGTACTTTACCGGTGGATCTTGCGAATGGCGATGGCGAGATCGGCATGAAGCGGAAGTGGAACTGGCCGCTCTGGGTCGGGTTCGTCATCGCCATCGGCGGATTGTTCAGCTACGAATTTTTCGCACAGTTTCCGATCACGCGCGATTTTCCGTGGGCGAACCTTTTGCTGTTTGGTATTGGCGCCACGCTGTTGCTCATTGGCTTGTGCCGCGCGTTTGGCCGGCCGCAACTTTATCGCGGCAAGATTTTTGGTTCGATCTTCGCGTTAGTCAGCGTCCTGCTCTTCGCGTTTTTTTCTTACGAAATTTTCTACGTTCTGAAACAGGTCCCGCTTTCGGCTCAGGCGCCGCGGATTGGCGAGAAAGCGCCGGGGTTCACGCTGCTCGACCAAAACGGAAAACAGATTGCCCTGACTGATCTGCTGTCGCCCAATGGTGCGGTCTTGATTTTTTATCGCGGATACTGGTGACCGCTATGTAACTCCGAGTTGCGGAGTTTTCAGAATCGTCTTGGTGATTTCAAATCTCGCGGAGTCCAGGTTGCCGCCATCAGCGTCGATTCGGTGGAGACTAACCGCAGTCACGCGGAAAAGATGCACTTCGACTTCCCGCTTCTTTCGGACGCGGATGCCGCTGTCATCAAGCGATACGATGTTCTCCATCGCGGAGCCGGTCCGAAAGGCAACGATATCGCCCGGCCGGCCGAATTTTATGTCGATGGCGGCGAGACCGTTCGCTGGGTCAATCTAACCGATAACATCGCCGTGCGGGCGAGGCCGGAACAGGCGCTGAGCGCGATTGATGCGACGAAGTAAGTCGGCGCGATTGACGTCGCGCGGCGGAGTTAATACCTTCATCGGCCCGTGCGTGCCGAACTGGAACAACTCCTCATCCTTCAAGATCGACAGCAGAAGATCCGGCAGATTGAGAACGAAATAAAAAATCTGCCGCTGCAACGGAAGCATCTCGAGTCGCAGCTCGCGGAAAGCGTCACCAGCCTCGACGCGATCAAACAGAGAGCGCGCCAAGTGGAGGTAGATCGCAAGAAGCTGGAGCTCGACGTCGGCACGCGAAACGAAAGCATTAACCGTCTCAAGACGCAGCAGTATCAAACGCGCAAGAACGACGAGTTCCAGGCCATGGGCCATGAAATCCAGCGTTACGAAGAGGAGATTCGTAAGCTGGAGGACCAGGAGCTCGAATTGATGGAGCAGGGAGACAAGTTGAAGGTCGAAGTTACCGCGGAGGAAAAGAAATCGGCTGCGACCAAAGACTCTATCGCGCGGCAAATGAACGATCTTGGCGAAAAATCCAAGGTCTTGGAGACGCGGCTACTAGAACTATCCAAAGAGCGAAAAGAGCTCGCCGAAAAGATGGACGAAGATGTGGTGGGTCGATTTGAACGCTTGTTCGTGAGCAAAGGCGACTCAGCGATCGTAGCAATCGAACACGGTGTCTGCACCGGTTGCCACATGAAGCTGACCATTGCGACAGTGAAGGCGGCCGAAGGCGGCAAGGAAATCGTCAACTGCGAGCAATGTGGCCGGATTCTCTACATCCCGGCCTAAGATCGAACATCTACACGTTGAACCGGAACAAAATCACGTCGCCATCTTTTACTTCGTAATCTTTGCCTTCAAGCCGAAGCTTCCCTGATTCACGCGCCTTCGGGAAAGATCCAGTGGCGATGAGATCGTCATAGGCGGTTGTCTCGGCGGCGATGAAGCCGCGCTCGAAATCAGAATGGATCGCGCCTGCCGCGGCTGGCGCTTTTGCCCCGGCGTGAATGGTCCAGGCTCGAGTTTCCTTTTCGCCGGATGTGAAGAACGTCCGCAAACCCAACAAATGATAAACTGCACGAATGAGCGCGTGGACACCGCTGTCCTCCACACCGACCCCGCGCAAGTATTCGAGCCCTTCCTCCTCGCTTAGATCGACAAGCTCGCTTTCGATCTGGGCGCTGATCAGAAACGCTTCGGTTCCGAAATGATGCTGCGCGTAATCCTGGACCAGAGAGACATATCTAGCGGCCGCATTTGATTTATCGCCCTTGGAAATCGCGACCAGATCGGATTCGCCAACGTTGCAAGCGAAGACGGTTGGTTTGGAGGTGAGTAGAAAAAAACCACGGACAATCGCCTTTTCCTCGGGCGACAGCTCGAGAGTCAACGCACGTCGTCCCTTGTCCAGATGCGGCAGTAATTTGTCGATGATCGAGTCTTCGATTTTGGCAGTCTTTGATCCAGCGCGCACTTCCTTCTGCAAACGGTCTTTCCGTTTCTGAAGCGCGGCTAAATCAGCCAGCACGAGTTCGGTGTTAATGACTTCGATATCGCGAACGGGATCGATGGTCGCGTCAACGTGATGAATGTCAGCGTTTTCAAAGCAACGAACAACTTCGACAATCGCATCTACTTCGCGGATATGGCTGAGGAATTGGTTTCCCAAGCCTTCGCCGGTGCTCGCGCCTTTGACCAAACCGGCGATATCGACAAATTCAATCGCCGTCGGCGTGATTTTCTTCGAGTTCGAAATCGCTGCGATTTTCTCTAACCGCCGGTCCGGCACGGTAACGACGCCGACATTCGGGTCGATCGTGCAGAACGGGTAATTCTCCGCCGGCGCCTTGTGGGTTCGCGTGACCGCGTTGAACAAGGTTGATTTGCCGACATTCGGCAGTCCAACAATTCCGGCGCTGAGCATCTCTTTCTGTAGCGGCGGTCGCCGGCCGTCGCAAGATTCCTCCGGAAGAATACGAATCGAGAAGACGCCGGCGCGACCCGATGTCTCGGTGTTCTACAGTCCGAACGAGTTCAATACATTTCGACCGGGCCCCGTCTTATAATAGCGTTCCTTACTGACGGCGTCGGACTTACTCGAAAACACTTCACTCCACACCATTATCCATGGAACGCCGTGTCGCGTTGCGGTTGAATGGCCGGTGTTGTGCCACCGGAGGCCTTCCTCGAGGTTCTCGCAGGATCCAACGAACCGGTTCCCGGTCTTGCTGCTCCGGAGAACGTAGACGTAAAAGGTCTTTGGGAGGACCTTTGATTGTGCGGGTGTAGCCGACTGGTGCATTCGCGGTCGACAAATTTCAAGCGAATCTCGTGCCGCGCAGCGGCGCTAAACCGGGGCTAATGGCTTGGAATCAACAGGTGGTGGTTTGGTCGATCGTTTAGCCGTTTCAATTCGCGATTTCTTTTCGATTAGTGAATAGTGCGCCTCGCTAAATCGGGCTGTAGTTCAGCTTGGTAGAACGCTTGAATGGGGTTCAAGAGGTCGTGGGTTCAAATCCCGCCAGCCCGACGCCTAAGCCGCCCAGCTCGTCAAAAAGGCGTCGATTAATTCGGGCAGATCGTCGCTGTAGCCGCCTTCGAGAATCGCGCCGACTGGAACGTCGATCTCGCGCAACCATTGGCCGAGGCTCGCGAAATCTTCACGTTCGAGGGTCATCTGGACCAATGGATCGCGTGCGTAAGCGTCGAAGCCGGCCGACACGAAGATCAAGCTCGGCTTGAATGTGATCAGTCGATCCAAGGCACGTTTGCAAACATCGACATGTTCATTCCGCGGCGTTTGGGGCGCGAGCGGATAGTTGTCAATGTTGGCGAACGATTTTGCGCCGGTACCGGGATAGGCGGAGAATTGATGGATCGATGCGAACCGAATTCGTTCGTTATGGGCGACGATCGCTTCCGTGCCGTTGCCGTGATGTGCGTCGAAATCCCAGATCGCGACGCGCTCTGCGCCGTTTTCCAACGCATCCAGTGCCGCGATCGCGACGTTGCTGAAATAACAAAATCCCATCGCTTGATCGCGAGTGGCATGATGCCCGGGCGGTCGCATCAAACCGAAGGCGCGTTCGCCTTTTAGCGCCGCTCGCGCTGTTTGAATGGCGGCGCCGGCGGATTGGCGTGCAAAGATGTCGATCTTTGGATAGGCCGGCGTATCCATGTCGAAATCGCGAACGGGATTTGCGATGCGTACTAAATGCTCTTTTGTATGCGCCCGCAACAGTTCCTCATTCGACACAGCTCGCGGTTCGCGCCATTGCCATTTTGGATGTCGATCCTTCAAAACTGGAACCGTGCGAGTAATCCGCGCGGGACGCTCGGGATGTCCGGGTGCGGAATACTCGGCGCAATGTGGATCGTGAAAAATGAGCATTGCCGGGAAGGTGCTGAAATCGTGGAGTTATTCAAAGGCAACAGTGTCTTCCAACAGGGTTCAGGATTGACACAAGCCGTCTAAGTAAGGCAAAACCCTACGTTGTCTAGCTATCCCCTGGATGCTGTTTGACCCGAATAAAGAGGAAGATTGCGATGGTTTCGTGAAGTACGAGTCGCCGTGTTTGGCGACAATTAGGAAATTTTCTGGAGTTGGGTCGCCGCTTCGAAGTATTTCGAAGCGGCGATTCTTTTGCCGCGATTCGGGCTTGCTGAATAGAAAGCCAATGCGGATGGTGCGCCACGTTCGATTAACGGAGCGAGATGTTAAGCGGCCAGAAGATCGTTGTCGTGATGCCGGCGTATAACGCCGCGCGCACATTGCAGCGTACTTACCACGAAGTCATGCAACAGGGGATTGTCGATCTTGTCATCGTGGTAGACGATGCGAGTCACGATGAAACCGTCGCCATCGCGCGCACACTGCCGAACGTGCAGGTGGAGGTGCATCCGGAAAATCGCGGTTACGGCGGCAATCAAAAGACGTGTTACCGGCTCGCGCTCGCGGCCGGCGCCGACATCGTGGTTATGATTCACCCTGACTATCAATACACGCCGCAACTTCTTCCCGCGATGGCGTCACTGGTGGCGAGCGGGCTTTATCCGTGCGTGCTGGGCTCGCGTATTCTCGGCGGCGGCGCGCTCGATGGCGGGATGCCATGGTGGAAATACATCTCTAATCGTTTCCTCACTGCCGCGGAAAACTTCATGATTGGCGCCAAGCTCTCCGAATACCACACCGGTTATCGCGCCTTCGCGCGAAGCTTGTTGGAGCGTGTCCCGATTGAGAGAAACTCGGACGACTTCGTGTTCGACAATCAAATGCTTAGCCAGATCGTTTGGCTCGGCTGCAAAATCGGCGAAGTCACCTGCCCGGCGAAATATTTGCCGGAAGGTTCGTCGATTAACTTTCGTCGAAGCGTGCGCTACGGGCTTGGGTGTCTTGGAACGGCATTGCGTTTTCGTCTGGCCCGCTGGCGGCTGGCGCCTCCGCCGGTTTAGCGATGCCGACAGTGCCGGAGCTGACAAACCAGCGAGAAGATCGCCGACTCGCGATCGCGGTGTGTGTCTTTCTTACCATCATCGTCTGGCTGGTGTTCGCGCAAACACTCGGGCACGACTTCATCAACTTCGACGACGACCGATACGTTTATGAAAACAGTGAGGTCAGCCGCGGACTAACACTCGACGGATTCAAGTGGTTGCTAACTCACAGCCACGCGCAGCTGTGGCATCCGCTCACGACATTGAGCCACATGATCGATTGCCAGATCTACGGGCTCCGCCCGGCTGGTCACCACTTTACGAACATCCTTCTGCACAACACCGGGACGGTGCTGCTCTTTCTAGTTCTTACTCAAATGACGGGGCGTGTTTGGCCGAGCGCGTTTGTCGCCGCAATTTTCGCCATTCACCCGATGCGAGTTGAATCGGTAGCGTGGGTCGCCGAACGCAAGGACGTGCTGAGCGGCGTTTTCTTCATGCTCAGCTTGGGCGCGTACACGCGTTACGCGCGCGCTCCGAACATCGCGCGCTACCTCACGATGTCGATCTTCGTGGTCTGCGGGTTAATGTCGAAGGCGACATTTGTAACGGTACCAATCGTCCTCTTGTTGCTGGATTACTGGCCGTTGCAACGGGCCGAGAATTTCGGCGCGTGGCGGCGGCTTGTTCTGGAAAAACTTCCGCTGTTCGGATTCGCTGCGGCTGCTTCCGCGGCCACGATCTTCGCTCAGACCGTCACCATCGCTTCACTCGATCAATTGCCACTCTTGCCGCGCCTGAAAAACGCAGCCGTTAGCTTGGTGGTTTATCTCCGCCAAATGTTTTGGCCCACCGACCTGGCGATTTTCTATCCGCATCCACACGATCAGCTTAATATGTCGCTCGTAATTGTCTCTGTCGTGCTTGTCGTTGCGATCACGGCGCTGGCGATTTTTGTGCGACAGAAACGCCCTTACCTCTTCGTCGGCTGGTTTTGGTATTTGGTCCTCGTTGCTCCCGTGCTTGGAATTTTTCAAGCCGGACTGCAAGGCCGGGCCGATCGTTTCACTTATCTGCCTCACATTGGAATAACGATCGCGCTCGCTTGGACAATTGCCGATGTAACGCGGCAATGGCGCGGTCAGCGCGTGCTCCTGACGTCGATCGCAAGCTGTATAATCGTCGCATCGATGGTCTGCAGTTGGAAACAAACCACTTTCTGGCGCGACAGCATTTCGGTCTGGGAACGTGCCCTGGCCGTGACCTCGAACAATCAGACCGCACACCAAAACTTAGCGGCTGCTTTGTGGACACGCGGTCAAATCACCGAATCACGCGTCCACTCGCGTGCCGCGGACATCATTCATGCCCAAACAGCTCTCAAAGATTATCCGTTCGATATTTCGACGCGAGATGATCTCGGTGTTCTTCTCATCCGGAGTGGCGACGCGGCCGGCGCCATTCAACAATGGGAAACGGCTCTGCAAATTGACCCCAATGACGGCAATGCCCTTAACACTCTCGCGTGGATTCTCGCCACTTATCCCGCGGACAATGTTCGAAATGGAAAACGCGCGGTCGAACTTGCGGAAAAAGCTGTCGCACTTCCCGGTGGGGAGGCACCCATTGTTTTGCGTACACTGGCGGCCGCTTATGCCGAGGTTGGCGATTTTTCCAAGGCGATTGCTACCACACAGCGCGCGACAGAGCGTGCAGCGGCTGCACAGAACACTTCATTAGTCGAGACTCTGCGCCACGAAACGTCTCTTTATGAGACGGGCAAGCCTAATCGTGAAATACCCGCCGACTAAATCCAA
>Ga0210408_10000376_pt1 | contig 59917 bp, 56 predicted proteins | sample IncBWH4MmetaG_FD_155471 | JGI IMG/M metagenome (GOLD analysis project Ga0210408, IMG submission 155471) | Forest soil microbial communities from Barre Woods Harvard Forest LTER site, Petersham, Massachusetts, United States - Inc-BW-H-4-M | ecosystem: Environmental > Terrestrial > Soil >... | reverse complement strand
AAACCGCATCCGTTCGTCCATTACAGAACTCTCCTTCCATGGCATCCTCCTTTCCGCCCCCTTCGGGCCGAAAAGTGTAACCCATGTCTCCGGAACGTTCTGTTACCCATGTCTCGGAACGGACACATTGCCCTTTCGAAGATCAGGTCAAAGGGCTTTCTCTATCCGGCAGTTCGAAAGTACCATTTTCAGCAGTTTGGCCTGTTCTGCGGGAGTCTTCGTAACATATAGAAAATAAGCCTTGTTCGCGAATTTTAAACACTTTTTTGCGGTCAAAAGCCCATCTTTGCTGGCTTGTTCCAAGCCCTGCATAGCCGTTCCAACGGCGCGCTTGCGGATCTCTGCCTTGGAAAAAAATTTCGAGGGCGCTCACGCCGCGCCCCTCGCCCCTGGCGAATTTGAAAAACCGTGCAAAATCAACTGCGCTTCATTCCGTTTAAAGTTAGGACACACCATTTAAGCTACTGTCTTGACTTGCGGCATAGCTGGGTAAGCGATATATTCCAATCAGGAGTGCGCCGAATGACTATCACTCTCGACATCAAACCTGAAGTTCAGGCTGAACTTGCGCGGCTGGCTGCCGCCCAGGGCCGCGAAATAGAGAGCTATGCTGCAACCCTGCTGGAAGCAGCCGTTCATCTTCCCACCGTTGCGCGTCCAGAGCTTGCCGCCGAGGATATGGTTGAGCTTTTCGCTCCGTTGCGTGGCCTCAATATCGATTTTGAGCGCGACAGAGATCCTGGCCGGGATATCCAATTGTGAAGGGATATTTGGTTGACACAAATATCCCCTCCGAACTCACCCGCCAGCAGCCGGACGCTCGCGTAGCCGATTTCATTCGCAAGGCGGGGAAGGAGAATCTCTTCCTTAGCGTCATGACCATCGGCGAAATATGCAAGGGTATTGACTTGCTGCCCGTCAGCCAGAAGCGTACCACCTTAGAACATTGGCTCACCATAGATGTGAGAGGTTGGTTCGCCGGCCGAATTCTTCCGGTCACCGAAGCTATTGCTGAACGCTGGGGCCATCTTGCAGCAGCCGTGAGAAAACAAGGCGTCACGTTAGGAGTTGTTGACGGGGTAATCGCTGCCACGGCCATCGAGAACGACCTAACTCTGGTCACGCGGAATACGAAGGATTACTCTGGTCTGGGGGTATCGCTTCTCAACCCTTGGATTTTGCCGTGAGCCCTTAGTACTGAACAAAACCATCCCTGGCCCCATCAGCGCTACACGGTTGTCCCACCGAAAAGGTGTAAAGTGCTATGCCATAACCTCGTTGTGCTAGTTCATGAAATGCATGAGCTTGGATGTGACCCGATCTTCTGTCAGGAAGCGACTATCTAATAGGCTATGAACTTCCGGCAGGGACAATCATCTGGAACGGCCTTGACCCTATTACCAGTACTTCCTAGATGGTCAACACCCTTGCATTTTCCTGTACCGTTCTCATGCGCTGATTCTGGATCGCCGCAGTATCCACATATTCTTTCTGTCATACAGTTCCTTTTTTGATGGAAAAATCCACCTCTTCCAGTTTATCTTTTCCTCAAGGTACGGCGCGGGTTTTACGCTAAAAATGGGCTAACTTTGAAGAATAATTTTGAGGGGGTTATTTTCTATGCAGAAATGCCCGTTGCACTGAAGAGAGGACTAAAAAACACTTATGTCTGAGCCGCCGGTTACTCTTGATGGCACGTTCATTGTAAAAATTGTAAAAAAGGAAATCAGATGGCCTTAGTGCACGAAATACAAGTTAGCCGCATGGTATCTGCAAACTCGCATAACGGCAGATTTGAAGTGCGTGAGATCAAGGGCAATGTAGCAGTAATTAAGCTTCTCATTGACAAGAATGATACCCGCGAGCCAGTCGATTCTGCCTCGGCCATCGAAGTTCCAATTTCTACTTTGACTCCTCTTGAAGAATTGCTTCACTGGCATTTGCAATGCAAAATTTGCGGTGGGTCGCATCGTGACCCTGAGCCTGCCATAATTCCCCCTACCATTCGCAGAGGTTCCATGCCCATCAGAATGCCGCAACAGATCGCATGTCCAAAATTTCCAGATAAATCCGAAATTTACACGCACGAAGATTGGTGTCTTTTGACTCAATCGGAGTTTCGTGAACTTCTGAAAGAGCGACAGGAGGAAACAAGACCTTAAAGTCCCCGCTTCTGAGCATTACCGTAAGTGATAGAATCGCTCCTGTGATAAACGATCCGTTAGCCAGGCTCAAAGATTTTGGGCTTTCTGAGGCTCATGAAATCGTTAGTACTGTTCACGTTGTTAAGGACTACGAACGATATCGACTTGAGGTAATAAAAGATGCTTCTAACCAGGCCGCTACCTTCGACGTGCAATACTACCGATGGGCGACTGTGATGACACATGGCACCGACGAAGCTGCGGGTGATGATCCGGTTTGTCTTTGGGTGGAAGCGGACTTTCCCGAGGCACAAGCAAGGAACGCAGAGGATGCTTTAGCATTGGCGCTAAGCTTTTTGCGATGAACGGCGATATGCTGAAATGCAAGTTAGTTCTCCTGCGGCCCCCTGTCCGACTTCTGAGTATGGCCTATTTGCTCTCATCAGCAGCAAGTCATTTATTTTTAAAGGCTTCCAGGAATTTCCAGAAAAAGTTGGGACGATGGACAGAATGAAAAAGTATTGAGTGGCAGGACAGGATTGCTCCTGTCCCGCCCTCTAAGAACTGTGCGTGAGAGTTTCCAACTCACACAGCTCAAGCCTTTCGAACGCCTCGTGGAGAGACGCGGTAACGATTGGAGTCATTACCTGCACGACACTCACTTGGAGCCGACGCACATTCCGCTATGCGGTTTGCGCGAGGCCGCACCAACAGTTTTCACTGTCGTCATCTGCTTTGCCTCGTAAGCCGGTTAATCAAGTTTTCTCGTGTGAAAGACCAGAAGGAAGTCTGCCTGCTTTCGCAGTCCGGCGATGTTGTCGATTTGCTGACGTAGCCAGTATCCGCTCCGCTACAGAGTGGCCTTCGCTTTCTCCTTCCTCTGTTGCCCGCACTTCCATCGATCACCTTACGGTAACCTTTCCTCGAAAGGAGAAGTACGGGTTTACCCTGTTCCGCTGGAGAGACACGGTAGGTTAGGCCCTTTCTATACGCCGACAGTGTACAGATCACCCATGACGGAGAATTCAGAAACCCCCGTCCCTTCACTGTAAGGAACCAATCAGCATCTTTGGTTCCTTGGACGTCACGACGCTTAGTGAAAGTTTGCATGTGCTGGCCATACCACCAACCCTGGCTCCTTACCGCCTGATGCTGGCAGTTCCATTTCCGCCTCGCGGCTTCCATGACAACCTTTCGGTTGTGGGATACGTTGTCAGAGGGCTTGAGACGGTTCGTTGCCTTGCCGCCCTACCTCCTAGGGTACTGCTGATGGGACAACAGGTCTGATCGAAACTTCCGTCAGACAATCACTCCAGTAGCTTGCAGGTCGCACTCTAAAATCGTCTGCTAGGGCCGACCAAATAGTTAGCAGGTTACAAATCTACCCGTTACGTCAGTTTAGAAACTTTGGGCACAAAGGATTTTCTCTCGCCCACCTTCCACTACTCACTGAAGTCAAGAAGAGCGACTCGCAATTCCATTAGCCGTTGTATCCAGTGCAGATGTACTACTTGATCCCATCGGAGCTTTTGCAAAAGTATATTGCTGTTAACCAGCGCCCGGGCTCAAACGTTGTAGGAGTATGGAGATACAACTTCTCGCTGTCATCTCTCTTTTCTGGAGCTTGGGGCCACCGCAACAAGCCGCCCCACTCCCGGATTTCCACCCGCTAGTGCAGATCCAACGTGAGGATTACGCCAAAGCGAGGAAGCATTTCCAAACGAAGCTGCTGCGGACCGGGCCGGCACCCCAGAAGTGGACTTCCCTTACGCCTCCCTTTGGCGTAACAGAGGTTGACTATCCATCCGCGCCACTGAAATTGAAAGCGTGGCTCAGTCAACCCGACTCAGTCGTTACCAAACATCCCGCAGTCCTATTCCTGCACGGCGGTCATTCATTTTCAGCGGGAGACTGGGAAATGAGCCAGCCGTATCGCAATGCCGGTTTCGTGGTCATGAGCCCGCTTCTCCGAGGCGAGAACGGGCAGCCGGGAACTTTCAGCATGTACCACGACGAGGTCGCGGATGTGATTGCAGCAGCCGAGTATCTGCGACATCTGCCCTACGTTGATTCAAAGCGGATATTTCTTGCGGGCCATAGCGTTGGCGGCACGATGACGATGCTCGCGGCCTTGGAGTCGAAACGATTTCGAGCGGCTGCGTCGCTCTCCGGCTCTCCCGATCAGGTTCTTTATGTTAAGTATGCTCCGGGAGCGAAGGACCGAGCTCCGTTTGACATCACAGACATGCGTGAACTGGAAATGCGTTCGCCACTAGCCTATGCGGCATATTTCAAGTGTCCGCTGCGCATTTACTATGGCTCACAGGAGCCGCACCTGGAACTGACCAGCCAGCGAACGGCAGAGATTGCTCGGCAGCATCATTTGGACGTTCAGGCCCTGAAGATCGAAGGCAATCACCTGACCGAGGTTCCTGCCGCTGTCAAAGAGAGCATCGAGTTCTTCCGGCAGTACGGAGCGAATTGAGAATCTACGCGTCCAGCGGCTGTCTTTCTGCGATGTCACTCGATTCGGCTGTAACGTAACATGCGTTTCGCTCCGCAAATGTGCCAATACAACCCTTCATTCCTTCTGAAAAGGGCCTCCGTGCGGGCTCGGTTCAACTGATGGCAAGTGGTCAGGTACAAGGTCCGAGAAATCTCTGAAATGATAGTGTTTGAGAGCCTCCACTATGTCGGCGGGAATGAAATTCGTTCCGGGAGTGACTTCCCTTGGGTTTGGGGCACCCACTCCAGGGCACCCATAAGAAAATAACTGGCTGCGTCGAGCAGGAATGACGTGAGTTTGTACGGTTGAAGCACCACTCACATGAATTGAAAAGACACCACTTAACTAATTCTCTTTGTTTCTCGGTACCCGGATCTCCTACCTGTGTACATTGGTTTATCAGCGGCAATCAGTTTAATCAGCGTCATCAGTGGTAGGAAGTTGGTTTTGTCCGTCTCCGCGGTTTTCTTTGGTTGCGGCTGCCGCGCTGTGGTTTAAGATTTTGATTATGAGGCTATCCCCGGTCTTCCTGTTCTTCTCACTCTGTCTGTGCGGTCTGGGCCAAACACAGCCTGCCACTGATCGGCAACAGCCGGCAGTATCGGATGGCCATGCCAGTGTTGAAGGAGTGATTATCAATTCCACGACCGGGGAGCCGATGGGCCATGTGCATGTGCGGATGATGGCGGGTTCGTCGGATGGGACACCAACAACAATCTATGGTGCGATGAGCAATGAAAAAGGGCAATTTTCCATCAATCCCCTCCAGCCTGAAACCTATTTTATCTTTCTGGGCCGCGCCGGGTTTGTCTCTACGCCATCCCGAGATAGAAACGTGGTGAATGGACTGCTGACCGTAAAACCAGGACAGCAAATCAAAGACCTTAAATTGCAGATGGCGCCCAGCGCAGTCATCTCTGGCCATGTTTTCAACGAATATGGCGACCCGGTTTGGCGCGTACAAGTCCGCGCCATCGCGGCCAAACCTGAAAGTGTTGGAGAGCAGGTGCAATCGATGCGCACCGGCACTACCAACGAGCGGGGTGAGTTTCGCCTGAGCGGGCCGCCGGGCAGCTACTACATCAGCGTGTATCCTGGTTCATCCGGAGGCCAGGAACTTGCCGAGGTCCGCACGGATGGCACCGCAGAAAGCAGATATCGCGAGACTTACTATCCAAGCGCTGCCAACAAGGATTCGGCCGTGCCGGTTGCAGTGAAGGCTGGCGGCGAACACGCCGACGTCGATATCCATTTGCGCCATTTCGCCCCCCTTGCTATCAGTGGGAGGGTCTCCGGGCCACCGGAAGGAGTCATGGCTGTGAGCATCAGCCTCGAATCGGGCCGCACGTCCCGCAGAGTCCAGAGTTCGCAAACCATAGGGAACCTTCCCGATGAAAAGGGCGAGTGGAAATTCCTGTTCGCAAATCTAGGGGAAGGTTTTTACAGGGTCTATGCGAACTGTTCGACTGGCGACCGGCAATTCCAGAGTCAAATTGTAGAATTCAACTTGACCAATGCGAGCATTGATAACATCAACCTGGTGCTGTCGCCGGGCCTGGAACTTGCAGGCAAGATTGAAGCTCCTGGCACAGTAACGGCGGAAAGCAAGCAACTCGGGGCGCGAGTCGTGAAGCTGATACCACAGGGGTCGCCAGGTGAAATGCGGGCCAGCACGGGCGAGGTCGCCGGCGACGGCTCCTTTAAGATCACCGGCCTTTTCCCGGAATTATATCGAGTGAGCGTGGAGCCTTTGCCGGAAAACGCCTATATCAAGGCCCTTTCGCTGGGAGGCCAGGAGCCGCCGAATAGGCTCCTGGATTTTCAAAACGGAGTAAGGGACGCGAAGCTGAAAATCACTCTGGGCGCAAACGGCGGCCGGATTTCCGGAACAGTCCAGGACAAAGATGGACAGCCCGCGCGCTGGTCGGGATTGGTTGTCCTTATGCCCGACCAAAAAGATGTTGATCGCAGCCAGATGCAGTTTGACCGAATCAGCGGCAAGGGCGCCTACAGCTTCAAGGGACTTGTTCCCGGCCGGTACCGCGTTATTGCAATGGATTTTCGATCTTCAGGGTCTTGGGAAGATGAAGATTGGCTCAAAAAATATGGCAGCACTGGGGAGATAGTCGAGATCAAGGAAGGTGACAGGATTTCAAGAGATTTGAAAGTGGGCGCTGGAGAGCCAACCGATGCTAAATCAAAACAGTAGCAGAAACTGGTTGCTTTGCATGATGCTCCTGCTGGCTGAAGCCCCAGGTTGGGCCAGGACGCAGGCCCAGTCTTCGCAAGACCAGAAGCCGGCGAGCCTGGAAGGCATTGTGATCGACGCCGTCACCCAGGCGCCGTTGAACCACGTACATGTGGCCCTGCGCAACTATTCGCAGCGGACCGTCGGCAAATACGGTGCTCTTTCGACCTCCGATGGAAGGTTCTCAATCAAGGCCATGGCTCCGGGTACGTATTATGTTGGAATGGAGCTTCAGGCGTATCTGATGCCACGCGACGTGCTGGAAAACGGGGGGCAACAACTCGTCCTGAAATCGGGGGAGCAACTGAAAGGTCTCGTGCTGAAAATGCTTCCGCCTGCCGCGATTTCAGGAAGGGTTGTGGACGAAAACGGTGATCCGATAGAAGCAAGCATTGAAGTCATCGGAAACCAGGAGCATGGACAAGCCTTAACCGACGATCGAGGAGAATTTCGGATCAGTGGATTACGGGCAGGCAAATACCTGGTCAAGGCCCTTGAACGAGATTTTCAGTTGCCGCCGGAGGTCCGCACGGACGGCACCATTGAAGTCAATCATGGGCCTACCTACTATCCCTCTTCTTTGAGTAAGGATTCCGCTACGAAGGTGCAGGCCCAAGCCGGGGCCGAAACCAGGGGAATCGAGATTCGGCTGGTCCCCATGCCAATCTTGCGTGTGAGCGGGACGGTATCAGGGGTACTGCCCGGCGCGCAATGGGTCAGCGTTGAACTCCGTGGCGACCCGGGCCTCCAGAGCCGGTCCCGAGTAGGGACAGACCGGAAGTTCACGATCTGGCGTCTGCCTCCGGGAACATATTGGCTGAGCGCCAACTGCCTTGACCCTGCAAGAAAACTCATGATCAGTGCGCCAGTAGAAATTAATCTGACAGATGCCAGCATCGACGACATTGATCTGGCCATTGTCCCGCCCTTTGCGGTGAGCGGGAAGGTCGAGGGTGAGTTCAATTTCAATGAGCAGAAACACGCAGGAGCTAGGCTCGAACTTATAGCAACGGGTTCGGGGCAGGCGCAAGGCGCGATTGAAGCTGATGGGACGTTCAAACTCGAAAATGTGCAGCCTGGGCGCTATCGCGTGGCGGCGGTTGCCGGCGACATACCGGAGAACATCTATATAAAGTCTTTGCAGCTTGGTCCCGCGCAGATCGACAATGACATTATAGATTTCAGCAGCGGACCTCCTCGTGCTCCCCTCATCGTTACACTTCGCAAGAGCGAGGCTGCGGTTTCTGGGGTCGTCCATGACCAGAATAGACCGGCCCCCAGAATCACTGTTCAACTAATCAGCGACAATGGGCATGGGTTCGACCTGGTTAGGGTAGTTCAGACAGAAGAAAATGGCAGCTATGCCTTCCAGGGAGTCGCGCCGGGAAAATACAGGATCTTTGCCTTCGACCAGAATCAATACTCAGAGCCATTCACCGTGGAAGGCCGCAATCTCTTTGGCGCCGGCGCCGACGAGGTACAAGTTGGAGTGGACGAAAAAGTATCACAGGATTTGAAACTAACGTCTCCAGATGACCTGTAAGGTTGCAGCCAGAGACATTTGAAATTTGAAGCCGTGTTGCCAATCGGGTGATCGGTAGATCAAAAACAATATCTAAAATCCGATGACCCGATTCTCAGGACACGGCATCATCGCTGCACATTTCCACTGCTTTCGCGTGTTTCAAAGGTGTTGTTTTTGGTTTATCAGCGTTCATCTGCGTCAATCAGCGGTAAGAAGTTGGTTTTTCTTTTGGTTGTGGCTCGTCTGCGCCGGGCTTACTTTTGTCACGTTCCCATTCGTGATCAAGGGCGCTACCATACGCAGCATGATAGCTTCCCAGATTTCATCCATTTATGGCCGCGCGGACACGATCGCTGTGGCTGGCCGGGTGCAGTTCATCGAGCACCTGGGCAAACGAGTGCTCTTTATCGACTACTCCAACTGCGATGCAGCCATGATGAAAGACATCGCATGTGAAGGTCATCGTGTACTTGCGCTGCAACCGCCCACGTCGGCGCTTACGTTGAATGATGTTACTGGGGCAAGTTTCGATCAGGAATCCGTAGCTGCCCTCAAGTCGATGGTTGCGGCCAACGCCCCTTTTGTGAAGAGGGGCGCAGTGATCGGGATCAGCGGCTTGCAACGGCTCATTTATGACGCCGTCCAGGCCTTCTCCAAACGCAAGCTACCCAACTTCAAGACCCGTAAAGAGGCGCTTGACTGGCTGGTAAGCGACTAAAGCGATGGCCCTTTTAGGGCTTGTCCTGGGCGGGAGAGTAGTACCAGAAGATGAATCGTATGGCACAGCGCGGCATGGCCGCAACAAAAACCAAACCTTAACACTGATAACGCTGATTTAGAACTGATCAACGCTGATAAATCAAAAATGTTTGCAACACAGCGCGCATAGCTGCAACCAAAAAGCAAAAGTCAAAAACTTTACCGCAGAGGTCGCAAGAAAGAGCGGAGAACGCAGAGGAAACCTAACCACACGTTCCCCTTCTCAAGCTCAGGGTCAATGCAGGCTCCGGAATACGATGTTAAGGGCGAAGGACACAAGGAAGGCAAAGCAAATCTTTGCAGCAGGGCAAGACTTTCACGGATAGTAATACCAGCCGCCCTCGGCCGTGTTGAAAGATCACCATTAGGTGTATGCGGATGATTTTGATCAGCGTTGATCAGTCAAAATCAGCGTAAGGTTTTGTTTTTGGTTGTCTACCGGTGGTGCCCGCCTCCGTCGTGATGCCCGCCGCCTCCATGGTGTCCGCCTCCCCCGCCATGATGACCACCGCCTCCACCATGACTACCGCCCCCACCGCCTCCATAATAATGATGGTGGTGATGCTCGTGATGCTCGTGCGGATAACCCCGGACATAAGTGGTTGAGTAGTTATTGTAGCCAGGGTAGGACGAAGAGCCGCGATAGTTGCGACACCCCGAAAGAAAAATCGAGGTGGCAAGGGCGCCGGCCAACAGAAGACGTTTCATTTTTTCCTCCACTGAACCCGAGGAACCTGTGCGAACTGTACCGCATTTTGGAGAGGAATACAATTAGGTGCTTTGAAATCTTGTTTTTTCTCGCTTTTTCTTACCTTTCCCCGATCATGGGATCTGTCCTGACTTCCTCTATACTCCAATCCATGAAATTCATCTCAAGCGGCGAAGATTTTCAGCCGTCCCGACGGGACTGCTCGCTTTTTTAACTCCTCACCCAGCACTGGCGTGCTGGGCTATTTTCGCCCCGTCCCTTCGGGACTTGGTTTATCGGCGCCATAGCATTTTCGACAAAACATATCGTGGCAAATCGTTAACCAATCCGCGAACATCCGCGTAGATCCGCGGTAAGGTTTTGGTTGCGGTTTGGTTTTATCAGCGTCAATCAGTTGAATCAGCGTCATCAGTGGTAAGAGGTTAGTGTTGTCTTCATGGTAGTGCCAGCACTACCTTATTGCCATTGAGCGTGTATTCGAGTTGGTGCGTGGCTTTCTTATCTTTTGTCGCTGGCAGGGAGAAATAGAGATAGCCGGCGACCGGCGCAGGCGCAATGCCTTCCGGCAGCCCTTTTTCGCTGAGTTCCAGCTCCATGGTGTTGCGGTCTCGATCGGAAGATCCGGGTTGAGGTTGCGGGCCTCCAATACCGACGCCTACGCCTGCCGAGGTGTAAACACCGCCTCCGCGTCGCTGGCCGGTGGCCGGATCAAAGACCGGGCCAGACTCATAGCCGACGCCGACGGTAGGCGATACGGTGACGTCCCGGTCATGCGGGGACGCATTTTTCTTTTGCAGCTTGGCCGCCAGCACCTTGGCGCCGGAGGGCTTGGTTGCAACATCAGTGCCTGTAACTCGCAACACGAAGTCATTCAATGAGATATCCAGGGGCACGTCTTTCGGCGGATACAATGCCACCTCCACGACCAAGCAGCAGCGGTTCACGTCTGAAGCAAAAGCATGGCGCGCCTGATCTGGCGTCAGAAGCGTTACGCCAATGGCAATTCCATTTTGCTCGGCGTGGGAGGGATAGCGGTCAGCCGCTGAACGCGGCACCGTCCCTCTGGGCGCCTCCGCGAACAAAGAAACCACGCACATCAAACTGATTGCCAGGCATCTCCTTGGCTTCATTGTTTTTCCTCCGTCTTCTGCTTTTCTTGGGTCGTTTGCGGGCTGAGCTTGGCGGCAATCTTTAAGGACTTTCCGCTGAGCACGTAAATGCGCTGATGAAAGGGTGTGGCGCCGGGAGCGGAGACGGAAAGGTCATAAGCTCCGGGATCAAGCCACATGGTCTTCAGCTTGTTGGCGGTTCCGGCGTAGGCCCCGTCCAGATAGACTTCAGCCGTTTTAGGAGCGTCCGTTAACTTCACCTGGCCTCTGCCTTCGTCGTACGAAAATCCCCGGAAATAACCGGGGGCATAAAACGGCGAGTAAAAGAAAGGATCATAAAAAAATGGCGAATAACCGAAACTGTATGGGTAAAAGCCGTAAGGGTAGAAGCGATACGGCCAGAATGGATTGAAGAAGGGGCCGGAAAAATGACTGTAGCCTGCGCCTACAGATATAGTGCCAAGTCTGACATGAAATTTATGGTGATGCTCGTCTTGCAGAGCGTCGGCGCTGGTGTCGGTTGCAGCCTTGGTGTCCTGTCCGCTGGTCGCAGAGTTAGTCTGCGGAGTCTGGCTCTGGCCGGTCCCAGATGACGTTGTTTGTCCGCGGGCGCTGCCCATCAGAAAGATGCCCAAGCAGAGAACAAAGATCCTCAAACATTTCATGCAGCAGCCTCCCTCACGAAACTGACGACACCCTATGGGCTTAGTATAGGGCAAGTTTGATGCCAATTTTTACGGGCCGAATTTCCAGAGTTTTAGGAATTTGAGCCGCAACATTGTTCAGTTAAGGAATGGCAAGCTTGGTTTAAGTGATCAGCCCCGTTAGGGGCGGCCAGAAGTTAGCTCAGGGTGAAAACCCTGGGAAATGTTGAAGTTACGCGGTTGAGCCCCGTAAGAGGCGACACAGTCTGCCGTTCTTCGATAAATCTATGAATCGAGAAGTTCCTCGAACGCTTCAGAACAGTATTTGGATGTAGCTGAGCTGGATATGTTGTAAGAGCACAAGATTGGTGGTTTTCCACCACTGAGCCCGGTTCATTTCGGCCATGTCCTTTGGATGGTCGTTACAGATCGGGAAGAATGCATTCGAGAATCTGGTGGCCCTAGACAGGCCGTGCTACACTTTCGGCTCGTGCCATGGAATAACGCAAACAGCTCACGGTTTTGGCATATCTCTACAATTGCTAGTCTTCTATTTACTGCCGCTAGCGCCTACTGGGGTTATCTAGCACACCGTCCTGAATTCGTGACCGCAGTTGGCAGATCTGACTGGCTGTCACGTTTTGTGGGATGGACCCTTCCGCTCCTTCCTCTGGCTGGCGCAGGTATTAATCCTGCGAAAGACTGGATGTACCGCCCCACCAATCCTACGGCGATGGCCTACGGCGCAATAGCGAGAATCTGTTTTTCGGCCGTTTTCATGCTGCTGGTTTATGGGCTAACTCTGCCTGACTCCATCGCCATTTTCGTTTCAATAGTGATTCTGCTGGGAGCAGCACTCTGGATATTCCTAAAGGCCAGAAAGATTGAGCGCGGAGTAGGCTCGAGCAAAGCGGGATCAGCAGGCTAAATGGTTTGGATCTGAATGACAGCAAGCATGATGCTGCCAGTCGCTTGCGCGGAAATTGAGAGAGTGGAGGCCCTGGGCAGAGTCGAACTGCCGACCTGCGGTTTAGGAAACCGTCGCTCTATCCATCTGAGCTACAGGGCCACGTTTTTATTCTACCTTCTAACTTTCCGACTTGTAACGTTTTTTGGTGAGATTCGATTTCTCCGTCCAATTTGAAAAGGGTTGAGGGCGGAACTGCGAAAGCTGGTCACCAGTTCGTGGATCATGGAACGTCGTCTGTAGAGCCGTTCAATCAGGCGGGAGAAGCGCCTCTGCGTTTCCTTGTGGACTTACGCCTAATCCCTCGAGCGTGACGTGGAAATGCTTCTACAGCGGACGGAGGGGGAGCTTGTACAATCACCATTGAAGCAACTCACGGTAACTATCCTGTCGCTCAGGCGCTTTTGCGGCACAAGTCCATGAAGACCACCTTAGACGTTTACAAGAAGCAGATTACGAATGAAGCATTCAGCGAAGGAATGAAGCTGCTTGAGGTGAAGGCTGCGGTGGATGCTGCAAACGGAAATTGAAAGCGACTCAGATCGTTTATGCGACAAAAAGCGCACTAAGATTTTGAGCCAGCCGCCTTTAGTTTAGGCTATTCCTTCTTGGGATGAAGATATGATACTCCTCGTTGGACCTCTCCAAATCCGGTCAATCGCGCCAACTCCCCCCATAGCTGGCGTTCCTCCTCAATAGATGGTGGCAACGCTATATGCATCGCATCGAGTATTCCGAAACGATACATATCGATAGAACTTCTCAGGACATCGGCGAATGCACGATAATTTTGCAAACTCAAGCGATACAGCAAAAGCACTAATAAGAAGCCGAAGCAAACGGATGTAGTCAGTGCGTAAATTCCAATGTTTAGTACCAGCGGTCGAGAGGCTTGTGTGCACAGTAGCCAACATGAATAAACTGACCAGCCAACTGCTGATAGGCCACCCAGCCATGTCAGGGCAACCAGGAAATCAAGTTGTGTTTTCGCGTCCTGTACCACCTGATAATACTTTGCGTCCTCTTGGATAATCTTCTGAAGTTTCGCCCAAAAGACATCAAGATTAAGGTTGTACCTTCTCTGGGCATATGTCGCAATGGACCGAAAGATATTGCCCATCAATGTTGGGGCCAAGCTGCCTTCCGGATAATTAAACTGTCGATCATTAAAGAGATCGACGTATTCCGCTTCCGCACGCCTCAGAGAGTATCGAACGATTTCCTCGAAGTCTTCTACGGCTCGATCCAAATGAATACAAGAATATGATGAGTCTAAATCGGCTGAATTAAGTGTCAACTTCCAGTACAAGTGCTCAGCAGCGTCCTTCAAACGCTCGATGGGAATCTGCTTTCCCCGAAGCCGCATCCGGTTGAGTTGTTTGATCGTCCGCGCACAAGACCCGGTTTCGTCGAAATAACATCGCTTTATCTTGTTGCCCCTGCGCCTAGCCCGTAGCATCAAACGTCGCCACATGGGTTCTCGACAAGCCAACCAATACTTTCTCTTGGATGCTTCCTCGAGGCGCACGTTGAGTCGCAACGAATTCCGATATTGGTTGCCTTGCAGTCTCTCCGAGAGGAACCTAGGAAAATGTCTTCCTTCAAGAAATTCTCGCATCGGTAAATTTAGTGGCGAAAGCAGATAAGCCACGCAAGCGATCAAGCCAAGAACCATCAAATCCGCAGCGGGCTTCGAGAGCCAGGCGGTTGCTACAGTCAGTAAGTCCCTCCTCGACGCCGTGTCACTCATGAATTGAATCAGCGTGGAGTTTGCCAGGATTGTAAGCACTAAAGGAAAAAAGCTGGAAATCAGGAATGCCTTTCCAAGTAGCGATTCCAGCTTTTCGACAAATGTGCTAAACAACGGATGCTCCTGGGTAACGGTAATTCCTAAGTGCAGTTCAGACGTGCAGGGCACTTCGGACAGCGGTCGCCTGTACGACGTTCTGGTGGTGGTGATATGCCATGATGGTGGTGCCCTTTGCAATAACAACGTTGCGGCGTCGCCATCACTAGGGCCATCAACTCGTCTGAGGCCGGCACAAGCCAGACCTTGGTAGTTTCTCTGCTCAAGACTGCGAATGAGCCTGCCACACCAGCGAGCCATTCACGGACTTTGGGAGGATCGGGCTGCTGGAATGGTGGTTCCAACAGAATCACAGCATTCTTCACCTCTCCAAGCCTAGAAATCCCTTCATCCAAGTACGAGCTCACATTTTGTATTGTTTGAAGCCAGAGCCTTTGGTTTGGAGTCGCATAGGTGATAGCACTGCGATTCTCATCACGCATAACCGCAATGGCTTCTGTCAAAGTAGTATTCGATGAAGCCAGTGGAACCGAAATCTCCTCCTGCTGCTTGCCTCTTGCTTCCGTACCAGTCACAGGTTCCCCCTAATGATTACTCCAAGTTCTTTTTTGGCATTGAAATGGCACGATTGTACACCGATTTTCGTAACTTTTGACATTTTCGGTATTCACAATTCGATTCTTTCCTAAGAAAATACTCCTTGCTGTTCTTAGGAGGAATAGCCGAGTGTTTTGCAGTTGCAGATCAATTACAGTTCCGATGTTGAGTCGATGAAATCCGATCTATTCTGGGCAACTCTATCAAACCTTTGCAGTTTTCAAACCGCAAAAGGGCTTTCGGAAAAGCAGCCGTACACAACGTGCGGCGCTTGGGACCGAAGGCTGGTTTCGGCAGAATGCCGATATGAACCCGTAAAATCCATCGGGGCTAGCAAACAACCATAACAATTTGGCAGTACGCTTTTCGCGCAAGTACCAACCGCGCCCCCCTTCCTATTGTCGGTAGTACGCGGCCGCCACGAGTCTGGGGGACAGCATTATCACTGCATAAGACGGGCAGGAGAAAACATGAAATAGCAGTAACCGAGTCCGCAGCGGTCTGCCCCAAGTGCAGTCGATATCAGTACACAATCTGGTACACGTTCTTCGCGAAATTACCCGAAGCCGCCCAAAATTTGCGAATCGTGTCCGCGCTAACCTGCTGAACCAAATGTAAACCATTGAATCTAAGCTATTTAGGAAACCGTTGTTCTATTCCATCTAAGCTACAGGGCCACGTTGAACATGTTACAGCTAACCATTTCATCTTTCTAACACGTTCCGCATTTTCTCCAGGGCCGACGCATCAAAATCCTAATCGAGGACAGAAAACTGTCCAAGAACTTCCGAACCCTTCGAAATGCATTTTATGCGAATCAATTTGTCCGTCCGGTGCAATGCTAAAGAGCTGAGTTTGGCTTTTGGTGACAATGCAATCCCAAAATCAATATGCCAAACCGTCCAAAAGGAAACAGAGTAGTAATCTTTATTCCCTGAAAATTTAGATGCGTCGACCCTCCATTTTCTCGGTCTGCGGGGCATCTTGGTGTGTCATTATGTTAAGCGATAATTTTGCGCTCCCAACCACCGGGGAGCAAGGAGATTCAAATGAAAAAGTGGCTGGTACCATTTCTTATTGCAATTGTGACTGTAACTATGGCTGCATTTGTCGAGACGCTCACTCAGCCAGACCGCGACAAGGCCGTCGCCGAGTTGGAAGGTTCGCGGCAGGCTTTTCTCGATGCCACGAAAGGGCTCTCGCCCGCCCAATGGAATTTTAAGGCTGGGCCGGACCGCTGGTCGATCGCCGAATGTGCCGAACACATTGCGTTAAGCGAAGACTTTATCTTCGGAGTTGTCACGAACCAGGTGATGAAGACTCCCCTAGCGCCTGAGAAACGCGATGCAGTGAAGGGAAAAGACGAGGCAATCGTCAAGATCCTCCAGGACCGAAGCCACAAAGCTACAGCTCCCGAGCCAATCGACCCAAGAAAACGCCCGATGTCGCCGGAAGATTCCGTGAAGCAATTTCTGGCCAGCCGCTCACGCACCATCGAATATATGAAGACAACACAGGACGATCTGCGAGACCATTTCGCGGACCATCCCGTACCGGCGATCGGCACCCTCGATGCTTATCAGTGGATTATGCTCATTTCCGGCCACGCGCGGCGCCACACTCTCCAGATTCTCGAGGTGAAGGCCGATCCCAACTTCCCCAAGAATTGAGCGGCGCATCATCACCTTTGACGGGGGTTGACTCTTGGACTTGGGCGGAAAGATCGCCATCGTAACTGGCTCGGGCGGAGAGGGCTCGGGTCGAGCCGAGGCTCGCCGGCTGGCTGCGGAAGGGTGTCAGCTCATCATCTCCGATGTCAACGAAGTCGGCTGCCGGGAAACACAGCGCCTCATCGTGGCTGACGGCGGTCGCGCTGACTTCTTTCGGTGTGACGTATCTGTTCAGGCGGAAGTGCAAGCACTAGTAGATTTTGCGGAACAAGAATACGGTGGTCTGGATGTTCTTATCAATAATGCTTCTGGGCCGGGGTATCGTCCAGGCGCACCCATCGAAGAGTGCTACGCAACGATTCGAACCGATCTCATGGGAGCAATGTACGGCTTGCAGTTTGGCGTTGCAGCTATGAAAAGGCGCGGCGGCGGAGCCATTCTCAATGTAAGCTCGACTTCAGCACTCAGCCATGGGTCTGCGCATTCCAACATGCCTGCCTATGACATCGCAAAGATCGGAGTTATCCGGCTGACCACTACTCATGCCGGGTTGCGTGAAGCAGCCAACATACGTGTCAACTGCCTGGTGCCCGATTGGGTGGCAACGCCAGAAGTCAAGAATTACTACGACGCACTGACGCCTGAACAGCGCCGCAACCCACGCATACCCCCTGTTCTCACCAGCCTCGAAGAGGTCGCTCAGGCTGCCCTCGACTTGATTCGCGACTCCTCGTTAGCCGGACGCGTGCTTGTATTATGGAGCGGCCAGAAATCTGCCTTGATCTCCGCAGAAGATCCTGGCTACGCCACACTCGAGCCGTATCGAGCATAAATCCGTTATCGAACGGCGCCCCGGAAGCTTGAGAAAACCAGCTTCATAAAGATTAAAATGCTCCAACAGTTGAACGATTCTGCGCTAAGATTTTGCACTTGCTTTGATCAGCGACATCAGTCAAATCAGCGTCATCAGCGGTAAGATTTTGATGTTCCATTGCGCCCTTAGCGGTGAAATTTCAAAACGGGAATGCAATTGATTAAGTGCGCCATCATGGCGTACCTTAGCGCTGGTACAACACCATTCAATTTAGGAGAAATCTCAATGCCACCTCTTCTGACTCGCCATGAACTTCAGATGCGCCGAAAATTAGGTATAGCATTCATGTGTATCTGTTTGCTTACCGCTACTGGCTGTTATCACGCCCGCGTCTATGCGCCTCAACCCGATCCCTCCACGGAATACCGGAAGCTGACGGTCCATAATATCGCCTGGGGCTTATATAAAACGAAGGATGCCCATGCTACGGACTGCTCGGGCTCCAACGCGATTGATGAAGTCCGAGTCAGCTCGAATTTTGGTTACAGTCTTCTCACCACTGTCACTTTGGGTTTCTGGTCTCCGATTAAAGTAGAATGGCGATGCTCGAAGCCCCACGAGGCCCCGGACGTGATCCACAAACCTAAACCTAAACCGACACCGACACCGACACCTCAAAACCAGCCTCAAGATAGGACCCCACAATGAGTAACGGCGACGACCAAAAGCCCAGACTGGAAGATACGGGAGCTGCAAGCTGGCCCAACAAGCACCTCATCTACGATCAGCCTCTTCGTCATCTTTACAACCTCTGGAATCCACTGAAGGGCGGCACCTTCGACCGCTACAATGCGACTACGCAGGCGATTCTGGACCTCGTCGTCCAGGCCCAAAACGAAAACGTAGAACTTCGCGCGCTCGGCGGAGGTTGGTCTCTATCTCGCGCGCCCGCCACCGATGGAATTCTGGTAAATACCAAACCGTTGAACCTTTTTTTCAGCATGGATGCGGACCTGGTAGACCCAGCGTATTCTGATCCGGAGCGGGAACAGACTCTCCGTTTTCTTCAGTGCGGAAATTCCATCCTTGAGCTCCACAACAAACTCAGGGACCAGAAGCGGGCGCTTCGAAACTGCGGAGCAAGCAACGGCCAGACCATCGCCGGCGCGTTGTCCACTGGGACCCACGGGGCGGCGATCGATGCTGGATCAGTCGCCAACTACGTTGTGGGCCTTCATATTGTCGTAGGCCCGAATCGCCACGTGTGGCTGGAACGCGCGTCTTACCCGGTAATGACGAAAGATTTTGCAGATGCGCTGGGGGCCGAATGGATACGCGATGACGCGCTTTTCAATGCTGCCCTGATCAGCTTGGGAGGTTTTGGGATTATCCATGGTGTGATGATCGAGACGGAGCCGCTTTGTCTTTTCGAGATGCACCGTAGTCACATGCCGTTTGACGCTTCCATGCGGCAGACGATGAACACCCTGGATTTTTCCAAGATCGCTTTGCCGGGCGGCGCGGAGCGGCCCTATCATTTTCAAGTGCTCGTGAACCCTTATGAGCTGGATGCCAAGGGTGTCTCGGTGACGACCATGTACCGGCGCGCGTACCGGGACGACTACACTCCTCCTCCGACAGAGTTGGGACAGCCGGGCCCTGGAGACGACGCGTTGGCTGTGATTGGAACAGTGACGGAGCTGCTTCCTATAGCAACCCCGAAAATCATCAACACTTTTATGAACAGCGTTTTTCCAGATCTCGCCCAGCCGGTTTTAGGGACGCTTGGTGAAATCTTTAGCAACACCACCACCAGGGGCAAGACTGCGAGCACTTCGATGGGTGTTCCTCTGGCCTCCGCCACGCAGGCCCTCGATCTGATCTTGCAGTTGAATCGCAACAAAGGTCCTTACACCGGCATCATTTCTCTGCGCTATGTGAAAGGGAACCAGGCGACCCTCGGGTGGCAACGCTTCCCATTGACATGCGTGATCGAAATGGATGGCGCTTATTCGGACCGTTCGCTGGCTTTTTTTGATGCTGTCCGGGAAGCAATGCAACAACAACAAATTCCACATACGTTTCACTGGGGGAAGATGGTGAAGCTCAGCCCAGACGAACTGGTCCAACTTTATGGAGATGCCGTCAACCAATGGCGGTCGGCGCGCGAACGGCTTCTCGACCAGGCGGCCCGCAACACTTTTTCCAATGCGTTTTTGAGAGATATGGGGCTGTAGGTCGAACGTTCCCGAGAAACTCGGCCTCACGAAAACTAAGCGCCAGCCAAATGTGTGTCGATCCTTGCTACTGGGAACACACATCAGGGCTGACGCATTTTAAGGTTGAAGGTTTGGGGGCCACGGTTATGGCCCCCTCACACCCGGTACAGTAAAACAACTCCGGAGGTACTACAACATACTGTTAGTTTCTTTATCGGCGCCATCCTCGGAAAGTTTAGGACTTTCCCGATCGGCATCAATCCTGAAAATATCCTGGAAATGCTTGAGTGGTTTTATTTTTTGGAAGCTACCGCAGCTTCTTGCGCGCGGAAGGCCGGCACGGCCAATGTCTCTTCAATGGTTGGTATCTTCCAGTCCATAAGCTTCTTGCTTAGCGCTCGGGCGTCCGCCGCAAAGCCGGTCTTGCGATATGCAGTCACCAGCAGTTTGATCGATATTGGATTGGCGTAATCTTCTTCCAGATGTGAGATAGCGTTAGCATATTTCTGTTGGGCCACCAGGAGCGTTCCGGCAGCCCCATGATAGGTCCGCTGAACATTGATGCTGGCGCCCGAGTTTGCCATTTTCTCAAGTGCAGCCAATGAGGTACGGGCTGCGGCATCATCGCTGGCTGCGGCTGCGCGTTCCACGCGCACACGCAAGATCCGGGCCCTCTCTTCATCAAGATCAGCTTGGGCCACAACCGCCTGCTTGGCGGTCAGCAGAGCTTCGGCCTGTTCCAGATTCTTCAGGGCCGCGGTGGCGTCGGTTTCATACATGGCCATCACACGATGGGCACGTGCCTCCCACACCCACTGTCCCATGGCGTGGGCTTTTTCGGCCGCCTCTAGATAGGCCTTGTCTGCCTCGGCATATTTTTTTTCGCGGAGATAGGTCAGGGCCGATTTTTGCAGGTACTCGGCTTTCAGACCGTCACTGGGCGCCTCATGAATGGCCTTTGCATATTCAACTCGGGCCTGCTCCTCTTCGCCCATCAGAGAATATGTTTCGCCCAGTTCTTTCTGCGATATATAAAATGTCGGATCAATCTTCAAGGCCATCCGATATTGCTCCAGGGCCTCCTGGAAATGTCCGGAGAGGCGAAGCATCTCTCCGTAGGAATCATGGGGATTCGGCTCATTGGGAAGCAACTTTACGTACTTTCCGGCGGCCTCCAGGGCCTTGTCGTAATCCGGGACCCGCGAATAAAGGTAGGCGAGCTGGTTGTAGGCAGTGGCATAATCGGGATCTTCCGCCAGCGCTCGCAGGGTGACTTTCTTGGAGGGGTCGTATTGGTCCTGCTTGTAGAGCCAATACCCAACCAGGAAATTCAGCCGCTTGTCGTGAGGATACATCGCCAGCAGATCATTCATGGCAGAGATGCCCTCAACATAGTTGTTCTCGTGAACGCCCGCCATCCACCGGACCAGCAACTGCTCACCCGGCGTTATATCTTTGATCAAAGCTTTGGCTTTGGCGCGATCATCGCTTTCTTCCGCAGGATCAACCGTTGTGAAACAGATCCAGACATAGGCCAGAGCAAAGTTCGGATCGAGTTTGATGGCTTCATTCCAGTCCCGCAGGGCAAAATTCCACCGATGGTTCTCATAGTGGACCATCCCGGTTTCAAAGTAGCGGGCCGCTGCCGGGGAAGAGGTCGTGATCGGAAGCTTTCCGGATTGCGACTCGGAAGTGGAGCCTTGGTTCGCAGCCAGGGCCAGATTATTGGCCATACAGAATGAGACCAGGAGCAGGGCCGCGACGAAGCATGAAGTTCGAGATCGATACATATATGTCTTGGTGGTTGCAGAGGCATTAGAACTTATTCATAAAGTAGTTTTAAAGATAACTGTAGTAACTTGAGGTGCACTGCAAGGCACAGTGCAACCAAAGAAGCACTCGGCACTCAGCCATCAGCCAAAGAAAAACCAAAACCCTTTTCACCACGAAGGCGCGAAGACGCGGAGAAATACATGAGGCCGGAAAACATGCACGAACTGCGATTGCTCACAACTCGTCTTGAACTTGGCTTCGTATTTGCGGGCGACGGCCCCATCGAGGATGGCATGCAGACGATCTGCTGCGAGTTGACGCTGGACCGGTTTCAACTTCTGCGCCAGACCGGCTAGTCAATACGGCTCCGCACGGAATTAAAGTTTAACTTGATGTATTGGCCAATAAACTGTTGAATCTTTATATGCTCGTTAGACTGATTCCAAAACAGCCAATCAGCGATTTGTCCACATATCGGCTCCAGTAGTAAACTCCATGACCATGAAACGCACGATAGTCCTCGCAACCGCTCTATTGTTCTCTATGCTGCCCGCCTTTGCACAGGACTGGGCCAAGCAATCACTGGAAAAATCCCCCCGGCACCAGGAGTGGGTGGATATTAAACACGACAACCGAGTCGTGCACGCATTCATTGTCTATCCGGAAACCAAAGGCAAGGCGCCAGCCGTGGTTCTTATTCATGAAATCTACGGCTTGTCCGACTGGCTCCGCAGTGTAGCGGACCAGTTGGCCGCTGCCGGTTATATTGCCATCGCCCCGGACCTGCTTTCGGGCATGGGGCCTAACGGTGGTAAAACCAGCGATTTTCCGAGCTCCGATGATGTCGTTCAGGCTGTCTTCAAGCTCAACCCCGACACGGTGACGGCTGACCTCAGCGCAACTGCCGATTACGTGAAAAAACTTCCGTCTGCCAATGGCAAGGTTGCAGTGGCTGGGTTCTGCTGGGGTGGAGGCCAATCGTTTCGTTTTGCTACCAACCGCCATGACTTAAGCGCGGCTTTTGTCTTCTACGGTTCCGCGCCAAAGGACATCGACGCTATCACCGCGCCAGTTTATGGATTCTATGGCGGTAAGGATCCTCGCATCAGCGCTACAATACCGGCGACCACAGATGCCATGAAACAGGCCGGTAAGAAATACGATCCAGTCACCTACGAAGAAGCAGGCCACGGATTCATGCGTTCCGGCCAAGATCCCGCTGGGCTCGAACCAAACAAGAAAGCCCGGGAACAGGCGTGGCAAAGATGGCTGGCTCTGCTGAAATCAATGTAATTCTCAAATAATTACAACGGTAGAGATATAGCATCGCCATCTCTACCGTTGTTCCATCAGACTTTGCAGTGGGAACAGATCAGGGTTGTTGCCTTCTTTCCATTTGCTGGCTTTTGAGGACCTGTTCTGCCTGCTTGGTGGTAATCAGGACATCTGATTGCCTGATCGTCATATAAACTCCTGAGGCGATGGCTCCACCTACTAACGGGGCGGCAATAAACACCCACAATTGCTGCAGCGCCCAACCGCCAACAAAGACGGCTGGCCCGATACTCCGTGCCGGATTGAACGATCCGTTGGTAACTGGTATGCCCGCCAGAATAATGACTGTAAGAATCAAGCCGATAGGTATTCCGGCAAAGCCAGCCGGAGCTTTGTCATCCGTGGAGCCGAGCACGGTGATGACCAACAGCATGGTCAGAAAAGTCTCGGCGGCAAAGCAGGCGGCCAGACTGTAGTGGTTGGGAGAATGATCGCCGAAGCCGTTGGCGGCAAAGCCAGTAGCCGCTGCGTTATATCCGCCGGGAATGCCATTGGCGATGAAGAGCACCAGTCCGGCGGCAATGATGGCGCCGATAGCTTGCGCGACAACATAGCCGAACGCCTGTCCTACTCGGATCTTCCTGCTGAGCAGCATTCCAAAGGTCACCGCAGGATTGATATGGCATCCTGAGATGGGGCCAACCGTGTATGCCATGGCCAGCAAGGACAGTCCGAAGGCAAAAGCTACGCCCACATTGCCGACCACTGGACCAGCAAGCACTGCCGTACTGAGGCCGGCAAAAACCAGGACAAATGTGCCAAACAACTCCGCCAGATATTTCACAGCATTTACCTCCGTAAGAAATAAAGCGTTGTGATTGAATCGGACATTGTACATGGTGGGCCAGATTTTGTATTGATTCGGACGTAGAGAAACGGGGCCCGACAAACCGGCGATAGTTCACGCCTACGATGCCGCGAATGTGGCCCATGAACTCTACAACAGCGAGCAGAACAGCGCTCGCGACCGCGCAGGTATTGCTGCAAGGTTGTGATTCCCACTGTGATGAATGGGGCGTGTTTATATCGGAGCGAAGGGCGAACTGGATGTTTATGGTTTGCTTCCAGACGGTGGGGGGGAATAAGAATACGACAGCGTTAATCGAGTACCAGGCTGGGAGGGGCTTCCAGCACATGCTGGACCTTGCCGATCAAGTCCGATGTAGTAAAGGGCTTTTGTAGCAGATACAACGGTTGAAGTTTCAGCCCATGTTTGGCCATGGAATCATAAGTGTATCCGGAGATGAAGATGACCCTCAGCCGGTCCACTTTTAACAGAATTTTGCTGACCAGTTGTGGGCCGCTCATGGCGGGCATAACCACGTCAGTGATTAACAGGTCAAAATGAGAGCTGGAAATCATATCGAATGCATGATCGGCTGATTCGGCTGTGCATACCTTATAGCCGCTGGCTTCCAGCGCGCTTTTTATGAGCTTTCTTACCGATACCTCGTCCTCCACCAACAAAATGCTTTCGCCATTTCCGCTTGCATATTCCAAGGGCTTAGCGGCTGTCTCACCGGCGAAGGCCTTCTGCATCACGGGCAGATAAATCGAGAATGTAGTGCCTACCCCAGGCTGGCTTTGGACATCAATCATCCCCTTCATTTGATCTACGATGGCATAGACCGTGGAAAGGCCGAGGCCGGTGCCTGTTTCTTTTTTCGTAGTAAAGAAAGGCTCGAAGATCCGTGCCCTGACGTCCTCACTCATGCCGATGCCGCTGTCGCTTACATCGATCCTCACCCGCCGTTCTTCGCCGTTCAAAGGCTCGACATTCGAGGTCTGGAAGCGCAAGAGGCCGCCGCTGGGCATGGCTTCACGGGCATTGACAGCCAGGTTCATGATGATCTGTTCGATATGCGCAGGATCGGCGGATATAAGCCAAAGATTGTGCTGAAGCCTGGTCTCCAGACGAACGTCCTCTCCAATCAGGCGTTCGAGCATTTTTTCCATGTGGCCAATCAAGTCATTCAGCAGCACCGGCTCCGGCTTGGTAAGCTGCTTGCGGCTGAACGTCAGAAGCTGGCGGGTAAGGGAAGAGGCGCGGTTCGCGGCATATTGGATTTGTTCAAGGTTTTCCATCTCGTCCGGGTCGCGCGGAGTCCTGGAGAGCAGGATGCTGCAATATCCTATGATTACGGTAAGCAGATTATTGAAATCGTGAGCCACTCCTCCGGCCAGCAACCCTATAGCTTCCATCTTTTGTGAATGCAGCAACTGGGCTTCAAGGTGCTTGCGCTGGGTCACATCAACAGCTATGACCAGTTCGGCCAGTCTTCCGCCAAACTCGATGACCTGGGTTTCAACTTCGCATTCAATGATGGTCCCATTTTTCAGCCGGTGCCGGCAGGCGATCCGGTTCCGCGGTTTGTAATTCGGGAAGTCAAAGATTTCCTGGGCTGTCGTACTGTCCTCCGGCAGTCGGATTTCTGTGGCCTTCATGCTCAGAAATTCTTCGCGGGAATAACCATAATCGCGAATTGCAGTGTCGTTTACTTCCAGAAACTTCAGCGTCTGGCGGTCGAAGACCCACATGGGAAGGGGGCTGGAAGAGACGATTTGCCGGAAACGCGCCTCCGCTGCTGAAAGTGCCTGCGATGCGCGCTGGTGCCGCATCTCTTTCACGCCCATGCGGACAGCCAGCACCAGCAGTGAAGTCCATAGCGCAACGCGCGTGCCGATCTGGTAGGCAGGCGGAACACGTTGCGCAATGAACAGTACCAGCACCGGTCCAAGCACGGGAAGCACCTTGAGCAGGAATTGGCCCGTGGAGTTGCTTGGCGACTCTTTGGGGAGTGGCTTCGAAACTGGAGTTTGCCGCCAAGTAACAGCAAAGATGACCAGGAGGATTGACAGAGTGGGTTGTCCGATCGGATAGATGGGGAAAATGCCCCCGGGGAGTCCATACACCGCCACCAACAGGCTGACTCCTGCATAAACAACCCCGATCCATCGATACAACCTGCGGATCTCCGCCACCGGATCGACTACTGAGCGCACCAACAATCCGACAGAGATAACAGCATTCCGCAGGTTCTTCGGATAATTGTGGGCTGTCCAATTGATGCCCAAGACTAAATGCGGCAGATAGATAAAACAGTAGTAAGCGAAGGCGAGCACAACTGCGACTTGAAGAAAGTCCAGTAGCGATTCCACGTCCCATCCGCTGCGTCCGGTCTTTTCAGACGGCAAGAAGATGGTCAGGGCCAGGGGAAGAGTGCAGAACCAGAACACATAGTCCAGCAGCCAGGAACCCAAAAACGCGCTATGCGGAAAAAACCACGAAGAGAAATCTTGAAGGTCACCCAGGGCTAGAAAGAAGAAGAACAGACCAGTCAGAATCCAGACATTGCGTGCCAAGCGATGAGAATGCCTGGCTGCGATGGCGCAGCCCACAGCGCAAGCTGCCTGGAGAAAGAACTCAAGACCATCGACAAAAGGGGCCCTGGTTGGCTGCGACAGAAGCAGATAGCCGATGCAATCCAATGCCAGCAAACACAACGTCACGATAATTATGGTGCGTGGCTTTCGCATAAGACAGATTGCCGAGAGGCGAGGGGGAGGAACTTTGCTTGGCACAGTCTATGGGACTTCTCTAATCAAAGCAACGATTTTGCAAGGCTAAACAACTTCTAAACAGATTAGAAACTACTCATGTAGTGTAGCCCTTCGAAATCTCGTAATTTGTTTTGCTTGGCAAAACTGCGGTTTTTCAATTACTCATTACCTATTACCCAATTACAAAATTCGCAAGCGGATGAAAGTTGTCTTCATCGCAATTTAAGTTGTCGGCGTAGCTGCCTAAGCCTTCACTACAGACTTCCGCCAACAGACGCTTGCATTGCAGTGACTGGTTTTTGGCGGCCTAAGAATCCAGCATCCGAGTCAGAAATCAGAAGTTTATTGAATAGGATTTTTCGACTCCCAGCCGTGCTCCGGATCAGAGTGAGCGTATTCAATCGTCCACAAGTGGAGCAGGTATGCAAATGGATCTGTGCTTTTGCGGCCTTTGGGTCTCCTTGAACCAGTTTTTGGATGTCAGAAAACTGCTGGTTTTCTATCTTAGCTTTCAGGTCGGCGGAATCCACGCTGGGGGCGTAATACAATTTCTCCGGACCAGAACACCACTGGTCACAGTTTTCACAAAACGGCGTGCGCCTTACCAAAGCCACGGCGACGAGGATTCCGCACAGAAGAATGAGAGATGCCTCGCTTGCCCATATAATCCAAAGTGGAATTCCCCTCATGGGTGCTTCGTGCTGCAACCCCCAGGTGCCTCTGGGGTTGATCGCCAGGATGATCTGCCAAATCAGTTGAGGGGATGTAAGCAGCTTCGTTGAATCAAGGCCCCATTTACCGGGGCTGATAATATCGAGGATCCATATTCCCCAGCTCACATACAGCGCTGCCAGAGAGGTAAGTAATCCCGCGCCCACAGCCACGAAATTGTTCCGCACCTTTCCCCAAACCATTCCCAAGCCGGTAGCCACACCCACGAGCACTCCGAATGCAATGGTGCAGATGGCTCGTAACTTCACCTCTGGAATGTGGATGATGCCATAAGCATAAGCGAACGACAGAGGGATTACCGCCAGAACGCCTCCAGTAAGTCCTAGTAAGACGCCAATTGGCGGCGCTTTTCCGGAATGTTTGTAGCAAGTCTGCATAGAGCTAGTCCTCACAATGAGGGTTTTGAAAAATTATCTTTGAACGCCGAGTATGGTCAAATTACTCCAGTACCTGCGATCTCGCTTCCCACTCGTTATAATCGCTTTTTGAAGTCGCCTCGGTTTGGAAGACAGGCTGCGTCCCTTATAGCATGTTCTTATCGCACATGCGCGCCAACAGCGAAGCTACTTCTGAAAAGAAGTGGGAGAAATGAGCAACACAAAAGACACAACAGAGGCCGGATTTGTGAACCGGCATGGACAGATTGTAATTCGAAAAACTGAGCTCACCGGCACAGATCATTTGCAGCACGTGTATCAGTTGAGCTGTGTCCATTGTGGAGCTGTTTACGGCGCGAATGGAAGCGAGATTCACGAGCGCCTGTGCCCTGAGTGTCAGGAAGGGAGGCCGGGGCTTGCGCTTGAAAGCCCAGGAACTGGCGTGCATGACCAGAAATGGCCTGACCAGCTAGTGATTGTCCGCCATGGGCAATCGGAACGAAATGTAGCCAAAGAACGGGCCAAGGCGGAAGGCAAGCTGGAAGTCTGGGGCGATCATCTCCGAGATGTGGATACACCCCTGACGCCTCTTGGCATCGAGCAGGCAGCCACCACTGGACAGTTTCTTCGGAGCAGATTTGATTTTGATGCGATTTTTGTCTCTCCCTATTTGCGGACCATACAAACTGCGGAGCAGATCACTGCCAAGCTCGGCGGGAAACCACTCGTTGTGCATGAAGAGCGCATCCGGGAAATCGAATTTGGCATTCTGGATGGCCTGACTCGCGACGGGATACAACAGCTTTATCCTGTGGAATTTTCCCGGCGTGAACGTGAAGGCAAATACTGGTATCGCCCGCCTGGGGGCGAAAGCCGTCCGGATGTTGCGTTGCGTGTCCACAGTTTTCTGGGGACCCTGACTCGCGAATATCGCCGAAAAAGCGTATTGGTGGTCTGCCACAGTGTTGTGGTGCTCATATTCAGGCGACTGCTGGAACGGTGGGACGAAGCCCAATACATGAAGGTGGATTCAGAAGACGATGTCCTGAATTGCAGCATAACCGCTTATTGCTACCATGCCCAAAAGCGCAAGCTGGAGCTTGATTGCTTCAACACCATCTGCTATCCAAGAGAAATGCCGGTCGAGTAACGAAAGCAACCTCTTCTTACCAGACTTCGCAGCGTTCCTGGGGTGGGCGCACCATCGCCGAACCGGCTTTGCAGCTAAAAGCCTGTTGAAATTCCGGCATGTTGGAAAATGGTCCGATCACCCTGTATTTGCCTATCGGATGCGGATCACCCTGGACCATCAATCTCTGTGCCTCAGGGCGGATCGCATCGCCGCGCCACTGTCCCCAGGCGATAAAAAACTGCTGATCAGGATTAAAACCATCGATGATCGGCGCAGGCGGTTTGCCCTGCTGTGATTTCTTAAACGCCAGATAAGCAATTCTTGCGCCTGCTAAATCACCAATGCTTTCGCCCAAAACCAGCTTACCGTTATGGTGAATCTCAGGTTCTATGTAATAGCTGTCGAACTGATGTGCGACGCAAGAAGTCCGGGCCTGGAAGTTTTTGAGATCGCTTTCGGTCCACCAGTTATTCAATTTTCCCTGCGCATCGTATTGAGCGCCTGAGTCATCAAAGCCATGGCTGATCTCGTGTCCAATCACCACGCCGATGGACCCATAGTTCACGGCGTCGACCGCATCCATGTTGAAAGCCGGAGGTTGAAGAATTCCGGCAGGGAAGACAATTTCGTTGAGCAGCGGGTTGTAATAGGCGTTGGATGTAGGCGGCGTCATGCCCCAGCGACCCCGGTCCACAGGCTTGCCGATACGGGCGCGATCATCATTCACGTTGAACTCTCTTGCCTCCACCAGGTTTGCCCAGAAAGCGTCCGGCCGGATTTTTACCTTGCTGTAGTCCAGCCATTTCTCCGGATAACCGATCTTGGGGTTGAAGGTGGAGAGTTTTTCCAAGGCCTTCTTCTTGGTCTCCGGCCCCATCCATTCCAGGCCTTCGATGGTGTCATGCATGGCAGCCAGAATATTTTTCACCATCTCCTGGGCGCGGGCCTTGGCTTCGGGTGGAAAGTATTTTTCGACATATTTCCTGCCTAGAGCTTCACCCAGCAGGGCATCTTCAGATTCGACGCAGCGCTTCCAGCGCGGCTTCATCTCTTTGGCGCCATTCAGGTAGCGCCCTTGAAAGTTGAAGTGCTCTTCCACAAACGGGGCCGAAAGGAAGGGAGCGGAAGAATCCAGCAAATGCCACTTCAAGTATGTCTTCCAGTCCGCCAGGGAAACCTCTCGCACCTGCCGGTCGACCTCCTGGAGGAACTTCGGCTCCTGCACATTAAGGTCACCATGGGGCAAGCCGGCGTTCTGGAAATAACCACTCCAATCTACGCTCGGCGCAAGCTTCCTGAGATTCTCAAAAGTGGTCTTGTGGTCTGTGGCCTGGGGGTCGCGCAGGGCGACGTTGTCCAAAGAGGCCTCCGCCAACTTTTTCTCCATCTGGAATATGGTGTCCGCCGCGGTCTTGGCCTGAGACTCGCTGCTACCTGCTAACTTGAACATGTTGACGATGTACACATGATATTTCTCCCGCGCTTCCTGAAAACGCTGCTCCGGCTTGAGATAGTAGTCGCGGTCCGGCAGGCCTAATCCGCTGGCGGCAATATCGGCAATCACCTGACTGGGGTTGTGATTATCGGAGGCGGAGAAGAGGGCGAAGGGGACAGAGATGGCAAGATCATGGAGCCGCTTGATCGCGCGCTGCAAGTCAGCCGTGTTTTTAATGCGATCAATATCAGCTAGAAGCGGCTGAATAGGCGTAATACCGAGCTTATTGATGCGATCTTCGGCCATGCAGGAGCCGTAATAATCTCCGATGAGCTGTTCGACACTGCCAGCCGGCCAATCTTTGCGGCGCGATACATCCTCCAAAATATCCTTAAGCTGGTCTTTCGACAGTTCGCCGGCCTCCCAACGACGGCTCCAGTGAGACATCGACGGTGGAATCGGATGCTGGCTGCGCCAGCTTCCATTCGAAAACTCATAAAAATCAGTGCAAGGGTCCGCATTGCGATCAAGATCGACAATATGAATACCCTCGCGTGCATGATTTTCGCCGTACGCTGAAATACCAATAAGGATGGCCAATGCCAACAGAACTTTGAGCAGCCGCATGATCACCAGCTTTCGAGGAGGAATTGGTCTTTCGGATTTTTGCGAATATATAGACGGTCCGCAAGCAGGATTGTCATCTCACATTCGCAGGTGACTTTCTTAGGATACAGCAAAGTGTGAATGGAATCGCCAGACTGTAAAAGACCCCGCCGCCATCAATTCTTTATGGTGTAAGCTGGCATCATATTATCCGTTAGTGCAAGGAATGAGGCTATGTTGCCCATAATTGAGCCACCCAAATTTACCGAGGAGTTCCGGGAGGAACTGGAAAAACTCTTCCAATGGCGCCGGGATGTGCGCCGGTTTCGCTCTGAATCCATCGAGCCCGGCTTGCTGGAGCGGCTGATTCAAAGCGCATCGTTATCTCCTTCCGTGGGCTACAGCCAACCGTGGCGCTTTGTGCTGGTAAAAGATCCGCTGCTGCGCCAGCGAGTACGCAGGAATTTTGAGGAGTGCAATCGCGATGCGCTCTTGTCGTATGAAGGCGAGCAGGCCCAGCGGTATGCCACCCTGAAACTTTCAGGCCTGGACCAGGCGCCGGAACAGTTAGCCGTCTTTTGTGACGGCTCCGTTACTACAGGACATAAGCTCGGTCGACGCACCATGCCCCAGACGCTGGAATATTCTGTTGTCCTGGCATGCCATTCACTCTGGCTCATGGCGCGGGCCTACGGCGTTGGCGTAGGCTGGGTCTCGATTCTTGATCCGGAAAAGCTGGTGCACGATCTGGGTGTGGCAAGCGCATGGAAGCTGATCGCCTATCTCTGTATCGGCTATCCAGAAGAAGAGCACGTTGATCCGGAGTTGTCGCGTTATCGCTGGGAGCAATTTCAGCCCGCTGCGATCATTGTCCGCTGATGTTTATTGGGCGAAACTTTTATTTGCATATTCTCGGACACATGAAAAAGGAGGCATGTTCTGCATGCCTCCTTCCCTCTCCTCGCCTACCATTGGATGTTTAGTAGCGGCGACGGCCATAGCCGCCGGAGTTGTATCCCTGTTGGTAGCCCTGCTCGTATGCCTCTCGATAGATCTGCTTATACTGGTTCTTGTTGCCGAAGCTGCCGTTATAACCGCGGTCGGCATGTTTGTAATTGCCGTCGTGAGTTGGACGGAAGCTGTGGCCGGTCTGGCGGTCATTGCGCCCGTCGTTTAACCCGTCTTGATAGCCATATTGGCGAGCGTAACTGGAGTAGCCGCCGCGGTATCTGCCGTCACGGTAGCCCCGGTCATCGTCATCGCGGTCCCTGCGGCCTCTATCCCGGTCCCAATCCCGGTCACGATCTCGATCCCGATCTCGATCCCGGTCTCGGTCGTTCTGATAGACATTGTTGCGGTAGCCATCCCCATCGCGGTCCCGGTCATGATGTTCGGCTTGAGCAAACAGCAGAGTCGAGCCGCCAGTCAATAAAACAACAGTGGCTAGCAGTAACCTTACAGGATTTAGCTTCAAGTTTTTCATTGGGTTCTCCTCGCGAGCCGAACTCATCACTCCGACTTCGCCTATTAGCTTAGAACCCCGCAGGGGCCGCAGTTATCGTAAAGAGTAAATAATGAATGTAAATTTTTGTTAGCTGAGTGACCAGAGGAAACATTGGCCGCGAATGAATCTTACGTGGATCTTGTGCGGATGAGCGAAGATTTTTTTGGCTTTTCCTTCGCGCTTTTTATTTAGTGTGCTACGAGGTGCTTTGAGGTTTTGGCTCCGATCTCCCGATCACCGGATCTCCCAATATGGGTCCCTGATTAGATTGCTCTTAAGTATGCGCCTCTGCCGGACTTAACAAAACTTCACTCCCGCCCCACCGTTCTTATCTGTAGAATTCCTCCACAACGCTTTAAATTAAAAGGAGAGGGTCTGGGGCCCGCAGTAGGATCTTATGTCTGAATTCCAACGATCGGATGGCGCCATGACCGAACATCGTAAGAAAAGGTTCTTTGAAGACTGGATCGCTGCCTACGGAAATCGGTTAGACGAAGTGGCTGCGGCCCGGAAGACGGCCGCCGCCAATCTGCAGGAAGAACCTTTGCAAGAAGTGCATCTTTCAACTTCGCAAGCAATCGATGCTGCCCAAAAAACGCCTGTCAGAAATGCTGCTGATAAGGCGGCAAAAACTCTCATCAATCCTGCGCAACAATAGTCCGGTGACGGCGCATTCGGGGACCGCAGACAGCCGGAACACATTCGTTTGCAAAACATCTTCCCGCTGGTTACGATAAAAATCCATTCACAAGTTGCGCGATTCGAGGAGGGACCTCATGAGACTCAACGCCGCACTTTTCTTTGTTCTTTCCTGCACAATAATATTGGGTACTGCCGGACAGAGGCCGGTTACAACTTCCGCTTCTCAGGGCTCTGCGGGGGCGGGCGATGATCAGAGCCAGGCGCTACGAGATGATCTGAATAAAATGCGGGCGCTTGTCCAGCAGATGGAGATGAACCTGGCCTTTGTGGATACATCGCAATCCCCATTGAAGCACCAGTTTCAGCTCGAGATCGACCTGTGGAGGACCATGATCAACCAGATGGAGAGAAGGATTCAATCAAGAAGCCACGAGAATCAGGCGAAATAACTGCCGACTCAGTCCAAACCGGCTTCACGCAATCGCTGCTGGTGATATTCATAGGAGAGGGCCTTCAGCCGCTCTCTGTCTAAACCCAGCGCATTCGGAGTAAACACAAAGTCATTTCTCGCGGGGATCTTCGAGGCTTCACGCATGAATAGCTCCCGGACGGGAGGTCCGTATTCAGGGTTTTTCTCCAACATCTCACGCAGGTAATCCATACCATGCGTAATGTGTCGGCCCTCGTCGGCGCGGATGAGCCGGATGCCCTCCATCAACTGGGGAAACATATTGGTCTTAGCCAGCAAGTCTTCGAAAAAGTCATAGCCGGTGACCGCCATGGTCCCTTCAATAATTCCAAAATAATGGGCGGCAAACAAGGCCAATGCCAGGCCAAGGTCTCCTTTCCTGCCATTGGTGATGGCGCGGCCCATGGCTTCTCCGCGCTCTCTGAGTTCATCCAGCAATACGCCGCGGTATTCGGGAGAGACGTAAGCGCTGGTGTCCACCTTGCCGCAGGCTTCCTGAAAGTAGCGCTCAAAAAATTCTGCGTGCTTTACTTCTTCGAAGATCTGGGTGGAGAGGAACATGCGGCGGTCCGCTTCCGGCACAGCGAGCATGAACCATGCCAGCGTGTCGGAGACGCTGACCTCTCCTTCATAAAACAAAGCGCAAACCTTGGTCAATTGCTCCCGCTGCTCGGAGTTGAGCATTTCCCAATGACTCCGATCTTCAGCTAGAGGGAGTTTCTCCGGGTCCCACGTGCCCATGTGTTTGGCCATGGAATAAAGCTGGCGCGGTGATTTTGTAACGCGGGTCACAGTGGACATGAGTTGCCTCCTGAGAACCAATACGGTATCAGAAGTGTGCTGGGAAAACGAGCGGATAATAGGAAAGTAGCACCACGACTCCGCCGAAGAAGTCGTCGTTGGTAAACCTGCGAATGATTGGTCCGCGTGCGTCCGTGGTAAAACTTTTTGGTTGCAGCAATCCCGTACGACTAATGCCGTTGGTCGTATTTTTTCTGCTCACGAACTTCGCGATTGTGTTTGCGGATGATCTCGTGTGCCCGTTCGAGAGCAGCCTGCGCAATAAAGGCGCTGGCGCTGGGAGTACCTGTGAGGATCAGACGGGCATCTTCCACGAGTTTTCGTTCATCTTCGGCTAAGTAGACCCAAAGACCCCGGCTCTTAGGTGTAGGACCGCGACGACGGCGTGACTGTTGCCCGGTAAGGTGTTTCTCTGCCATGAATTTATATTCTCCTTCACCCAATCTACTATAGGTATTACTAGGTGTCTACTATAATGTTGCCTAAACCCTTGACTACAAAGGAACACGAAACAGGAGCGAAAGATACGAAGGAAAGGCAAAGAAAATCTTCGCCAGAGGGAAGACTTTCAGGGATAGCGCTACGTCAGAACCTCGCGTCTAGGGCGGTTCCACAGGTGCAATATCCAAATAACTGCCACTACATCCCCGGTTTCTTTTGTGGGGCCATCTCCGGAATGGTGATATCGATCGATGTTACTTTGCCAAAGGTAGACAGGTCGCGATCGAAGTCCTTGGCGTTACCCACCACCAGGACGGCGATTTTTTCCGGATGAATATATTTCTTGGCCACGCGGTCGACATCGGCGCTGGTGACTTTTTCGATGCCGGCGCGATAACGCGTTAGAAAATCCGCGGGATATCCGTAGAACTCGTAGGCCATACGTTCGGCCAGCACTTTGTCCTTGGAATCAAATTCAAAGATGAACGAGTTTAGGATTGCGTCTTTTGCGCTCTTGACCTCCTGCTCCTTGACGCCGCCTTGAATCAAATCGTTGATCTGTTTTCTGAGAGATTCGATGGCCGCAGCCGTAGTACCGCTCTTGGTGGCCATGGAAATGCGGAAGACGCCAGGGTGGTCGAAGGCGGAAAAGACCCCGCCTCCCACAAAATATGCCAGGCCTTGCTTGGTGCGAATGTTGGAAAACAGACGGGAAGAGAAGCCTCCGCCAAACAATTCGTTCATGACTTCGATTGCGTAGTAGTCCGGATTCCGGCGTTCGGTCCCAAGATCGACCATCGAGATCACACTCTGGTTGACATCAGTTTTTTCGATGAAGTAAACGCCGGGTGTTGGATCATGAAAGGCGACTTGGTGCGACTGAAACGGCTGTCCTTTTTCCCAGTTGGCAAATGCGCCGCGTAACTTTTGTTCCATGGCGGCTGAATCGAAATCGCCGGAGATGCCCACAATGATGTTGTTGGGAGTGACTGTGTGCTTGTGCCAATCCAGCAGGTCCTCCCGAGTAACGGCGGCAATGGTGGAGTACTCAGCGGTGCGCGCGTAAGGATTGTCAGGGCCATAGGCAAGCTTGGTAGACTCACGCTGGGCGATCTGGTTGGTGTCGTCGTTGCGCCGGGAGATATTGCTGCGCACTTGCCTTTTAGCAAGATCGATCTTTTCCTGGCGGAATTCCGGATTTTGAAGGAGATCGATAACAACCGGCCAGACCTGGTCAAAGTCAGTCTTCAACGAAGACCAGGAGAGAAACGTAGAATCGCTTCCTGCTGAAGTTTCAACTCGCGCGGCGCGTGATTCCAAAAAATCATCAAGCTGGTCGCCGGTCTTGCTTTTTGTGCCTCCAGTACGCCAGGAACTGCTATAGATGCCGGCCATGCCGGTTTTCTCCGCCGGTATGTCGCGTGCTCCGCCACGGATGCGGATGTTGCCATCAATCAAAGGCAGCTCATGATCTTCCTGGAGAAAGATAACCATGCCGTTCGGCAGCTCGATCCTGCGAGGCTGTTGAGGATTGAATGGGCGAAGCGGCGGAATAGGGATTTGCTTCCAAGTCGGGGTTTGTTGGACGGATGAACTGCCCGGAGTGGTTTTGCTCTTGGTTTTCCCCGCCTGGGCCGTGGCCAGCGAGAGTGACAATGTGACGATAAGGGCAGAAGCAAAAAGTCGATGGATACGCTTCATTATTGTTGTGCTCCTTTCGCGGGCGCTGCCGGGTTAGCGGCGGGTTTTTCAGTCTCGATCATGGCCACAGTACGGTTTCCTTCAACAAATGTCTTGTTGGCCACGCGCCGGATATCGGATTTGGTGACCTTATCGATGCGATCAATCTGCAGGAAGAGCTCTCGCCAGTCTCCATAGCGGGCCTGGGCAGCTCCTAGCTGGTTGGCCAACCCCTGGTTGTCAGCAAGGCCGCGTATCAGGTCGGCTTTAGCTCGTGTCTTTACTGACTGCAATTCTTCATCGCTAACATCCTGGCTCTTGAGCTTTTCTATTTCTTCATGAACAGCATCACCCATTTCTGCGGCAGTATGGCCCTGTGCAGGAACAACGAAGAAGAAGAAGATGCTTGGATACTTCGATCCGGGATAGTCGCTTCCGCCTTGCGCGCCCAGGGCGATCTGCTTGTCTCGCACCAAGGAACGATAGAGACGCGAGGTGCGTCCTTTGGAGAGGAGGTCTCCCAGCACGTCATAAACGGCGTCGTCTGGGTCGCTGAAATTCGGCCGGTGATAGCCTTCGAGATAGTAAGGCTGGCTCCGCTCATGCAGGACCACCTCTCGCATGGCTTCCTGGGCAGGCTCATGAGTACGCAAAGGAGGAGGAGCTGGCGCGGCCGGCAGCCGGCCAAAGTACTTCTCGATGATCGGCAAAGCTTCTGAGGTCTTTACATCTCCTACAACCACCACCGTCATGTTGGCCGGGACATAATATTTTTTGTAAAAATTGGCGGCATCGGTAGCGGAGAATGCTCGCAGGTCGGAAGGATAGCCAATGACCGGACGGCCGTAAGGGTGAGCAACAAAGGCAGCACCCAAAAACTGCTCCAGCATTCGCCCTACAGGAGAGCTATCAGTCCGCAGGCGACGCTCCTCATACACCACATCCCGTTCCTTGTAGAACTCCCGCATCACTGGATGCAGGAAGCGTTCAGACTCCAGGTATGCCCACAATTCCAAGCGGTTCTCCGGGAAGGAGTAGTAATACTCGGTATCATCGGAGTTGGTCGAGGCATTCAGGCCAACCGCGCCCTCGCTTTCAACAATCTCTCCAAACTGGTTAGGAACAACGTATTGATCGGCATCTGCAATTGAGTCCTTCCAGGCCTTTTCCAGCGTCTCAACCTTCTTGGGATCGCGTCCAACTTCCTTCAGGTTCTCAGCCAGGTAGGCAGCGTAAGTTTTCTCCACTTTTTCCAGCGCCACTTTTTCGGCGGGATAGTTCGTGGTGCCGATCTTATCGGTCCCTTTAAAAGCCATGTGCTCGAACATGTGCGCCAGGCCGGTAATGCCAAGTACCTCTTGCGCAGCGCCGGCATCGACGTGGGTATAAAAAGAAAATACCGGCGCCTCCGGACGTTCCATGATGAGGACAGTAAGACCATTGGCTAGCTTTTTGGCCGTGATCTTCTTCTCAAAGGAGGCGATGTCCTGGGCTTGAATTGTGGAGGCAAACAGAAAAAAACAGAGTATGGCGACGATGAACCGTGATGAGTGAGATTTCATAATCCTGTCAAGTCTAAAGCATAAAGCAGCAATCATGCATATTTTACGGCTTTGAAACTACAGAACGAGAGTTGCAGGCGCTTCTTGCAGGAAAATTGGCCCCAATCCTGATTTTCTGCGTTCTTCCGTACTACGAGGTACTTTGAAACTCTGTTTGTTCTCGCAAATTTTCTCACCTCTCCCGTGGCAAGGTTTTGGCAGTTCCGATCCACCAAACACCCGATCATCAGACCTGTTCCGGTTAGCCGTGGATCTTCCGACCTGTCCCGGCTGGCCGTGGATTCCCGACTTTCCTCTGCTTCCTCCGCTGCCTCCGTGTTTCAAAGGTTTTGGTTGATCAGCGTTCTTCCGCGCAAATCAGCGGTAAGAAGTTGGTTTTTCTTTTGCTTGCGGCTCGGTTGCACTGTGCTCCCTCGTCGCCAATTGGTTTTGCCTCTCCGCAGGATTACAATCTTTCTATGAAGATCGCTCTTGGTGTCACCGGGGGAATCGCTGCATACAAAGCCGCGGAGCTGGTGCGCCTGCTGCAGGACCGGGGTGTGCGCGTCCAGGTGGTTATGACCCAGGCGGCCCAGGAATTTGTGCGTCCGCTTACTTTCGCCGCGCTCAGCGGAGAGAAGGTCATCACCGACCTGTTCGGGGCCGAGGCCCAGGAACCAAACATCGAATCTGCGGTGGAGCATATCGCGGTGGCGCAGTCCATAGATGCTCTTGTCGTGGCCCCGGCAACAGCCGACACCATTGCCAAATTTGCGCGCGGGTTGGCGGATGATTTCCTCTCGACGCTTTTCTTGGCCACCACAGCCCCAGTGGTGGTAGCTCCGGCCATGAACGTGAATATGTGGGACAACCCTGCTACACAAGAGAACGTCCGGATCCTGAAGTCACGGGGAGTTCGGGTGGTCGAGCCGGATAGTGGTTACCTGGCTTGCGGCATGGTGGGCGCTGGCAGATTGGCGGCCAATGAAACCATCACCTATGCCGTGATGGAAGCTTTGGGAGCGGCACAGGATTTGGCGGGAGAGACAATCCTGGTGACTGCCGGCCCTACGCATGAGCCGATCGATCCGGTGCGCTACATCGGAAACCGTTCCAGCGGCCGAATGGGATATGCCCTGGCGGAAGCCGCCTTGCGTCGTGGAGCCAGAGTCATTCTGGTGACCGGCCCGACTGCGCTGAAACCGCCTTCGGCAGCAGAGGTAGTGCAGGTCAAGACTGCTACCGAGATGCGGGATGCCGTTCTGGCAAATCTTGAACAGACAACGATCGTAATCAAAGCTGCTGCGGTAGCTGATTTCACCGTGCGCAATGCCGCTGAGCAGAAGATCAAACGCCGTGGAGCCATGACCCTGGAACTCGAGCCCACGCCCGACATTCTCAAGGAAGTCAGCGCCCGCAAAGGTCCCCGAATTGTCGTGGGCTTCGCCGCTGAAACTCAAAACGGACTGGAAAATGCGCGCAAGAAGCTGGAGACCAAATCTCTGGACGCCATTGTGTTGAACGATGTTTCCCGGCCAGAGATCGGCTTCGATTCCGAACGAAACGCAGTGACCATCCTCACTCATGCTAGAGCTGTCAATGTTCCTGAAACCTCCAAGTGGGAGGTTGCTCATCGAGTGCTGGATACCGTGGTGCAACTTAAAGCCGCTGCTTTTTCTAAATGTCCCGAAGCGTAGCGAGGGAACTCTATCCTGACGATGCCGCGTGGTATTACAAATTCAAGTATCGCTAAAATCACTTTTACAAATGCCCAAAAAACTGGATTCGGAAACCAAAAAACAACTCGGTGCGCGGGTGAATTACTATCGGGAAATGGGTATCCACGATTTTTATCGCCAGCAAGTTCCAGAAGGTGAACTGCAAGAAGAGGCTGTCCCAGTCGTAGTCGCAAGCCCTGCACCCTCTCTATTTACCCCAGAACCTTTGCCCGTAATTGCAGACAAACCTGCCGCGCTCAAAATCATCCGCGAAGACATAGGCGATTGCACCCGCTGCCGTCTGCACAAAGGCCGCACCAACTTGGTGTTTGGCGTCGGCAATGTCAACGCAGATTTGATGTTCGTGGGTGAAGGTCCAGGGGCCGACGAAGATGCCCAGGGCGAACCGTTCGTAGGCCGTGCCGGGCAACTGCTCAACAATATGATTGCCGCTATGGGTCTCAAGAGGGAAGACGTCTACATCGCCAACGTGGTCAAATGCCGTCCGCCCGGCAACCGCACTCCTGAAAAGGACGAATGCGATACATGCTCACCATTTCTCCTTCGCCAGATTGAAGTCATCAGACCTAAAGTGATCGTGGCTCTGGGCGCAGTGGCCGCCAAAAATCTGCTGGCCGTGAATGACAGCATGGCCAATCTGCGCGGCCGCTGGTTCGATTTTAAAGGTTGCAGGCTGGCCGCCACCTACCACCCCGCCTATCTGCTCCGTGATCCCCGGCAGAAGAAGGAAACCTGGAAAGACTTACAGATGGTGATGAAATACCTCGGACTCACTCCACCAGTGAAGCCAGCAGAAGAGTAATGGCTTTTTTTCATTGTCCCGAAGCGAAGCGAGGGAACCCTATCGTAAAGATGACGCTTGGAATTGAAACAGATTCGAGTTCATTCACAAAAATTCACATTGCAAAGCCGCTTTCATATTCTCGTCCCCCGCTGTTTCCTCGGTTGCCTCTGTATTACTATTCGTGAAAGTCTTGTCCTGCCGCAAAGATTGCCTTTGCTTTTCCTTCGCGTCCTTCGTCTTTAACTTCGTGTTCCTTCGTGGTTAAGGGGTTTTGGTTTTCCTCCGTTGCCTCTGTTCCTCCGTGTTTCAAAGGTTTTTGGTTTATCAGCGTAAATCCGCTTAAATCAGCGGTGATATAGCCGCCAAACCTTGCAGGTTTTCGATGCTGCCATCAGTCAATCAACGCAAATTTATTGATCCCGATCATGTGCATCGTTATCGTGTTTGCCGCATCCGGCTCCATCGGTGATAGTGGTCAGCAGGCCGCCCGACGCTGTAATGGTGCGGCTAAAACAAGTGCCTCGTGAATCAGTGGAAAAGTACCGTTGGGTGTTCGCCTGGTTCTGGGTGCCGGTAATGTTAAACGATGAATCAAACAACAACGTGTCCGTGGGAGATACACTGTTGGAGACCACGCTAAAGAAAAGTGGCTGGTCATCATCTCCGGTTACGACGTTTCTGCTGTTATACGCCTGCTGAATGGTCATGGTCTGCGCCCCGGTGCCATCGGGATTCACGCTGAAAGTAAAATCCAGGTTCAGGGGCCACTCGAATTTTTGCCTGGTCGTCTGGCGTTCTTCATCGCCTTCTGTCTCGGTGACTGACGAGATGTTTGTGGTTTGCGCGATCTTCTGGTCAAAGAGGGTATTGGTGATGTTGAAGTCCTGGCGATTGGAAAAATTGATGTTCTGCTCCACCTCGGTCTGCACCCGTCCGTGCGAAGTCAATACAAATCCTTCCACACGAAAAACGCGCGACGAGCTGACTGTCACCGAGCCGGTGATGTTTCCATTGGTATTGGTAAGGTTCTCCACTACGGTTGGCGCTGGAGTGGTGCTCAAAGTGTTCTTCGTCACTCCTCCGATAACCTGGCTCGATTCATGGTCCAGGAACAATAGTAAGGTCGCCGTAGTTGAGAAGCCGTTGGCTGCGTTGAATACATTGACAGATACCTGATGGGGCAAGCCGTTGCTGAGCACTCCGGCAAAGGGCGTCAGATCCACGCGGTAAGGAACGAAGTTCAGGGTCTGTACTCCGGGAATTGGACGCCACAGCAGCGGGTCGATGCCTCCGGTGTAGATCCACGGATAGACCGGCGCAACACCAGCCGGCTGGCCGTCTATCGCGACCTCCGTTTCACGGAAGCCGGTTGATCCGCAGCTCTGCAGTTCAGCGGCAACGTCGTCAGGAACGCAGGTGTACCAGAACTCGTCGGCCGCCTGGCTCTGAGCGGTCACGTCAAGAAAGGCGCGCTCCACATTGGCTGGCATGGTGAACGTGCGGGAGAGACTGCCGGCCGTGGTGGAGAGGAAGACTGTCCCGCCGCTGGGATCGGAGGACAGGGGCAGGACAACATCGGCTGTGACCGGCGCTCTCTGATGGTGTTTCAAAGGATAGAACTGCAAGGTTGCGGTACCGAACAGGGTGCTGGTGAAGGTGGAATTCACCAGATTGCCCAAGTCCACTCTGCCGTTTTGCGTGGTGTTGAACAGCGCGCTGTAATCGGTGAGGTCGCGCTCAATGTGCCATGAGCGCGCCACCGTGCGCGACGGCTCCGAGGTTGTTCCAAAGTAAACATTGGCTCCGCCAATCCACATATTTGCCGTCCGATCGAACTGGCGGCCGGCCTGGATAGAAAAGTCCGCATTCAGCACTACCTTGGCCCAGGGCCCCGGACAATTCGCCGGTGGCGTAAAGGAAAACAACTTGGGCGAGAAATCGGCGAAGGCAATGCCGGTGAACAGGTTGACGACGCACGGCGTCGTGTTCGGTCTTGGCACCGGCGGATCTGCAGTTGCGGTGTTCGCTGATCCTATCTGCAACCCCGGCGGCGGGATGGTTTGTGCTAAACCAGCAGACGCTGCCAGCAGGCAGGCAATGATCAAGGCTGTGCTTCTTGAGGTCCACAAACATTTACGGCAGTTGGCGGCTATAGGCACGATTTTCCTCCCGGCGAAGAGCAGAAATCTTACCCGGTCAGAGTACTAAGTGCAATCGGAGCTGAAAGACAGTCCATGAGCAGATCAGCCCGTCAAGAGCGAAGAAAACAACCAGAGGTCGAGAGAGGATCGATGTCATCAGTACCGAGAATTAGGGGGTGAATTTTTCTCCGCTCGTGAGGAGGAGTACTTTTACAATAGGGGTATAACTTGAGGCGGTAGGAGGGTGTGAGCGGAGCGTTGTCACCCCTCGAGGTAGCAGAGCGAGCCGCAGGGCTCCTGCCTGAACTTGAGCGATAACGAAGGATCTTTCGACAACCTGATGTCATCCGCGATGACTGTAACTTTCGTGGCCTTTCACCTAGAGGTCAATCTCTATCCAAAATCGTGATAAAAATCAAACCCGTCAAGAAATTAGAAATTTCCAATCGAAAATTACCAATTCATTATTCCCCCTCCCCCCTTTGCGGGTACCCCAAGGATACCGTAAGGATATTTTGAGCCAGAAAGACCTTGCTTCGCGACTCTTGAGCTCCTGGCATGATCTGCCGGAATTGGCTTGCACCCGGGTTCAAAAGCGATAGTGAATCCCGGTGCCAATCTGAAAATTATTGGTAGTCTGGCTGCGGATAAAGGGAGATCCGAAAAGGGTAGAGGGACCACCAACAACAGTTATCTTGAACGGGTCGGTGAACAACAGTGTGTCTCCCATGTCGTAGCGGAAAGACCAGTGCTTTGCCGGGTAGTATTCAAAAACTCCGCCAAGATCGAGCGTGCGCTCCGTCAAGCGGTCAAAACGGAAGGTAGGAATAAACCCAATCCCAGTGAAAGGTGGTGGAAGAGGCGTTGGTGTAAGTGTTTCCTGCCGAAGGACATTGCCAAAGCTGATGAAGCCAGGACGAACCTTCGCGAAGAGACCGAAATGTTGGAAACGATACCCTACCTTACCGCCAAACTGCGCTTGGATGAAGTTTGTATTGGAGGAATTGTGAGGAAACCAGTTAAATGTTCCTTCGACCGAAAAGAAACGTCCAAAGTTAAACACCCCGTCGATACTTGGTGCAAGGTTGGTGGTACGTGGACCGGTATGCAAGGCCGTAAATCCTGCGCCAACTTCAAATCGAGGAACGTCTTGGGCGGCGGAATTTTGGCATACAAATATACAGGAGATGATTGCTATGGAAATTACTCTGCCAAGCTGGATATTTTTGCGCAGAGAAAATACAGCCAAGAAAGATAGAGCCAATAAGCACAGGGGAAGAATGAATTGTTCCATCTTGATATCTCTCCAGTTTTCGATTTTGTTGATGTTGATACAGACTTCTTACAATCAAATTTGACGATAAGACAGGTTGTGGATTTCACCGACGAAGTCTATTGGGAGAAAATAGCGCCTCGCTTGCAGACGATCATCCCTGAGCGTCGCAAACGACACGATGTTCTCCAATACTTCACCTCAGCGCATTTTTAGCGGCGCCTTTTGGGCAAGAAACTCCCAAAGCATAAGCGCCGCTGCCATTGCAACGTAGCGTTTGTCGATCAGCGATCTGTCAACTTTTTAGGAACGCAGCCACCAGCAAAACTTGCAAAATTTTTTGAGATAACAAAAACGGCTGTTGAATTTTGCTATTGCGACTTTTAATTACCTAATTACCAAATTATTAAATTACAAAATTCTCGAATCCCCTTCCCTTACAATCATTCATTAATCGCATGCCTTCATTCTGTGACGTCGCCCTGCCTGTCCCTCTGGACATGGCTTTTACCTACAGAATCGCCAATCAAGTTCCGGTGATTGGCGGGAGGGTGCTCGTCCCTTTCCGGAACGATCGTCTGTCAGGGATTGTGACCGTGCTGCATGACCGGGAACCGGAAGTAAAGACCAAGACGGTGCTTCAGGCGCTGGATACAGAACCTGTCCTGGATTCAACCCTGATGCAGTTGGGGCAGTGGATCGGCCAGTATTATCTCGCGCCGATCGGCGAGGTTTTTCGGACGATGTTGCCGCTGGCGGCGGAGATCAAGAAGGCCAAGGTTTACCAGATCACCGAAACCGGACATGAGGCTCTTCATGCCTCGGCGACGGCGGGCTCCTCCCGTCGTTCGCGCCAGGAGATTGATGCCCAGATGTTGGAGTATGCAGTGCTGGACTATCTCGCTAACTCCGGCCAAGTCCTGGCGGGCACTATTCGTTCCGCCACCGGAGCCAACCGGCAGGTCCTGGATAACTTGGTCCGCAAGAAGTGGATTGCCCGCGAGGATGCGACTACCAGCCGCGATGCTCGTCGAACCATTCAAATTGCAGTTCTCAAGGAGGCCAGCGGAAAGCTGAACGACAATCAGCAAAGGATCATTGCTTATCTTCAGCAAGAGGATGGCAGGGCGATGGTGGAGCAGATCCACACTTTGCCTGTTCCACGAACAACGCTGCAAACCCTGGTGAGGCGGGGAATCGTGGAGCTGGTGGAAGAGGCAGCGGAGTTCAGCGTGAGCGGGTTGAAGAAACGCGGACCATCGCACCTGGACTTCATCTTTAATGCGCAACAGAAGGCCGCGCTGGATGCTATCCAGAAATCGGTTGAGAAGAATACTTTTTCAGTCTCTCTTCTGCATGGGGTCACTGGCTCAGGCAAGACGGCTGTTTACCTGGCTGCCATGCAGTCGGTCCTGGAAGCCGGACGCTCCGCCCTCCTGCTGGTTCCTGAGATAGGCCTTACTCCGGCGGCGGCCGCTAATCTGCATCAGGTTTTCGGCGATCAGGTAGCTATTCTCCATTCCGGACTGACCGCTGACGAAAGAGCGGAGCAGTGGCATCGTATCCGGCGGGGAGAGGCAAGGATTGTAGTGGGCACGCGCTCTGCCGTGTTTGCTCCGGTCGCTAACCTCGCGCTGATTGTGGTGGACGAGGAGCACGACTCTTCCTACAAGCAGGAAGAGACTCCCCGCTATCACGGCCGGGATGTGGCGGTCATGCGAGGCAAATTTTCTGGAGCTGCGGTGGTGCTGGCCTCCGCCACTCCTTCGATCGAGTCGTATCACAACGCGCAGACCGGCAAGTATAGGCTCCTCGAACTGCGAGAGCGCGTGGAGCGCCGTCCGCTGCCTGAAGTTGAAGTGGTTGACATGCGCCTGGAGTTCCAGAAGAGCGGCGAGGACAAGATCTTTTCCCAACAGTTAATTGAGCAGGTCAGCGAACGCCTGGAGCGGGGCGAGCAGGCGATGATCCTGCTGAACCGGCGCGGTTACTCCTCTGTAGTCTTATGCCGCGCCTGTGGTGAGACCCTTCAGTGCAAGAATTGCAGCATTGCCCTGACCTTTCATAAAGCCGGTTACCGTATGGAATGCCATTACTGCGGATACCGGCAAGCGGTCCCCAAGCGCTGCCCTGCGTGTGAGAGCGAACATATCTTTTTCTTGGGCGCCGGTTCAGAAAAAGTGGAGGAGAGGTTGCACGCAGCCTTTCCTCAGGCGCGTATCGGACGGCTCGACCGGGATACGGTCAAGAGCCGCCATGACTTTGAAAGGGCCCTGAATCAATTTCATGCGGGTGAGATCAATCTTCTTGTGGGGACACAGATGATTGCCAAGGGGCACGACGTCCACGGAGTCACGCTGGTGGGCGTCGTGGGTGCTGACTATGCACTTGGTTTTCCCGATTTCCGCGCTGCCGAACGTACCTTCCAACTCCTGACCCAGGTGGCCGGGCGGGCGGGACGGGGAGAGATGCCGGGTAAAGTTATCCTCCAGACATTTTTCCAGGACCACTATGCAATCCAATTTGCCCAGCGGCACGACTATCAAAGTTTTTACGAAAAAGAAGTGCGCTACCGAAAGTGGATGCACTATCCACCCTTCAGCGCGCTGGCCAACGTCTTGGTCCGCAGCGACAAACTGGACCAAGCCCTCAAATGGACCGGACAATTAGGACGATGGTTTGAATCGACCCGCAATGAAGGTGTACGGGTGCTCGGTCCATCGGTCGCGCCGATTATGCGATTAAAGCGCGATTACCGCTATCACTTTATTCTGAAGAGCTCAGGCCGGGAAAAGCTCAATACCACATTGAGAAAGATGGTGGCCTTTGCTGATGGCGAAAAGATTCCCAGGACGAACGTGATCGTGGATGTAGATGCTCTGTCGTTGCTCTAGTTTTTGGAGTTCTGTCCCGAGCGGAGCGAGGGAACCCTATACGCCTAAAACCAGTGCAATCGGCGATTAAAAGATGTTGGTTTTCCTTTGCGCCCAATTACGGCGAGAATTCTTCCAGGATTAATGTCCCCGTATCTGTCTCAGGATATGTACTAAACCGGAGCCAGGAAGAGGATTGTAGGCAAAAGTCAGGATTAGCATCAGCAGTCCAAAAGCAGCCAGGAGTTTTCGTTTCCTATTCAAGCCTGGCCACTCCGGCACTTGAGGATGTCTTCCAGTAAGCCGCAGGACGACTGCCCATAGCAACCATCCTGCCCAGAAGTACCAAGCCAGAACCAGCAGAATCACAATGGCCACCAGAGAAGTAGTGCGATGGGCGCGCGGATTGACGGCAAAGATGATATGGCCGCCATCGAGCTGTCCGCCCGGCAATAGATTCAGAGCTGTAGCAAACATTCCCACCCAGGCCGCTATCCCAATGGGACTTAGGTAAAGCTGCGTTACGTTGTACTGGATGGCAACACTATGACTGCCCAGGCTGGCCAGCATCCAGTGTGCCAGTTGGAAAATAAGAGGTAGCCCAAACGAAATGCCGGTGTCGGAAGCCTGGGGAGCCATCGGCTTGGAGGCCAGCACGGCAAAGAACAAGACCGGGACTGCAACCACAAAACCGGCGATAGGGCCGGCAATGCCAATATCGAACAGGTCTTTACGGCTTTGGATCGGAGACTTGATCCGAATAAATGCGCCCAGGGTCCCGATCAGCGTAGGGGCCGGAATAAAATAAGGCAAGCTAGCTTGGACACGGCGGCGCACACATAAGACGTAATGGCCGAGTTCATGCGCCGTCAGGATGCCTAACAGGCACAAGGAGAAAGGAATTCCCAGAGCAAGCCTCCGCCAATCGCCCAGCGCCCAACTCCAGGGCAGATAATCATCTCCTTGAGAAAATGCCGGCAGGTTGTGGTCAAAATTGTCTTGCAGGCGTGCACCGATGCAGAGCGTACTTAAGAGCGTAGCGAAGAACAGGAGGGCGTGCAGCCAATAGCGCCTGCGCGGCGGAAGAACCACATGAACTCTGGTTTCCTGGCGTGCAGGATCAAAGATTTCGTATGACGACGGAGACAGGGAATTGTCTGACATTCAACTCCACAGCCCTGGTTAATCGATGGACTGCAGCTCCTTACCGGGCTTAAACCGTACGGCTTTTCCCGGCGGGATGTTCACCTCCGCTCCGGTGCGTGGGTTGCGTCCGATACCGGTCTTGCGAGGGCGCACGTTGAATACGCCAAAGCCGCGCAATTCAATGCGCTCGCCTTTGGCTAGGGCTAGTTTCATGCTTTCAAAGACGGTCTCCACCGCCAGTTCAGCTTTGGTCTTCGTAATACCGGTTTTATTGACCACTTCATTGATGATATCGAGCTTAATCACTGGCGGCTCTCCTGAAAGTCGCGGAAGCAGTGTAACTTGCAGATACTATGGAACTTTTACGTATATTGTCAATGGATGGGATACGCGGCGCGCGAATGCATAGCCGAACAACCGGGAAGTTAAACAGAATCTTTCTCTATGATCTTTGCCTTGTTTGTTGGAATGCTGACTGCTTATTCACGATTTTTTACTTCGCCCGCCTTGTAGATGTAGCGAATGGCAGGTTTGTAGACTAGCAGGTTAACGCCGCCCCGGTTCAACTTGATGCAGTTTTTGTCATACCACTCGATTAATCCTTGGATCTGGTCCCCATCTTTCATCACCACGACAACCGGGGTCTGGCTCTGAATCTGTTTTTGATAATAGAAATTTTCGGCATGGGTCTGGTCTGACGGGGTGATTCTTCTGGCGGGCATGCGATCGGTACGTTCGAGCCGCTCTCGACGTTCTGAAACGGGTTCTGTTCGAGTGGTTGGAGCGCTCAAAGAAGGCCGGATCAGCTTACGGCTGACAAACTCTTCCTGGGCAGGTTCAGGGGCCTGACGCGCAGCGGTGGATTCCATTCCATCTTTCATTTTATATGCTCCGTCTCCCGCGCTGTAGGAATTACGTCAACGCAGCTAGCGCCGACCGGGAAATCGAAAGCTGACCCCAAAATTTTGCCGGGAATTCAGTTGCGGGTTGTTGTTACCGTATCACAGCATGGCCATGGATTCAAATGACCAAAGCGTTAATTGGCGTTAATTATTTTTCTGTAAATTATCGCTCTAATGAGAGCGCAAAAGCGTCTAAAGCCAGCGGACGGAGCGCATTTCGGCGCATTCCGTTTTGAAACTGCCCAAGCTGGCGGGTGGCGGCTGTGATCCATTGAAAGCCAAGACTAGGGGCCAGGGTCTTTAGCTCAGCGGCGATGTCGGTGTTTCGCATTAGTTCCGGAGCGCCCGAGGTGAGCGCCAGAAGATCTTTCAGCAGCGAATACAAAGCGGCCAGAAGTTGGTCAGTTTTTTCCTTGCCTTCGGCGCCGGCGCGGTAGGTTTCTGTAATGTGAAACAAGGGTGAGTGATCATTGGATTGAACTACCGTATTAAGCAAAGCTAGAGCATCTCTGCGCGATGTCACATACTCTTCCAGCTCAAAAGATCGCGCTCGTCCGATGGCCCCGCCGCTCAGACGTGCTGCAAGCTGCCTCTGGCGGACATTCCATTCAGGACGCTCTCCGGCCAGGTATTGTTCAATCTCATCGGCTGAAAGCTGCGCCAAGGCAAAGATGACGCACCGGGAACGGATGGTAGCCAGCAGTTCTCCGGGGTTCTTTGCCAGCAAGAAAATCGTGGCAAACTCCGGCGGTTCTTCAAGGATTTTCAGTAGGGAATTGGCTGCTTCCTTGATAAAGGCCGAATCCGTAAAGATGAAAACACGCCTGCGGGCTTCCTGGGGTTTGTAGCGAATAGTCCCAATGACGTGGCGCACCTGGTCGACCTTGATCATCATCTGCGGCGGATCAGGCGGGACCACCATCACGTCGGGATGGGTCTGTATCAAAATGCGTGTTTCGCGCTTATCGGTCTCGCGCAGTCCCTCGCGGGCCTCGACTGCTTCCGTGCACCTGGCGCTTAGGTCCTCGGCCTCGCCAATGCGCCGGCAGTTACTGCACGATCCGCAATAGTCCGGCAGCCCTTCGGTTTGGATCTGCTCCAGGCAATTCATGGCGCGGGCCAGCTTAAGTGCCAGCGTGTACTTGCCCGAGCCTTCCGGGCCAGAGAGGATGACCGCATGAGGAAAGCGGTCTCGAGCCAGCATCTGCCGCAGTCGGTGAACAACTTCCAAGTTGCCATGAAAATCGGTGAAACTCATTCAAAAACCATTTAACCACAGAATTCCTTAGCTTCTAACGGGTTGCTTGAGAAAACCAGTCTTACAAAAGATCTCTATCTGCCATTTGTTGCTTTATCAGCGCTTATCAGTCAAATCAGCGTTATCAGCGGTAAGATTTTGATTTTCCTTTGCGCCCATTGCGTCCTTAGCGGTGAAGTGGCCGTTGTACGCAGATTAATGAGAGAAGAATCGCTCTTCCACAGTCTTCGCAATTTCCTGATGCACTTTTGGAATAGCTTGTCGGGCATCAACTTTCACAACGCGTTGCGGCTCGCGCTTGACGATGGCCAGGAAGGCGTCCATTACGCGATGGTGAAACGCCTCTTTTTCTTTTTCAAAACGGTTTTCATCTTTCTTGGAATGTTTCGATTTTGCTGTATTGCGCCGGTGCGCGCGGGCAACGCTGGCAGCAACATCGGAAAACATCAGGATGGTGAGATCAGGTTTCAGGTTGTGGCAGAGAATCCTGTGGAGTTCAAGGACAGCCTGGCTGCCAAGTTCGCGTCCTCCTCCCTGGTAGGCTTCGCTGGAGTCGCTGAAGCGGTCGCAAAGCACCCATTGGCCCCGGGCCAATGCAGGGAGTATCTTTTCATCGATGTGCTGGGCGCGATCGGCAAACATCAGCGCCAATTCGGCCCGCGCCGACAGTCCGGAGGTACGGGAGTTGAGCACGACTGCACGCAACCGGCTTCCCAGGGCAGTGCCTCCTGGTTCGCGCGTGGTGATTACATCGATGCCTTTCTTACGCAGCCAGGCAGCCAGTTTCTTAAGCTGCGTGCTCTTGCCTGCGCCATCCAGACCCTCAAAAGTAATAAATTTGCCACGAGATTTGGAAGACACGTTAAAGATTTAAACATAAATAGCAGACACAAAGACGATTTCGCGGGAAAATAGCATCGGAGAAAAGACATGAGATTGGGCGATGACATTGACGATCACTGCTCTCGCTGCAAGCGCACCACAGATCATTCGATTGTTGCCATGGGGGGCGAAGAAGTGCTCAAAACGCGTTGCCGGACCTGTGGCAGCGAGCACAAATACCGCCAGAACAAGAGCCGGAGCAAGGAGATGACGGCCCAGGAGGCCTTCGACAAAGTACTGTCCAGCGTTACGGGAACACCACCTGAGCCGGCGAAGTCTGCGCGCAAAAAGAAAAAAGACATTGAGTAAGTGATCAAATTTTGAAAACTGAATGATTGAAAGACCATTGGCCCAGGTTTTGTAATTACAATTATCAAACTACCCACTTACCTAATCTTCCTGACTTGCGTTGGAGTACCGCTATTCTTTAAGCTGATTGAAATGCTCCGGAGAAAATAAATAATGACGAACTCTTTCCAACGGGCAGCAATTGCTGCCATTCTCTTAGTGTCGATTGCAGCTTTTGGCCAGCGCAAAAAGGTCGCGTCTGCTCCTCCTCCACCGGCCCAACCGATACTGGTCACTGTAGATGCCACACATGCGCCGGAAAAGATTCTGCATGCACAACTACAAATTCCGGTTGTTCCGGGGCAGGTCACGCTGGTCTATCCCAAGTGGATCCCCGGCGAACACGGGCCAACTGGCCCGATCGATGATCTGACAGGCCTTCAGTTCTATGCCAATGGAGAGAGGCTGACTTGGCGGCGTGATCTGGTAGAGATGTTTGCCTTTCACGTGACTGTTCCAGCAGGCGTGAATACGCTGGAAGCGCGTTTGGACCTGGTTTTGCCTGCTCCCGCCGAGGGTTTTTCTTCCGGTGCTTCAGCCACCTCTCAACTGGACATGGTGAGCTGGAACCAGCTTGTCCTATACCCGGCACAGACCGGCAGATCTACAGACGATGTTCCAATCACAGCCACGCTTAAGATTTCCGCCGGTTGGCATTACGGCACAGCCCTGCCAGTAGACAATGAAAGCAATGGGCAGATCAATTTTCATACCGTCTCTTTGACCACGCTTGTAGATTCTCCGGTGCTGACCGGCCGGCACTTCCGCCGCGTTGCACTGACGCCGGAAGGGCCGATTCAGCACTACCTGGATATTGCTTCCGACAGCGATGCCGCTTTGCAAGTGCCGCCAGAGACAATCAACCAATACAAGCGCCTGGTGGCTGAGACGGGAGCTCTTTTTGGCGCGCGGCATTACCGGGAATATCATTTCCTGCTTACGCTGAGTGACAAGGTTGCGCACTTTGGGCTGGAGCACCACGAATCCAGCGACGACCGTGTGAGTGAGCGCACCATGATTGATGACGACATGCGCGTGCTTGCCGGAAGCCTGTTGCCGCATGAGATGACGCACTCGTGGAATGGCAAATACCGCCGTCCGAAAGGGCTGGCGACGCCTGACTACCAGGAGCCCATGAAGGGCGATCTGTTATGGGTCTATGAAGGGCTCACGCAGTATCTGGGCGAGATCCTGACCGCCCGCAGTGGACTATGGAACAAGCAGCAGTTTCTGGATGAAGCCGCGGAGACCGCAGCCGCTTTGAATCATACTCCCGGACGAAGCTGGCGGCCCTTGCAGGACACCGCCGATGCAGCCCAACTTCTCTATAGTGCGCCTCCCGAATTCGAAAGCTGGCGCCGCAGTGTGGATTACTATCCTGAAGGGTTTCTGATCTGGCTGGAAGCCGATACAGTCATCCGCCTGCGGACGAATGGCCAGAAGTCGCTCAATGATTTCTGCCGCCTCTTTCACGGAGGCCAGAATACATTGCCTAAAGTTGTTCCTTATACCTTCGACGATGTAGCCCAGACGCTCAACCAGGTTACGCCGTATGAGTGGGCCAAGTTCCTGCGCGACCGCCTGGACACCTACGGTCCTGATGCGCCGCTGGGCGGCATCACCAACGGCGGATGGAGGCTCGACTACGATGAGAACCAAAGCGAGATCGGCAAAAATACAGAGAAGGACCATCATTCTGTGGATGCTCGTTTCTCTTTAGGACTAGCATTGGAAGAAAAAGGCGCAATCCGCGATGTAATCATCGATAGCCCCGCATGGAAAGCAGGCATCGCTCCTGGGATGGAGTTGGTAGCGGTGAATGGACGCAGGTTCAACCCCGACATCCTGAAGGAAGCCATTAAAGCCACAAAAGGCAACGGATCGAATATCGAGCTGCTGGTTGCCAATGGTGACTTCTTCAAGACATATACGATCGACTACCACCAGGGTGAGAGATATCCTCATCTGGTGAGGGATGAATCAAAACCCGACATATTGAGTGACATCATCAAGCCGCTGACATCGGAGGGGAATAAATAATTTTCAATTGAAAATTTTCATTTTTGAAATTTCAAACTTCTTCTAATCAAATCCAGACACTTGCGCAACGTCAATTAAGTGCGCTTATCCGATGGGCAGTGACAACTGGTTTCAACTTGAAAATTATCAATTTTAAATTTCAACTTCTTCTTTGATTCCTGAAAACAAATCCGTCTCAGCTTGGGCCTTGGTCGGTGTCAGGCTGGCTGCCAGATGAAACAACTCCTGAGTGCCGCGCTTACGAACCGTCTTTTCGAAGAACGGGAATAGTGGTGACTGGGAGGTATGGCATTTGAATGCCGCAATCTTGGTTTCCACTCCAAGATGTCCGAGTTCGATGACCGCTGTGGACGGTGGTAGAGCGACTGGTTGCCGGTCAGGCATGGTGAACAGGGTAGTGCCGAAGTAAAGCTTTTGTGCCCGGTGAGGTTCCAGACCGGCCTGCAATTGATCGGTGAATCGGTTCGTGCGTCCAGCCCAGTGAAAAGCCATCGTGGCAAGAATCGAGACCATAGAGTGGTCCGGATGGGCGGTGATTCCGCCTTCCGGCCCCATCGTAATAATTACCTGTGGACGTAGTGTGCGCACGCGGCGGACCAAATCAGCCACTGTGGCCAGGAAATCCTGTTTATCGAGTTGGCCGTCAGGATAATCCAGCACCGTGCCACTGGTCACCCGCAGCAGCTTGCAGGAGATGGCAAACTCCTTCCTGCGCATTTCGGCAAGTTCATGATCGGATTTTGCTCCACCCCGGTGGGTGGCTGCCTGGCCGGGCGTGAGGCAAATCACATGGGTTTCGATGCCCCGCTCACAATAGTGGAGCAGAGTCCCCCCAAATCCCCCGGCTTCGTCGTCAGGATGGGCAGTAATACATAGCAACCGAAGCATCTTTTTCCCTGTTATTCCTTTCTGAACACAGTAGCAGTGGGGTTGCAGAATTATGTTTAACACGCTGCGGGCTTGTTGCGCTACCAAGCGGCAGGCTATGGGGGCACGCGAATGTTGATGGGAACATTTGAAAAGTTTGGTCTTCGGTTGGCGGTGATCGGCTTGGTCCTGAGTATCTGCATGTTGGGTCGGGCGGCAGGTCCATCATCAAGCGATCTTTCCACCTATCATTCTTCAACCCCCGCCGGATATGATGTCGTTGTTTTAAGGCCCGCAGGTGCGACTCTGTCTTTGCTGGGCCTGATTGAGTGTCCTGACCTGGAAGGCGCACGGCACGATGCACAAGGAGTGAATTCCAAAATCATCTTGGCGGACGGGAACCCACTCACTTATTTTCCCGGCAGCTTCAGCTTTCGTATTACTGCTTCTCTGCGCAAGACCGTTATATCGGGCCCAACCCTTGACATTAATAGCTCACAGGACCCCAAGGACTTTCTACTCAATCTTAAATTTAAGCTAAAGGCCTACGATGGCCTGGAAGCGCATGAAATTCAGCCGGAATCTGTACAGATCATAGGCGTCCCTCCCGAGCTTCCCTATGACGAGCGCATATACCGCCTGAATTTTAAGGTCAATAAAATGCCGGTTACAGACAGGTTAGTGATGGAGGTTCTGTCCCCCGAAGGACAGCAGCTTACCCGTTTTCATTTTGATTTATTGTGAAGCAGCTTCTAGCTAATGGCTACTGGCTTCTAGCAAAACACTCGACGAGTTCCTGGATGACTTTCCAGGTGTGAGCCGGGAGGCAGCGATCGCTGCTTTGGAAGAAGCCCACTCCCATTGGATCGCAGCGCTCAAGTGAGACTACTCTGCTTTACTAGTAGCCAGCAGCTAGTAGCTAGCAGCTATTTTGCCAACATCGGCGCAGTGGAATTGGCGATTCTGGCTCCGCCTGGGATTCTTTCTTCAGCGGGCTTAGAAACTGGGAACCAAGAACGAATTTGCGGAAGCGCGGCACGGGCCGCAATCTCGCCTGTCCGGATCAACTCGGGGGCCCGGGCGAAATCGTCATAACTGAAGTCGCCGATGGCAGGTTCCAGCACAACATCTGCCGCTGCTTTCCACACTCCGCACATCTTCTCTTGGGCAATCGAGAAGCACTGGCCAATTACGTCAAAAACATGGCGGGGCCCCTGCTTTTTTACCCAAGGCGCGCTCAGTGCAACGCCAATTACGCGGTCAGCCCCCATTTCCCGAAGAGGGATGGTGGGGACGGAATGGACCAACAGCCCATCTACCAACAGACGGCCGTTCACATTGACCGGAAGAAACATACCCGGATAGGCGCAGCTCGCCCGCACTGGATCAATCAGTTCACCGCTGGTAAAAACTGCGGCGTCGCCGGTCACCACGTCAGTCGCCGCTACTGCCAGAGGAATTTGTAACTCTTCGAAAGTCCTGCAACGGAGGACCTTTCGTAGAAATACCGCCATTTTGTCGTTGTTGAAAATTCCGAAACGGGAGAAGGTCCAGCGGGAGAAGTCTTTGAAGCGGACCAGGGCGGCGATTTCTTCCAGTTCCTTGGCCGAGATGCCGCTGGCGTAGGCAGCGCCAATGACCGATCCCACACTGGTTCCGGCGATGAAATCAACCGGGATGTTCTCTTCTTCAAGAACTTTCAAGACGCCGATATGTGCCAGGCCGCGGGCGAATCCGCCACCCAGAGCCACGCCAATACGTACTTTGGCAGGAGCTTCGGTCTCGGGTTGTGCCTCTCGATGGCGCTTGAGTTCGCGTCCGAAGGCCTGTACCGAGCGTACGAACTTGTTAAGCGTGTTTTTCATAACGGCTGCTCCTGAGCCGCTGGGCTGCTTGCGCCTGCTACTCAGTTCAGATGCTCTCTACTGATACAAACGATGCTGCCCGGCATTAGTCGCGCTTTATTTTCTTACGAAGGTAATACAACCCTCTATGGATAGTGACCTTTTGTGCCGGAACGTTACAAGCGATTTTAGGGCCGATTTGCATTCGGTGCGATTTTTGGGGTGAAATGAACTTACAAATGCTTCGTGAATTTTCCGCCGGGGCCCTGGTTTTGCGCCACATGCAAGATCAATGGTGGGTGGCCGTTATCGAGCCAGGCGCCCACGGGGAGCCTGAAGACCGCAAAGACGTAGTCGCATTGCCTAAAGGCAATGTTGATTCCGGGGAGAAGCCGCAACAAACTGCACAGCGCGAAGTCCTGGAGGAAACCGGCCTTCAGGCCAGGATCATTACCAAACTGGCCGACATTAGATACGTTTATGTACGCAAATGGGCTGGAGGAGAGAAGGTTTTCAAGGTGGTGAGCTTCTACCTCATGAAATATCAATCCGGCCGGATCGGTGAAATTACAGAAGAAATGAAACATGAGGTCCGGCGTGCCTATTGGCTGCCGCTCGCCGAGGCCTTTGCCAAGCTAACTTACCGGGGAGAAAAGCAGATGGCGCAACAAGCCCTGGAGTATGTGAATAATCATCCTGAAGAATTTGATAAATAAACCAGAGGTTTCTCGGTGGAAGTGGAAACTGAATATCGCAATGACCTTCGGCCAGACGCCGCTATAATTGCGGCGCTTTATGATTCTGCTGCCCTGGTTCGTCCAACGAAAAATGTGGACCGTATTCGCAGAATGTATGAAAGCTCAAATGTGGTGTGGACAGCGTGGCGTGGCAACCGGCTGATAGGCATCCTGCGTGGCTGGACAGATGGGGCGTATGATGGCTATATATGCGATCTGGCGATCGATGCTGATTATCAGAAACAGGGTATCGGCAGGGAACTCCTGGCCCGAGTTTCCGGCCAATATGGCCCTGAGGTGCAATGGATCTTGCGGGCTTCGAAGATCGCTGCTCAGTATTATGAGCATATCGGCTGGAAACGAATAGAGAATGGTTGGTTTCTGGCCCGGGCTGAGTGGAATAAACCCTGAGGCCTCATAAAGATATATTGACTGAATGAATGTTCATTCAGTACAATTTGATAGTTGGCGTGGGCCTCGAACAACCGGAAAAAACGAAAAACTATTATCGTGCGGTAATGCTGGCGGATTTCTCGCCTGATTTCACTGCTTCGGGAGCTTCTTCATGAGTGATATAGCGGTAGTAGATTCCGTCCAGACGCATGTCAATGTGCCTGAGGCTCGGTCAAACCACCTAGGTCCAAAAGTCATGCACCAACGCATCAACAAGGCGGCCGTTTTGGGCGCAGGCACAATGGGTTCGAGAATTGCCGCCCATCTCGCCAACGCCGGCATGCCTTGCTACCTGCTGGATATCATTCCTCCGGATGCGGCCAAAGGCTCAGATAAAGCCGCGCGCAACAAGATTGTTGCAGCCGGATTGGAAGGCGCAATTAAATCCAAGCCTGCCGCTTTTTTTCAAAAGGGGCTGGAGCGGCTAGTCACCATTGGCAGTTTTGATGATGATCTCAAGTTACTGGCCGATGCCGACTGGATTATTGAGGCAGTTGCCGAAAACCTGGAAATCAAGCGGAACCTTCTCAAAAAGGTAGAGGCTGTGCGCAAGCCAGGTAGCATCGTTACTACCAACACCAGCGGCTTGCCGGTACACAGTATTGCTGAAGGGTTCAGTGAAGACTTCCGCAGGCACTGGTTTGGCACGCATTTCTTTAATCCGCCGCGCTACATGCGGCTGCTGGAAATTATCCCGACTCCGGAAAGCGATCCTGCCGCTATTGCTGCCATTGCCCATTTATGCGACGTGCGGCTGGGTAAAGGAATTGTCTATGCCAAGGACACCCCTAATTTCATCGCTAACCGCATTGGTACATTCTCCGGCCTAAACGTCTTTCGGTTGATGCAGGAGATGGACTTCACCGTCGAAGAGATTGATGCTCTGACCAGTGCCGGTGGCTGGACTAAGGCTGCCACCTTTCGCACCATTGACCTGGTCGGACTCGACGTCCTCGGCAGCGTAGTCAGCAATTTCAAGAAGAATGTGCAAGATGAACGATCCGACCTAAAGCTGCCCGAGTTTTTCCAGAAGATGTTGGAGCGCAAGCTGCTCGGCGATAAGACCAAAGGGGGCTTTTACAAGAAGGTCAAAACTCCAGATGGCCAAGAAGAACGGCTAACACTCGATTGGAAGACTCTGGAGTATCGTCCTGCGCAAAAGCCCAAGTTCGCATCGCTGGAGATGGCAAAGAACATCGAAGATATGGGCGAGCGGGTGCGGATGACAGTCGGCAACACCGATCCACGTGATAAGGCCGCACAGTTCTCTTGGATCAGCCTTTCCGAATTGTGGACATACTCTGCTAACCGCATTCCAGAAATTTCCGACAATGTCGTTGAGATTGATCGCGCCCTGCGGATGGGCTTCAACTGGGAAGTTGGTCCTTTTGAACTATGGGACCTCGCCGGCGTTGAGCAGACTGTTGCCCGCATGAAGAAAGAAGGGAAGCCGGTTGCAGCCAATGTCGAAAAACTGCTGGCGGCAGGGAAGAAGAGCTGGTACATCGATGATCCGTCCGCTGCTTCAGGCCGCGCCTATTTTGATCTGAAGACGGGACAATACAAGCCGGTGGAAGTTCCCGAGGGTGTTTGGTCAGTTGAAGCGGTCAAGAAATCCAAAGGAGTAGTCAAGAAGAATTCTGGCGCCTCCTTGATCGACTTGGGAGACGGCGTAGGGTGCATTGAGTTTCATACCAAGATGAATGCTCTGGGCGGCGACATTGTGCAGATGGTCACCCAGTCGCTCAAGACCGGAGGCATTGGAGACCAGTTTGAGGCGTTTGTCATAACCGGTGATTCGGCCAACTTCTCCGTTGGAGCGAATCTTATGATGCTGATGCTGGCCGTTCAGGAAGAAGAGTGGGACGAAGTTGATCTCGCCATCAAGCAATTTCAGGGGATGACCCAGGCCATCAAATTCTGTACGCGCCCCGTAGTCGCAGCACCCTTTGGAATGAGCTTGGGTGGCGGTACGGAAATCGCTCTCCACTCGGCTGCCCGCCAACCGCATACTGAGCTTTATATGGGTTTGGTAGAGGTAGGCGTGGGGCTGCTGCCCGGTGGTGGTGGATGCAAAGAGCTGCTGTTGCGTGCCATTGATAACGCTCATGCGATCCGTCCAGACGGACGGGCTGAGTCGGTAGAGTTGATGGAAGGCATGAAGCGGGCTTTTGAATTGATTGGCACCGCCAAGGTCTCAACCTCGGCTTATGAAGCCCGTGATTTCGGTTTTCTCTCGGATGGCGATCTGATCAGCATGAATCGCGAACGTGTTTTGACCGACGCTAAAGAACGGGCACTGGAGTTGGCCCGCGCCGGATATAGGCCTCCTGTCCCGCGTACCGACATTCCTGCGCCGGGGGAGAACGTGCTTGCAACTTTAAAGCTGGGAATTCATCTCATGCGCCAGGCTGAATACATCAGCGATCACGATGTGAAAGTAGGAACCAAGGTGGCCGAAATCATCTGCGGTGGGAATGTGACGCCTGGAACGCCGGTCAGCGAACAGTATCTGCTCGATCTGGAACGTGAAGGTTTCAAATCCCTATGCGGTGAACGCAAGACCCAGGAGAGAATTCAGTACACGTTGAAGACCGGAAAACCATTGAGGAATTGAAAAGGATCGGGAGAACTGGTGATCGGGAGATCGGGCAATCGAAAGACTGCCTTAACAGTGAATGAAAGGGACAAACGTCGAAGTGTTCTGTGACACCAGAATTTAAGGACTAAGGGATAAGTACAATACTGTTTACTTAACGAGTCAGAGAGAAAAACGTTCGTCATCCCGAGGGTTTACGCACGCGCCAGCGGGCGTAAATCGGAGGGACCTTGTGTTTAGTTATTAACCAAATTGGTTCTGAAACGCCTTAAGTGAACAGTATT
>Ga0210408_10000375_pt1 | contig 59923 bp, 55 predicted proteins | sample IncBWH4MmetaG_FD_155471 | JGI IMG/M metagenome (GOLD analysis project Ga0210408, IMG submission 155471) | Forest soil microbial communities from Barre Woods Harvard Forest LTER site, Petersham, Massachusetts, United States - Inc-BW-H-4-M | ecosystem: Environmental > Terrestrial > Soil >... | reverse complement strand
GCTGCATCGATCTTTGCGTGCGGCAAACATTGCACTTGTTGCTCTGCTATTCAGTGTGGCGCTCGCGGCCGCGCAGGCGCCCGTCCTCGCCCGCCACGGCATGGTGGCGAGCCAGGAGGCGCGCGCGAGCCGCATCGGCGTCGAGGTGCTGGAGCAGGGTGGCAACGCGGTCGATGCGGCGGTCGCGGTGGGCTTCGCGCTCGCGGTGACTCACCCGCAGGCCGGCAACATCGGCGGCGGCGGCTTCATGACGATCCACCTTGCCGACCGCAACGAAGACCTCGCCATCGACTACCGCGAGACCGCGCCGGCGGCGACGACCAAAGACGTGTTTCTCGACGAGAAAGGCGAAGCCGATCCACGCAAGTCGCGCGACTCCGGACTCGGCATCGGCGTGCCCGGCACGGTCGCGGGCCTCGCGCTCGCGCTCGAGCGCTACGGCTCGGGCAAGTTCACATTGGCGCAGCTGATCGCGCCGGCGCTCGCGGCCGCGCGCAACGGCATCGTGGTCGAGGAAGGCCTCGCGGAGGCCTTGCCGGGATCGCAGCCACGCCTCGCGCGCTGGCCGTCGAGCGCGAAAATCTTTCTCAATCCCGACGGCGTCGTGCTCAGGCCGGGCCAGAGTTTGGTGCAGGCCGATCTCGCCGGCGCACTCGACGCAATTGCACGTGAAGGCCCGAGCGCGTTCTATCAAGGACCGATCGCCGAGAAGATCGTCGCGGCGGTGCGCGGCGCCGGCGGGCTGATGACGCTCGACGACCTCAAGAATTATCGGCCACTGCTGCGAACGCCCGTGCGCGGCACTTACCGCGATTATCAGATCGTCTCGATGCCGCCGCCCTCCTCGGGCGGCGTGCACCTGATCGAAATGCTCAACGTGCTGGAGGGCTATCGGCTCGCCGATCTCGGCGCCGGCTCGGTGCCGGCCCTGCATCTGATGATCGAGACGATGAAGCGCGCCTATGCGGACCGCGCCGAGTTCCTCGGCGATCCCGACGTGGTCGCGGTGCCGGTCGAGCGGCTCACGTCAAAGGGCTACGCGGCGGACCTGCGCCGCTCGATCGATCCCAAGCGCGCGACGCCCTCGCGCGATATCCGCGCCGGGCAGCCGGTCGCGGCCGAAGGAAACAACACGACGCATTATTCCGTCATCGACGCCGCCGGCAACGCCGTCGCCAACACCTACACGCTCAATCTCAATTTCGGCGTCGGGCTCGTGGCCGAAGGCACCGGCATTCTGCTCAACGACGAGCTTGACGACTTTGCCGCCAAGCCGGGCGTGCCCAACGCGTTCGGCCTCACCGGCGGCGCCGCCAACGCGCCCGGCCCCGGCAAGCGGCCGCTTTCCTCGATGACGCCGACGATCGTGCTCAAGGGCGGCAAGCCTTATTTGGTCACCGGCTCGCCCGGCGGCAGCCGCATTATCACAATTGCCCTGCAGGTGATCCTCAACGCGATCGATTATCACATGGACGTGGCGGCGGCGGTCGCCGCGCCGCGCATCCATCACCAGTGGCTGCCGGACGAAGTCAACGCCGAGCAGGCGGTGCCGGCCGAGACGGTGCGCGGGCTCGAGCAACTCGGCCACACGGTGGTGCGGCGACCCAACTGGGGCTCGGCCAACTCGATCATGGTCACGCCCGACGGCCTCGCCGGCGCCGCCGACCCGCGCAGCCGTGGGGCGTTGGCGGTGGGGTATTAGATGTAGCCCGGATGAGCGCAGCGAAATCCGGGGTCTGCTCCCCGCATTTCGCTTCGCTTATGCGGGCTACGGATCCCACAGCATTGCGGCGCCTCTGACACCGGAAGAGTCGCCAAATTTCGCCGGCACGATCCGCGTCAAACAAACATCGGAGAAAATCCACCGCGCGATCTCCCCCGGCAGGCGCGCGTAAAGCTCCGGCACGTTGGACATGCCGCCGCCGAGCACGATCACGTCGGGGTCGATCACGTTGCAGATCACGGCAAGGCCACGGCCGAGGCGGTCGAGATAGCGCGTGAGCGCGGCCGCGGCCTGCGGATCGCCCTGACGCGCCGCCACGGCGATGTCGGCGCCCGCCAGTGTGCGCCCGGTCGCGCGCCGGTAGTCGGCCTCGAAGCCCGTGCCGGAGATGTAGAGCTCCAAACAGCCGTGCCGGCCGCACCAGCATGGCGGCGCGGGAAATTCATCCGCCTGCGGCCACGGCAGCGGCGTGTGACCCCATTCGCCGGCGATCGCATTCGCGCCTTCGAGCACGCGGCCGCCGACCGCCAGTCCGCCACCGCAGCCGGTGCCGAGGATCGCCGCAAACACCACGGCCGCCCCGGCCGCCGCGCCGTCGGTCGCCTCGGAGAGCGCGAGGCAGTTGGCGTCATTGATCATGCGCACCGGCGCGCCGAGCTTCGCGCTCACGTCCTCGCGGAACGGCTTGCCGTTGAGCCAAACACTGTTGGCGTTGCGGATGACGCCGGTGTTGGGCGAGATCGAGCCCGGCGTTGCGACGCCGACGAATCGTTGGCTGCCCTTCGGCACGCCGGCCGCGCGTTCGGCTTGCGCAACGAGGTCGCCGATCACCGCCAACGACGCCTGATAATCGCGCGGCGTCGGCGCGCGCACCCGCGCGAGAAAACATCCGTCGCGGTCCAGCGCCGCCGCCTCGATCTTGGTGCCCCCGAAGTCGACTCCGATGCGGATCATTTAAACTCGATCCCGTCGCGCAGCGTGCGCATGCGCGGAAACGCGTCCGCCCAGACGTCGCGCCGCGCGATGCCGACCATTTCCATGTAGCCGCCCGCACGGAACCGCATCCACTGCACCAGCGACAGCTCGACGCCGTTCTTCGGGTCCTTGCCTTCGGCGATGATCTCGTGGCCGAGGTCGGCGCCGAAGCGCATCGGCGTCGACTGCAGCACATGAAACTGATCAAGCCCGCCGATGTTCGCGACCCGGCGCCGCGCAAAACTCTCCCGTTCCGCCGGCGCCGGCGCTTTTGCCGCGAGGCCGATCATGAAGAACGGCTGCGATGTTGCGATGGTGGCGTCGCTCGGACCCGCGGTGAGGATCGCGGTGCCGGTCGGAATCGCCTGGATCAGGCGAAAGCCCGCGAGATCGCCGAAGCGGTAGGGCAGGAGCCCGAATTTTTCCTCGTCGGGCACGCTCTCACGCAGCGCGAGGCTCGCGAGCGAAGCGCGCAACACCGCGTCGGGATAAGCTTCGCGCGCCGGCTCCCGCGTCATCGCCACGATGATCGCGGTGATGTCGCCGCGTGTCTGCACCAGCGCCCATTTGCGCCAGCGCATGCCCGCCACTTCCTGGTGCGCGACGACCAGATAGCCGTGCATGCCGGCGAGGGCCATGTCCTCGCGGGTTTCGACCTTGATGCCGCCGGCTTCGAGCGCCTCGGGGGTGAAATCCTTGGCCACCGGTTCGGCCGTATTGGCGCCGAGCTCGGTGACAAACAGCATCGCGCCTTTGCCCGTGTCCTCGAAGCCCTGGAATGACCGGCTCGGCACCATGCCTTCCGGCGGCACCAGCCCGATGCGCGAGCCCGGGAGGAAGGTGGGCGAGGCGGCGAGCGCGGGGGTCGCGAGGCCGAGCGCGATCGCAAGGATCGCCGCAGCCATATCGTTAAGTCGCGTCATCGAGGCCACGGCTTTGCTCCGCCTGCCGATGTATGAACATGAAAACCAGTTCAGCCAAGGTTAGCCAATAGCGGATTCATGTAAATCGCCAATCATCGAAAAACGACCGGTGCCCTCTTCATTCCATTATACATGATCGGTTGACTTGGTTGTTTGCACGCGGCTGAAAAGATCGTCCGAACCGGTCGTTAACCTCGCTCGGCTGCTGGGCGTAACATTTATTTAGCGAATTCAACCTAAAAAGCGCAACGGTGGAGCGTGCTCAGCATGTTTGCGGGTTTTCATCAAATCCAGACCGTGAACCGGTCCTGCAAGCGCTACGCGGGCTGCACGAGGGCCGCCTCAGCCGTCGAATTTGCGATCATCGCCGCGCCGTTCGTGGCGCTGCTGGTCGCGATTGTGCAGACCGCGCTCGTATTCTTTGCCAGCCGGGTGCTCGACGAGACCGCCGAACAGGCGAGCCGTTACATCTTTACCGGGCAGGCCCAATCCGCGGGAATGACCCAAACCCAGTTCGCCAACTACCTTTGTCAGAAGAGCTCCACTTTATTCAGCTGCAGCAACTTCATGATCAATGTGCAGAACTACAGCTCGTTCGCTTCTGCAAACACGTCCACTCCGACGTTGACGTTCGACTCAAGCGGGGCCGTCACCAATCAGTGGGCATGGTCGCCCGGCAATCCCGGCGACATCGTCATCGTGCAGGTGATGTATCAATGGCCGGTCATGTTGGGTCCGCTGGGATTCAATCTGGCAAACCTTGCAAACGGTAACAGGCTGCTCGTTTCAACAGTTGCGTTCAAGACGGAGCCGTTTTGATCATGCGGATCTGTGATACCAGGCTTGATCGCATTCTGCGTGGCTTCTTGCAGGATCGAAGGGGCGTATCTGCGCTCGAATTTTCTTTCATATTGCCGCTGATGGTCGCGCTATATCTCGGCTGCGTCGAAATCGGGAATGGCTTGTCGGCTCAATTCAAGACGACGCTGGCTGCACGCACGGTGGCCGATCTATCCTCCCAGTATACGACGATCAACAACGCCACCATGACCAGTATTCTCGGAGCCTCCTCCGCGGTTCTGGCGCCTTTTTCGTCCGCCGACGCGGTCGTGATCGTCTCCGAGGTGACCACCGACAACAAAGGCAAGGCTACGATCACCTGGAGCGATGCCCTCAACGGCACGGCACGCCAGGCGGGCTCATCTGTGACACTGCCGGCAAACGTCGGCGGCAAAAGTGTATCGCTTCTTTGGGGTGAGGTGACCTATCCATACAAGCCTCAGCTCGGGTACGTGCTCACGGGCACGATCAATATTTATCAGGACATCTATTTTTACCCCCGGGTTAATACCTCGGTAAACCGGGTCCCCTGAGACCTGCTTCCGGAAAGGCCCGTTGCTTATTTTACGGATAATTGAGGATTGAGCGCGGATTTAGCGTTCGTAAGCAGTCGTTAACGTCTAATTCGCCGTCAATTTTACGCAGCTTTCATAGACGGGAGTTTACGGTTTTCTCACAGTCGCGGAACAGGTTTTCGGGCCGTACCATGTTCATGAACACGACGATGAGGCGTTTGGCGGCCAAGATGCTCAAGATTGGCCGCGATCGTCATGGCAACGTCGCCATCACGTTCGCGTTTGCAATGTTGCCGATCCTTGGGCTGGTGGGCGCGGCCATCGATTACAGCCACGCCATCTCGATCCGGGTCGCATTGCAGGCTGCGCTCGACTCTACCGCATTGATGCTGTCCAAGCAGGCGCCTTCGCTCAACGCCAAGCAGTTGCAATCGACCGCACAGAATTATTTTAACGGCGTGTTCCAGCGCCCCGAGGCGCAGAACGTCAGCATAACGGCCACATACACGACAAGTGGCGGCTCGCAGGTCATCGTCGACGGATCGGCCGCGATGACGACCAATTTCATGCAGATTCTCGGTTACAATTCGCTCACCGTGACCGGCACATCCACCGTCACATGGGGCATGTCGAAGCTGCGGCTCGCGCTCGTTCTCGACAACACCGGCTCGATGGCCCAATCCGGCAAGATGCCGGCCCTGCAGAACGCTTCGCATCAGCTGCTGCAGCAGCTGCAGAACGCGGCGCAAAATCCGACCGACATTCAGGTTGCCATCGTGCCCTTCACCACCGATGTGAACATCGGCAACGGCAACAAGAACAACGGTTGGCTCAAGTGGAGCTATAGCGCGACCAACCCGTTCGGCGCCGCGACGACCGTCACGACCGATCCGGCGACCTGGACCGGCTGCGTCACCGATCGCGATCAGAGTTACGACGTGCAAAACACCAACCCGGCGGGATCGAGCGCCGTGGAAATTCCCGCCGATAATCCCTTGTTCGGCTGTCCGCCGCAGATCATGGCGCTCGGCCACGACTGGACGGGGATGAACACCCTGATCGATCAGATGAAGCCGCTCGGCGAGACCAATCTGACAATCGGCTTGGTCTATGGCTGGCAGGCGCTGAGCACGGGCCCTCCGCTCAATGCGCCGGGGCTGCCGCCGAACACCAACCAAGCCATCGTCTTCATGACCGACGGCTTCAATACGGCGAACCGCTGGAACAACGTAATATTTGGGAGCGGCACCACCGCCGCTATCGACGCCCGCACCGCCTTGGTTTGCAGCAACATCAAGGCGGCCGGAATTACGATCTATACGATACAGGTCGACACCGGTGGCGACTCCCCGCCTTCCACATTGCTGCAGAACTGTGCGAGCGACACCAGCAAGTGGTTCTATTTGCAGGACCCGAACCAGCTCGTTACGGTGTTTACCCAGATCGGCACGGCGCTCAGTCAGCTCCGCATCGCGAACTGAGGGGTTGGAGCGGACCGAGTAAAATTGGGCGCAAGGGCCAGTAGGCCCGCGTTGGCGGCGCTGTGCTTACCCGGACTGAAAACGCTTCACGATTGTCCTTCCGTCCAATCGGCACAAACCATTGAAAACGCTTACGTAATTCTTGAGCTGGGCATCGAACTTCGAACCCACGACCCCAACCTTGGCAAGGTTGTGCTCAACGCGAAGCTCGCATAAATCGGACTGACGGGCGGATTTCGAGGAATCCTTGGAAATGGCCTTTGGGTATCGCTACGAACTTGAGCGCCAGGAGAACGGCTGGTGGCTCGTTCGCTTTCCGGAAATTCCCGAGGCATTGACCGAAGGAGAAACCGAAGAAGAGGCGAGAGCGAACGCCGTCGACTGCGTTATCGTGGCGCTCGAGGGCTACGTAAAGGCTGGCCGGCGCCTGCCGCGATAAGGTGCCAGTCACCCGACCGCAACCACTCCGTGCTACCCTACCTCATCACTTCCCCTTGCCCAAAACTAAGGCCCATAAGGTACTTCGATAGCCCCAGGTAGTAGGAACTCATCCACGGGAATATTGATATCGCGTCGGATCGGCCCGCAGGATACCTGAACGCTCTTCTCATTCCCGTGACCGTCGCTCTGAATAGCGATCGGCCACTGTCACAAATTCACAGCTAGCGCTGAGATGTGATCAAAAAGGGGACTATTGACGGATCAATACCTTTGCTTGCATTATGTTAAAAAACCGCCAGATCACCGTCGCCTATCCTTCGACCAAAGTCGCAATATCTGAGGGGATCATCTTTCATGCGCGCATTTCGATTATTTTGCATACTCAACCTTTCCGCTTTAGCTATGAGTGGCCAAGCGACGGCATTCGTTCGATCGGCCAACTCATTCACGCGCGCCTCTTTTGCTGACTTTATTCAAATTACATCACCTTCATCCAGATCAATAGCGCGCGCTATTGCTCAAAATAATGCGCCCAGCCCAACCCCCGTTATTCCACCCATCATTGCGCCGACCCAAAGTCAAAATTCGCCAGGAGACCCCACAGCGAAAGTACAGGTATTGGAACTCCAAATTACATATCTGAAAGATCAGATAAAAGTATTAGAAGAGAAGTTTTCGAATTATTTGCTAATAGTGTCGGCCGTCTTCGCGGCCATTTTTGCCTTTTTTGGCGTAATACCTTTTATTACGGGAAAGGCTGCAGAGCGGCGAGCACAAGAGTCGCACAAATTGGCGATCGAGTCGCACAATTTAGCAATCCGTGGAGAGACGAGTAGTCAGCAGCGAGCCACTGAAGTCCACCAGACATTTCTGGCTGATTCAAAAAATACCTTGGAGCTTGTTAACGCGACTCTTCGATTAGCGAAGGATGCGAGTGAACGCGCAGCGACCATAATTCAAGCTCGCGCTGAGAGGCTTTTAAGAGAGCTCGACAGAAGCGCAAAAAAAATGCTGGCAGAAGCCAAGGACACGTTAGCGGCAGTGCAATATTTCACTCGGGCACAAGGTATATTTTCGCAAGTAGCGGATAAGGACCAATGGGCATTATTTGGCCTGGGACAAGTATTTGCTTACCTTGGTAAGACTTCTGATGCTGAAAATATTTTAGCTGGTGAAGCAAGGAAAAATGCGCAGAATGAGTATATCAATCGAATAGAACCGCGCACGAAGGTTCTCGCGCGCACTACCGAGATTATATGCTGCGCCTTGGTACCTAGACTCCGAAAGGAAGTCCATTCCGTTTACGGGGACCTTATCGAATCGCTCGGTCTGGTTGACAGTCGATTGACCTTATATTCGCAGTTTCAAAAGCGAAATGTCCCAAGAGACGAGTTCAAAAGTGACCAAGATGGATTTGTGAAAGAATATAGACTCGAAGAATTCCTGTGACAGGTGACCTCTAGCGTTTCGTCAATCGTGACCGCGGCCCGCTGTTGAGGCTAGTCGCGAGAGAGGCGCCGAGTTCCCACCTGCCTTGTCTAAGAACGGCCGATGAAGGCGCTTAAACGACTCTGCTAATGCAAGAATTTTTGGAGCGGGCGATGGGATTCGAACCCACGACCCCAACCTTGGCAAGGTTGTGCTCTACCCCTGAGCTACACCCGCATCCGAGAGGGTAAGCGGCCTTGGCCGCTGGCCCTCCTATGCCAAATGGCGCCTGCCTTGGCAACCGAGCGCGACTTCCTTACCTCTCCCCGCTGGCGGGCGCCCCCCTCCCCGGCCCTCCCCCGCAAGCGGCCCAGTGCGCTCCCCCGCAAAACTGCTCGCCCTATCCCATGCCCGCCACGCCCGACGACCTCTTCGCCTTCCTGGACAAGCTCGGCATCGCGCACCCGACGATAACCCATCCACCGGTGTTCACGGTCGAGGAGGCCAAGCGCCTGCGCGGCGCGATCAGCGGCGGGCACACGAAAAACCTGTTCCTCAAGGATAAGCGCGGCGCCGTGTTCCTGGTCACCGCGCTCGAGCACGCGGTAATCGACCTGAAAACCCTGCATCACCGCCTGGGCGCGGCGCGCTTCTCGTTCGGGGCGGCCGAGCTGTTACGCGAGCTGCTCGGGGTCGAGCCCGGCGCGGTGACGCCGTTCGGGGTCATCAACGACACCGGCCGCCGGGTCACGGTCGTGCTCGACGACGCCATGATGGAGCACGACCCGCTCAACTATCACCCGCTGGTCAACACGATGACGACGTCGATCCGCCGCGACGATCTCGTCGCCTTTCTGCGCGCCACCGGCCACGAACCGCGCATCCTCGCGGTCTCCGGCGGCCCGGTCCCAACTCCCGCCTGACGATTGCATTCCCCCGCGCCGTGGCCCATTTAACCGGTGGGCCGGCGGCGCTAAACCTCCCGCCAGATCAAGGATAAACGCATGCTGCAGGACGGTGGGGCAACGGCGACGGCGCCCGACGTGGTCAAGGAGACGACCACCCAAGCCTTCGTCAAGGACGTGATCGAGGAGTCCCGGCGCCAGCCGGTGCTGGTCGACTTCTGGGCGCCGTGGTGCGGCCCCTGCAAGCAGCTCACCCCCCTCCTGGAGAAGGCCGTCAAAGGCGCCAAGGGCAAGGCCAAGCTCGTCAAGATGAACATCGACGACCATCCCTCGATCCCGGGGCAGATGGGCATCCAGTCGATCCCGGCGGTGATCGCCTTCGTCAATGGGCAGCCGATCGACGGCTTCCTCGGCGCGCTACCGGAAAGCCAGATCACGGCGTTCATCGAGCGGCTCATCAAGGATCGGGTCGGCGGCGAGGAGAAGGACCAGCTCAAGGAGGCCGACGCGGCGCTGCTCGATGGCGACGCCACGACCGCGGCCGAGATCTACGCGCAGGTCCTGGCGAAGGACGCGACCAACGCCCAGGCGCTCGCCGGGCTTGCGCGCGCCTACGTGGAAACCGGCGCGATCGAGCAGGCGAAGCAGACGCTCGCACTGGTGCCGCAATCGAAACAGAACGATGCGGCGGTCGCCGCTGCGCGCGCCGCGCTCGAATTGGCGGAGCAGGCGCAATCGGTTGGGCCGGTCACCGAGTTGGAGCAGAAGGTCGCGGCCAATCCGCTCGACCATCAGGCGCGCTTCGACCTGGCGGTGGCGCTCAACGCGCAAGACCGGCGCAAAGATGCGCTCGACCATCTGCTCGAAATCGTGCGGCGCGATCGCAAATGGAACGACGACGGCGCGCGCAAACAGCTGGTGCAGCTGTTCGACGCCTGGGGGCCGACCGACGAAGCCACCGTCGAGGGCCGGCGGAGGCTGTCGTCGATCTTGTTTGCGTGATTAGCTTCGCGCCAGCGCCGCGAAAAGCGGCCGGCGCCGGAGGGCGGCCATGCCGATGAACGTCGCCTACCGCGGGCCCGGCGACCTTCCGGACGCGATCCCCGTGTTTCCGCTCGCCGGTGCACTGCTGCTGCCGCGCGGGCAGATGCCACTCAATATTTTCGAGCCGCGCTATGTCGCCATGGTGGACGACGCGCTCGCCGGCAGCCGGCTCATCGGCATGATCCAGCCCGACCCCGCGCAGCGCAAGTCCGACGTCAACCCGAAGCTCTACCGCATCGGCTGCGTCGGCCGCATCACTCAGTTCGGCGAGACCGGCGACGGGCGTTATCTCATCGAATTGACCGGCATCGCCCGCTTCACGATCGCCGAGGAACTCACCGTCACGACGCCCTATAGACAGTGCCGCATCGATTGCGCGCCCTTTGCCGACGACTTCGTCGCCCGCAAAGGCGAAGATGCTGTCGACCGCAAGGCGCTGCTTTCCGCGCTCGCGTCCTTCCTCAAGGCGAACGACCTCAAGGCCGACTGGGACGGCATCGAGAACGCGCCCAACGAGGCACTGGTCAACGCGCTCGCCATGATGTCGCCCTACGGCGCGGCGGAAAAACAGGCGATGCTCGAGGCGCCCGACCTCAAGACCCGCGCCGAAATCCTGGTGGCGGTCACGCAAATCGAACTCGCCAAGGCGCAGACCGAGGGCGAACCGCCGTTGCAGTGAGGCGGGCGAGCGTATTTACTGTTCTCGACTCTTCCCTGCCACGAGCGCACCCATGAGCACATCTCCGCCCGACCGCCCCGCCCACACCGTCGACCCGAAGTTGCTCGAAATCCTGGTGTGTCCGGTCACCAAGGCGACGCTCGAATACGACGCGGACAAGCAGGAGCTGATCTCGCGCCCCGCCAAGCTCGCCTACCCGATCCGCGACGGCATCCCGATCATGCTGCCGGAAGAAGCGCGGCGGCTTGAAGACTGACCCTCTTTCCCTCCGCCGGCGCGGAGGGATGCGTATCAAACAAACAGGAGGAAGCGATGCTCAAGGTATGGGGCAGAAAGACCTCGTCCAACGTGCAGAAGGTGATGTGGGCGATCGGCGATCTCGGGCTCGAGCACGAGCGCGTCGACATCGGCGGGCCGTTCGGAAAGAACAAGGACCCGGCATACCTGGCGATGAACCCGAACGGCCTGGTGCCGACGGTCGAGGACGGCGACGTGATGATATGGGAATCCAACTCCATCGTGCGCTACCTCGCGACCAAATATGGCTCCGGCAAGCTCGAGCCCGTCGACCTCAAGACGCGCGCGCTCGCGAGTCAATGGATGGACTGGCAGCTTTCGGTCGCCGCCCCCGCGATCTTCGGTGCGTTCTGGGGCCTGATCCGCACACCGCCCGAGAAGCGTGATCATGCGGCGATCGCCGAGTCGCAGCGGAAGACCACCGAGGCGATGAAAATCTTCGACGCGAATCTCGCGAAGCGCGCTTACGCGGCCGGCGAGAATTTCTCCATGGGCGACATCCCGGTCGGCATCATGGTCTATCGCTTCCGCCAGCTCGTACCCGACCGCCCGCCGCTGCCGAATCTCGAGCGCTGGTACGCGCAGATCGAGAAGCGCCCCGGCTTCCGCGACCACGTGGCCGCCGTGCCGCTGACGTAAATCCCTCCGCGCGCAGCGGGGAGGGTGGACGCGCGCGAAGCGCGCGTCCGGGTGGGGTGCGAGCAAACAAACAAGGGCGTAGCGGAAAGAGCCCCCACCCGGCGCCGCTTCGCGGCGCCACCCTCCCCCTTCGGGGAGGGATTACAACGCCTCCCCCCTCAGCAGCTTCGGCACATCGCCGACGAGGCCGGCGGCCTCGCGGATGAACAGCCGCTTGAGCCCGGGCAGCCGGTCGACGAGGCCGAGGCCCACGTCGCGCACGAGACGCAGCGCGTCGGAGCGGTTCGAGAACAAGCGATTGAGCCCGTCGGTCGCAATCCCCATCGCCATGGTGTCGAAGCGGCGCCAGCGCTGATAACGCTCGAGAACGTGGGCCGCGCCGATATCGAGCCCAAGCCGCGCGGCGTCGACGATGGTTTCGGCGAGCGCCGCAACGTCGCGCAGCCCGAGATTGAGCCCTTGTCCGGCGATCGGATGAATGACGTGCGCGGCGTCGCCCACGAGCGCGAGACGTTCCGCCACGAACGCGCGCGCTACGGTGAGCCCGAGCGGATGCACGTGGCGCGGACCTTCCACCCCGATCTCGCCGAGATGCAGCCCGAAGCGCTCTTCCAGCTCCGCATGAAACAAATCATCCGGCAGGGCGACGACACGCTCGGCCTCGCGCGCTTCCTCGGTCCAAACAATCGACGAGCGGCGGCCGCTCAGCGGCAGGATCGCGAACGGGCCGGCCGGGAGAAAATGTTCCTCGGCGCGGCCGCCATGGTCGCGCTCATGGGCGACCGTGCAGACGATCGCCGCCTGAGCGTACGACCACCCGAACGTCGGAATCCCGGCAAGCTCGCGCAGGTGCGAGCGCGCACCGTCCGCGGCGATCAGCAGCCCAGTTGCGAGCGTACCCTCGCTCCCATGAACCGAGACGCGCTCGCCTTCGATCGCGAAAGATTCGATCGCACTCGCGCGCAATGTCACACCGACCTCGCGCGCCTTGGCGGCGAGCGCCGCCATCAGCCGCCCATTTTCCACCATGTGTGCGAACGGTTCGCCCGGCTCGACCTCGCCCGCGAAGGTGAGAAACACCGGTTTGACCGCGTCGCCCAGGCGGCTGTCGGTCACCACCATGTTTAGGATCGGCTGCGCGTCCGCGACCGCGCTCCACACCTCGATGGTTTCGAGCAGGCGCCGCGCGCCGGCCGCGATCGCCGAAGCGCGCGCGTCTTCACGGGGCGGTCGAGCCAACGCGGGGTCGGCGACCACGACGTTGAAATCGGCGCCGAGCCCCTGACGCAGCGCGATCGCCAGTGCGAGGCCGGCGACGCCAGCGCCCGCGATGACGACGTCCGCTTTCAATCCGCTTTGCTGCTCGGCCATCGTGATCCCTGTTGCGCGCGCCTTATCCCGCGCGCGCGCGTCGGCTACAAGCCATGCGGGAGCCCGCCGCATGTCGTCCGCCCTCGACGAAATCTTAGGCATTCTCGACCTCGAGCCCCTGGAAGTGAACCTGTTCCGCGGCCGCAGCCCGCAGGTGCCGTGGCAGCGGGTGTTCGGCGGACAGGTGATCGGCCAAGCGCTCGTCGCGGCGTGCCGCACCGTCGACGGGCGCCCGCCGCATTCGCTGCACGCCTATTTCCTCCTGCCCGGCGATCCGGCGGTGCCGATCATCTACGAGGTCGACCGCATCCGCGACGGCAAGAGCTTCACCACCCGGCGCGTGGTCGCGATCCAGCACGGCCACGCGATTTTCACCATGGCGGCCTCGTTCCACACCGACGAACCCGGGCTCACGCATCAGGCGCCCATGCCGGACGTTCCTGGGCCCGAGTCGCTGCCGAGCGAGACCGACATCAAGAACCAAGTGCTGGGTTCGATGCCGGAGCCGGTGCGCCGTTATTACGAGCGCGAACGCCCGATCGAACTGCGGCCGGTGGAGTTCGAGCGTTATCTCGGCAAGAAGATCGACAACGCGCGCTTCCACGTATGGATTCGTACCACCGGCAGCCTACCGGACGATCCTGCCATTCATCAGTGCGTGCTCGCCTACGCGTCGGACCTCACCCTGCTCGACACGGCACTGCTGCCGCACGGACGCTCGGTGTTCGACCGACGCATCATGGCCGCGAGCCTCGACCACGGACTGTGGTTTCACCGGCCGTTCCGCGCCGACCAATGGCTGCTCTACGCTCAGGACAGTCCCAATCTTTCCGGCTCGCGCGGCTTTTCGCGCGGGCTCATCTTCACGCGCGACGGCACCCTGGTGGCCTCGCTCGCTCAGGAGGGACTGCTGCGCGAGCGCGCGCGGGAGAAATGAGAAGCGCTACTGTTAGTGACGGCGTTTTTAGCTCATAGTGTCGGCCACTGCCGCGCGCCACGCCGACCACCTAAGGCCACAGCCATGAAACTCGTCATCGCCATCATCAAGCCGTTCAAGCTCGACGACGTGCGCAACGCGCTCGGCCAGATCGGCGTTGCCGGCCTCACGGTCACCGAGGTCAAAGGTTACGGCCGTCAGCGCGGCCACACCGAGATCTATCGCGGCGCCGAATACGCGGTGAACTTCCTGCCTAAACTCAAGATCGAAGTTGCCGTCGCCGCCGACCGCGCCGACAAGGTGGTCGAGACGATCACGACGACCGCGAAAACCGGGCAGATCGGCGATGGGAAGATTTTCGTGCTCGACGTCGATCACGTGGTGCGCATCCGCACCGGGGAAACCGACACCGATGCGCTATAAAGCAGCGCGGATTTTCTGACTAATTGTTGGGCAAATTTGGCGAGCCTTTGAGCGAGCGCTCCCACGCAGATTCGGTCCCCCAATAAACTTTCAAGCAAGTCCAAGGGGTTAGGAAGCCCCGGGCAGTTGGCACGCATCTTGAGTCTGATGAACCGATACGGCAGGGCGGATACCCGGCACCGTGCCTGACGTAGGGGAGGCCTCGGCTCGCCGGGGCCTCTCGCTTTTTAATCCCTCCCCCGAAGGGGGAGGGTGGCGACGCCCGCGTAAAGCGGGCGACGCCGGGTGGGGGTGTCTCCCCCACTCTAACCGTAAGAACCCTCACAGTAAGAAAAAGAGACCCCACCCGGCTCCGCCCGCGTTGCGGGCGGAGCCACCCTCCCCTTTCAGGGGAGGGATGTCTGATGGTTAAACGCGCCTTAACCTTGCCGCTTCTAAGGTGCCTGCAGTGCGGCGGGGGCGCCCGTCTTGTCCATGTCCATGACCAATTCCGAACGCGACTCTGCCGCGTCGACCGCTCGGGCCGCCGACGCGCGCTCCCCCTTCGTGCGTCTCGCCGAACTGCTCGGCGATCTCAAGCCCGGCAAGCCCGTCATCAACCTGTCGGTGGGCGAGCCGCAGCATCCGATTCCCTCCTTCGTCGGGCCGGTGCTCGCGGCGCATCTTCCCCGCTTCGGCCGCTATCCGCTCGGCAAGGGCACCGACCAATTCCGCCGCGCGGCGGTCGACTGGCTCGGCCGGCGCTACCGGCTCAAACGTCCGCTCGATCCGGAAAACGAGATCATCGTGCTCAGCGGCACGCGCGAGGGCCTGTTCCTCGCCGCCATCGCGGCGAAGCGCTGGGTTGGCCCGCGCGCCGGCAAGCCCGCGATCCTCATCCCGAATCCCTTCTACGTGCCGTACGCGGCCGCGGCGGAAGCCGCCGATTGCGAGCCGGTCTATCTCGCGGCGACCGCCGCGAGCGCGTTCATGCCCGACCTCGACCGCCTGGATGAGGCACTCCTGGCGCGAACCGTCGCGATGTATCTCGCATCGCCGTCCAATCCCCAGGGGGCGGTCGCCGATCTCTCTTATCTGACGCGGCTCGCGGCGCTGGCGCGGCGCCACGGCTTTCTCGTTTTCACCGACGAATGCTACTCGGAAATCTACACGCGCGAGGCACCGCACGGGATGCTGGAAGCGGGCGGGCCCGACTTCGCCAGCGTGGTCGTTTTTCATTCACTCTCGAAACGCTCGAGCGTACCGGGCTTGCGCGTCGGCTTTGCCGCCGGCGACCGTCGCTTCATCGCCAAGTTTTTGGACCTGCGCAACGTCGCGTCCGCGCAAGTGCCGGAGCCGGCGCAGGAAGTCGCGGTCACCGCTTACGGCGACGAAGCGCACGTCGAAGAAAACCGGCGGCTCTACGCGGCGAAGTTCGATCTCGCCGATCAAATCATCGGCGACCGCTACGGCTATCGCCGCCCGGCCGGCGCGTTTTTTCTCTGGCTCAACGTCGCCGGCCAAGGCGGCAGCGAGCAGGCGGCGCTGCGGCTGTGGCGCGAAGCGGGGCTGCGCGTGCTGCCCGGCCGCTACATCGCGCGCGATCTCCCGGACGGCACCAATCCCGGTGCCGATTACATCCGCGTCGCCCTGGTGCAGGACAAGGAGGCGACCGCCGAAGCCCTGCATCGCCTCGTCGCGGTGCTCGGTTGAGAGGCGCGGTCACTATGCGCCAACGCTTTCATGTGACCGCTTTCCTGTCCGATGACTTGCGTGCGGCGATCGCGCGCCGGTTCAGCGAGATCAGCGGCGTGGCGCTGATCGTGGCCGCGGGCGCGCTCGCCGCGGCGCTCGGAAGCTGGTCGGTACAGGACCCGAGCCTGAGCCACGCCACTTCTGCGCACGTGCGCAACCTCCTGGGCGTGCCGGGCGCGATCGCGGCGGATTTGCTGATGCAGCTTGTCGGCGTCGGTGCGCTGGCGCTGATCCTTCCCGTGGCGGTGTGGGGCTGGCGCCTTATCACCCACCGGCCGATCGACCGCGAGCGGCAGCGCCTGATCCTGTGGAGCGCCGGCGTGCTGGCCGCGACCGCGTTCGCCTCGTGCCTGCCCACCGGGGCCGCATGGCCGCTGCCGACCGGCCTCGGCGGCGTCGTCGGCGACGCGCTGTTGCGATTGCCAGCTTGGCTGTTCGGTGCGCCGCTCTCGGGCAGTGTGCGGCTCGTGCTCGCCGTCTGTATCGGCATCGGTGCCCTCGCCGCATTGGCGCTTTCGATGGGCTTCGACTGGCGGCGGCGGCGCCCGCGCGCGGCTGCGCCGGTCGAACCGGAGGACGAAGACGAAGAGCGGCCGTCGATTTCGCTCGGCTGGCTCTATCACGCGCTGCTCAGCGTCGCGGCGCGTCTCGGGCGCATGTTCTCGCGCCGTGGAGGCACGCCGCGCCACACCGCGGCACCCGCGATTGCGCCGGAAGAAGAGGGCGCTGAGGACGAGTCAGAGTTCGACGAGGAAGAAGAGGAGACAGACGAGGCGGAGCCGCCCGCGCGCAAGCGAACCCGCGCGTCGCCGAAGCCGGCGCGCCGTGGACGCGACGGATTCGAGCTTCCCCCGCTGTCAGTTCTTGCCGCCCCGAAATCGAGCGACCGGCATACGCTCAGCGTCGAGGCGATCCAGGAGAATGCCACCGCGCTCGAGGGCGTGCTCGGCGATTTCGGCGTACGCGGCGAAATCATCAACGCGCGCCCCGGCCCGGTGGTCACGCTTTATGAGCTGGAGCCCGCGCCCGGCATCAAATCATCGCGGGTCATTGGGCTCGCCGACGATATCGCCCGCTCGATGAGCGCGCTCTCGGCGCGCGTCGCGGTCGTCCCCGGCCGCAACGCCATCGGCATCGAGCTGCCCAACCCGAAACGCGAGCGCGTCTATTTCCGCGAGCTGCTCGATTCCGACGACTACACGGGCGCCAACGCCAAGCTCGCGCTGTGCCTGGGCAAGACGATCGGCGGCGAATCGGTGATCGTCGATCTGTCGCGCATGCCGCACTTGCTGATCGCCGGCACCACCGGCTCGGGCAAGTCGGTCGCCATCAACACCATGATCCTCAGCCTGGTCTATCGGCTGCGACCGGAAGAATGCCGGCTGATCATGGTCGATCCGAAAATGCTCGAATTGTCCGTCTACGACGGCATCCCGCATCTGCTCACGCCGGTCGTCACCGATCCCAAGAAGGCGATCGTCGCGCTCAAATGGGCGGTGCGCGAGATGGAAGAGCGCTACCGCAAAATGTCGAAGCTCGGCGTGCGCAACATCGACGGCTACAACGCGCGCGTGACCGAAGCGCAATCGCGCGGCGAAACGCTCACCCGCACGGTGCACACCGGCTACGACCGCGAGACCGGCGAAGCGATCCTCGAGAAGGAGAAGCTGGAATTCGATCGCCTGCCCTATGTCGTGGTGATCGTCGACGAGATGGCCGACCTGATGATGGTTGCCGGCAAGGACATCGAAGGCGCGATCCAGCGCCTTGCCCAGATGGCGCGCGCGGCCGGCATCCACGTGATCCTCGCCACCCAGCGGCCGTCGGTCGACGTGATCACCGGCACCATCAAGGCAAATTTCCCGACTCGCATCTCGTTCCAGGTCACTTCCAAGATCGACAGCCGCACCATCCTGGGCGAGCAGGGCGCCGAGCAGCTGCTCGGGCAAGGCGACATGCTTTACATGGCGGGCGGCGGCCGCATCAGCCGCGTGCACGGGCCGTTCGTCTCCGACGAAGAAGTCGAGAAAGTCGTACGCCACCTCAAGGCGCAGGGCACGCCGCAATACCTCGAAGATGTCACCGCGAGCGACGAAGAAGACGAGGACAATCCGGTGTTCGACGCCACCGCGATGGGCGGGGGCGAGACCAACGACCTTTATCAACAGGCGGTCCAGGTGGTGATGCGCGACCGCAAAGCATCGACCAGCTATATCCAGCGCCGGCTGCAAATCGGCTACAACCGTGCCGCCTCGATCATGGAGCGCATGGAGGAAGAGGGCATCGTCGGCGCGGCCAATCACGCAGGGAAACGGGAAATCCTGGTTGGCGAGGAGACGGCCGACCGCTATTGAGGCCCCGGAGCGAAGCTGCGATGCTCCGGTCGGGGATAGCCGCCTAAACTAAGTCGCGAAATCGCCATACCGGCCCGTTACGTCGCGTCGGCTGGAGCGGAGGAAGCAATGCGGAAAGCGAGGCGCGCGGCCGTTGCGTGCACCATCCTGGCGGGCCTGACCGCCGCGGCGATGGCGCAGAACGTGCCGGTGCCGAGGCCCGCGCCGCAGCCCAGGACCGAGTCCACCGCACCGCCACCCGCCGCGCAACCGGAGAAGCCGGCCAATTCCCTTTCGCTTGCGCCGTCGGGCTTCAACCTGCCGAAGCCGCCGTCTCCGGCCGGAATCGTCGAGGCGCTCACCGGCATCCTGCCGAAGCCCGGCAACTCCACCGCGTTCGACGCCAAGCAACGGGCGCTGGTCGAGCGGGTGAACAGTTATCTCAGCAGCGTGCAGAGCATGGTCGGCGATTTCGCCCAGGTCGCGCCCGACGGGGCGAAGACCAGCGGCAAGCTCTATCTGCAGAAGCCCGGGCGACTGCGTTTCGAATACAACGCACCGAGCCCGGTCGAGCTGATCGCCGACGGCCAGTCCATGGTGGTGCGCGACCGCAAGCTCGCCACCCAGGACCTCTATCCCCTGTCGCAAACGCCGTTACGCTTCCTGCTCGCCGACCGCATCGATCTGCTCAAGGACACCGACCTGGTCGGCGTCTATTCCGACAATATGTTCGTCACCATGGTGATCGAGCAGCGCCAGATCATTGGCGGCACCTATCGGCTCATGCTGATGTTCAGCAGCAAGGACCTGGAGCTGAAGCAGTGGACGGTGACCGATCCGCAGGGCTATGACACGACGGTCGCGGTGTACAACCTCGACAAGACCAAGAAACCGGACCCGGACCTGTTCAAGATCAACTACGAGCGCGTGATACAGTAGTTCTTGGAGCGCCGATTCGTCGGAAGCGATCCGCAGGATCACTTCGCTCATTACGCCGCCCATGCAGATCAAGATCACGACCTGGAACATCAACTCGGTGCGTTTTCGCATCGATCTGGTGGCGAAGTTCCTCAAGGCGGTTCGGCCGGACGTGCTCTGTTTGCAAGAGACGAAGTGCCCGGACGACAAATTCCCGCACAAGCGCTTCAAACGGCTGGGCTACGACTACCGGGCGCTCAATGGGCAGAAGGGCTACCACGGCGTCGCGGTGCTCTCGCGCCTACCGTTCGAATCGACCGTAACGCACGCGTTCTGTGATCAGACCGATTCGCGCCATCTTGCCGTCGTGCTGGGCGAGCGCGCGGGTCTGCGCGATCCGGTGACGCTGCATAATTTCTACGTGCCGGCCGGCGGCGACGAGCCCGACCCCGAGGCGAACCCCAAGTTCGCCCACAAGCTCGCGTTCCTCGACGAAATGTGCGCGCGGGCGGAATTGCGCCCGTCGCCAAACGACCGCGCGATCCTGGTCGGCGACCTCAACGTCGCGCCGCTGGAGCACGACGTCTGGAGCCACAAGCGCCTGCTCGACGTCGTGTCACACACGCCGATCGAGTGCGAGAAGCTCGTCGCGGCGCAACGGGCGGGAAGCTGGGTCGACACGATGCGCGCGTTCGTGCCGGAACCCACCAAACTCTACACTTGGTGGAGCTATCGCGCGCCCGACTGGGCCGCGGTCGACAAAGGTCGCCGCCTCGACCATGTCTGGGTCGCGCCGCAACTCGGCGACCGCGTCTCCGAGATCCGCATCAGCAAACAAGCGCGCGGATGGGAGAGTCCCTCCGACCACGTGCCGGTGACGGCGACGGTGGAATTGTAGCCCTCGTCATTGCGAGTACCATTGGCCCGCGATGGCCGACGTTTCCGGCCGCGGCAGTAACCGAAGGGCATCATCATGGCGGTTGGCTCTTGGCCCGCGACGTTTGCCGCAAAGCAGATGGCGGTGACTGGCGGCACTCAATACGTTCGCGTCGCGGGCAAAGGAGCAGCCGTCCTGCTTCTTCATGGCTTCGGCGACACCGGCGATATGTGGCTGCCGCTGGCCGAGGCGCTCGTCAAAGACCACGCTGTCATCGTTCCCGATTTACGCGGCTTGGGCCTGTCGTCCCATCCCGATGGCGGTTACGAAAAGGTCGCGCAGGCTCGCGACCTCGCCAGCATTCTGGATCAGCTTAGGTTCCAGGAAGTCGCCCTCGTCACCCACGACATCGGCAACATGGTCGGCTACGCTTTCGCGGCGCTGTTTTCGCAACGGGTGACAAAATGGGTCGTTATGGACGCTCCCCTGCCGGGGATCGGCCACTGGGACGACCAATTGAAGAGCCCGAAGGTTTGGCACTTCAACTTCCGCGGCCCCGACGTCGAGCGGCTGGTAGCCGGACGAGAGCGAATCCTGCTCGACCGCTTCTATAACGAGCTTTCGGCCAATCCGTCGCGCATCGACGAGCAGACGCGCGACCACTATGCCGCGCTTTATGCGCGTCCCCACGCCATCCACAACGCATTCAGCGGGCAATTCGCTGCCTTCGCACAAGACGCCATCGACAATCAACAACTCGTCGCGAACGGCAAATTGAAGATGCCGGTTCTGGCGATCGGCGGCGATCATTCTTATGGCGCAAATCTCGCGACCGAAATCGCTTTCGCCGCCGCCGATGTACGCGCCGCAGTGATCGAGGATTCGGGTCACTGGATCATGGAGGAGCAGCCCGAACAGGCAGTGACCCTCATTCTCTCGTTCCTCAGGGGCGAATGAGTCGAGAGATGAGCCGAGCCGGCATAGACATCATTGCGCGCCGTGGTTCTCCTCCAGCACGCGGCGCACGCGGTACATATCGCTCTCGGAATGCTCGGCGCGCGCGATGAAGCTGTCGCGCAGGCGCACCGCCGCCTCCGGGTAGCCTTCCAGCATCTTGAGAAACAGCGTGCGCGGGATGCGGATCACCGTCGAGGGCTCGAGCGCCGTCGCGGTGACCGGACGCTGGGTCTCGGTCAGCAGCGCAAGCTCACCCAACAATGTCCCCGGCCCGACGGTGAGCGCCTCGGCGTTGCGCACCGGCGCGAGGCTGAGCAAACCTTCCTGCACCACGTAGCCGGCGTCGGCTGGCTCGCCCTGCGTGAACAGGACGTTGCCGTCGTGGAGGTAACGACTTTCGGCGCCGATGGCGAGAATGCGTAAGGCGTCTCGTCCGAGAAGACCGAGCGTGGGGACGCGTTCCAGAAAGGCGATGTCGTCCTCGATGCTCATTCGCGCGAATATTTATTGAACCCTGATCGCTTCCAAAAAGCCGTGCGTATTCTTCAGAATCAGGCCCTTACGGGATCAATTTGTAGCCGCCGCCTTCGGTCACCAGAATTGAGGGGGTCGAGGCGTCGCGCTCGACTTTCTGGCGCAGCCGGTAGATGTGCGTCTCGAGCGTGTGCGTGGTGACACCCGAGTTGTAGCCCCAGACTTCCTGCAGCAGGACTTCGCGTGAGACCGGACGCTGCCCGGCGCGATAGAGATAGCGCAGGATGGCGGTTTCCTTCTCGGTCAGGCGGACTTTGTTGCCCTTCGGATTCACCAACAATTTGGAGCTGGGCCGGAACGTATACGGCCCGATGTTGAAGACCGCGTCCTCGCTCGCCTCGTGCTGACGCAGTTGCGCGCGGATGCGCGCCAGCAGCACGGCGAAGCGGAATGGCTTGGCGACATAATCGTTGGCGCCGGCCTCGAGGCCCAGAATTGTGTCCGAATCCGTGTCATGGCCCGTGAGCATGATGATCGGCGACTTGAAGCCGTTCTTGCGCAGAATGCGCACTGCCTCGCGGCCGTCGACGTCGGGAAGCCCAACGTCCATGATCACCAAATCGACGTGGCCGGCCTTGGCCGCCTGCACGCCTTTGGTGCCGTTCTCGGCGGCGACCGCCTCGAACTCTTCGTGCAGCGCCAGTTGCTCGACGAGCGCGTCACGCAGTTCGGAGTCGTCGTCGACGATCAGAATCTTACGGGTATTGGCCATTGCGCAGGCCTCGCGATTCGGCCGCGGGGGCGCGGCAAGCTGCGAAGTAGACCCATCAGGGAATAAAGAGCAAGCAGGGACGGGAGATATTCCAGGTCATGGCGAATGCAAGGATTTCGCCCCCTGTCCGTCCGGTAGCGTTAAGGGCGATCCGGGTGGCGCCGCGGGCGGGCGCGCGCAGCCGGGGGTGGCTCAGCGCCGGGCCGGTGCGCATCCTGGTGGCGCTGGGCCGCGGGGGCGTGCGGGCCGACAAGCGGGAAGGCGACGGCGCAACCCCGCGGGGGCGGTTCCTACCGCTGCGGGTCTGGTGGCGGGCGGACCGTGGGCCGCGCCCGCGCACGCTCCTGCCGGTGCGCCGGATCGGGCAGGCCGACGGCTGGTGCGAAGACCCGGCCGACCGCCGCTACAACCGCCCCATTCGGCTCGCCGACGGCAATCCCGGCGACCGCTTGTGGCGGGCCGACCACCTTTATGACCTGATCGTGGAACTCGACCACAACGCCCGGCCGCGGATCGCAGGCCGCGGCAGCGCCATTTTCGTGCACGTGGCACGGCCGAACTTCGGGGATACGGTCGGCTGCGTCGCTTTGCCGTCGACTTCGCTACGCCGCTTGCTGGCCCGGATGGGCGCTAAAACGCGAATCCAGATTCACTGATTAGCGTGCCGAGCCCCGAATATGGCCGTGCCGACGCGCACGTGGGTCGCCCCGAACTCGATCGCGCGAGCGAAATCGGCGCTCATGCCCATGGATAGACAGCGAAGGCCGTTGCGCTGCGCGATTTTGGCCAACAAGGCAAAATGCGGCGCCGGCGGATCGTCGAAGGGCGGAATACACATCAGGCCGTCGATGCGCAGCCCATACTCATCGCGGCAACGGGCCAGGAATGCATCGGCCTGCTCCGGCAGAACCCCGGCTTTTTGCGGTTCCGCCCCCGTATTCACCTCGACGAACAACTGCGGCTGCCGGCCCCCCTTGGCGACCTCCTTCGCCAGCGCGGCACACAGGCTCGGCCGGTCGACCGAGTGAATGGCGTCGAACAGGGCCAGCGCGTCCTTGACCTTGTTCGATTGCAAGGGCCCGACGAGGTGCAGTTCGAGCCCCGGATGCTGCGCCTTGAGGGCCGGCCACTTGGCCTTGGCCTCCTGCACGCGGTTCTCGCCGAATACGGTCTGGCCGGCCGCGATCACGTCGGCTATGGCGGCGGCCGGGAAGGTCTTCGAGATGGCCACGAGGGTCACGGTGGCGGGGTCGCGACCCGCTGCCCGACAAGCCTCTTCGATATCGCGGCGTACGGCGGCGAGCGCGGTTGCGGCGTAGGTTTGGACGAGAGTGCTCATGAAGCGCACTCTACTCCGCGAACGCTGCCTGACCCAGGCCCATCCCGTTGACCGGCCACGACGTTTCGTGTCCTAGTCCGCGGCGAATCCGGAAGCAAAGACGATCGACTCGCGATGACATCCGAGCGCTACAACGCCCGCGAGGCCGAGCCGCGCTGGCAAAAAACATGGGCGGAGCGCGGCACCTTTTCGACGCGCAACGACGATCCGCGCCCCAAGCACTACGTGCTGGAAATGTTCCCCTATCCGTCGGGGCGCATCCATATGGGCCACGTGCGCAACTACGCGATGGGCGACGCGCTCGCGCGCTACAAGCGCGCCACGGGCTTCAACGTGCTCCACCCGATGGGCTGGGACGCCTTCGGGCTGCCGGCGGAGAACGCCGCCATCGAGCGCAAGGTGCATCCCAAGGAGTGGACCTACGCCAACATCGCCGCCATGAAGGCGCAGCTCAAATCGATGGGGCTGTCGCTCGACTGGAATCGCGAGATCGCCACCTGCGATCCGACCTACTACAAACATCAGCAAAAGATGTTCCTCGACTTCCTGGGCGCGGGCCTGGTCGAGCGCAAACAGTCGAAGGTGAACTGGGATCCGGTCGATCAGACCGTGCTCGCCAACGAGCAGGTGATCGACGGGCGCGGCTGGCGCTCGGGCGCCGTGGTCGAACAGCGCGAGCTGTCGCAGTGGTTTTTCAAGATCACCGCGTATGCGGAAGATTTGCTGCAAGCGCTCGACCGGCTCGACCGCTGGCCCGATGAAGTGCGGCTGATGCAGCGCAACTGGATCGGCCGCTCGGAAGGATTGCTGGTCCGCTTCGCGCTCGATCCGGCGACCACGCCGAACCGTCAGCGTGAGCTTGAGATTTTCACCACGCGCCACGACACGCTGTTTGGCGCGAGCTTTATGGCGCTCTCCCCGGACCATCCGCTCGCGGCCGCGGCCGCGGCGAAAAATCCGGCGCTCGCGGCGTTTATCGCCGAATGCCATCGCCACGGCACCGCGCAGGCGGAGATCGAGACCGCCGAGAAACTCGGCTTCGACACCGGTATGAAGGCGGTGCATCCGTTCGATCCGAACTGGAAGCTGCCGGTCTACGTCGCGAATTTCATCCTGATGGAATACGGCACCGGCGCGATCTTCGGCTGCCCGGCGCACGATCAGCGCGACCTCGACTTCGTCAACAAATACGGGCTGCCCGTCGTTCCGGTCGTATGTCCGCCCGATCAGGATCCTGCGAGCTTCACGATCACCGACACGGCCTATGACGGCGACGGCCGCATGGTCAACTCGCGCTTTCTCGACGGGATGACGATCGAGGACGCCAAGGAAGAGGTCGCGCGCCGGCTCGAGAACGAACGGCGGGAGGGACGCGCAGTCGGCGAACGGCGCGTTAACTATCGCCTGCGCGACTGGGGCATCTCGCGGCAGCGCTACTGGGGCTGCCCGATCCCGATGATCCATTGCGAAAAATGCGGGCCGGTGCCCGAGAAAGACTTGCCGGTCACGCTGCCGGAGGACGTCACGTTCGATCGGCCCGGCAATCCGCTCGACCATCATCCGACGTGGAAGCACGTTAACTGTCCACAATGCGGCGCGCAGGCCCGACGCGAAACCGACACGATGGACACGTTCGTCGATTCGTCCTGGTACTTCGTGCGCTTCACCGATCCGTGGATCGCGTCGGCGCCGACCAACCCGCAGATCGCCAATGCGTGGATGCCGGTCGATCAGTACATCGGCGGCATCGAGCACGCGATCCTGCACCTGCTCTACAGCCGCTTCTTCATGCGCGCGATGCGTGAGACGGGGCACATCGACGTCGACGAGCCGTTCGACGGCATGTTCACCCAGGGCATGGTCCTGCACGAAACCTACCGTAAGCGGGACGACACATGGGCCATGCCTTCGGAGGTGCGGATCGAAACAACCGGTAGCGCGCGTAGCGCGATTTTCATTGCTACTGGCGAACCGGTGGTAATCGGTCCGACCGAGAAAATGTCGAAATCGAAATACAACACGGTGGATCCCGACGACATCATCTCGACCTACGGCGCCGACACAGCGCGCTGGTTCATGCTCTCGGATTCGCCGCCGGATCGGCACGTGAATTGGACCGAAGAGGGCGTGCAGGGCGCCGGGCGCTTCGTGCAGCGGCTCTGGCGCATCGCCGGCGAAATCGCCGAGATCGGCGCGCCGGAGGATACTCCACGGCCTAACAACTTCGGTGATGCAGCACGCGCGGTGCGCAAGGCCGCCCACGGCGCACTCGCCAAGGTTTCCGACGATATCGCCAAATTGCGTTTCAACGTTTGCGTCGCGCAGATTTACGAGCTGACCAATGCGCTGCAGACGGCCGTTGCCGGGGTGAAGGGCAACGGCAACCTGCCGGCCGACTTTGCCTGGGCTCTGCGGGAAGCGGGGGAAATCCTTGTTCAACTGTTTCACCCGATGATGCCGCACCTCGCCGAGGAATGCTGGGCGGCGCTCGGGTACGGGACCCTGGTGGCCGACGCGCCCTGGCCTCAGGTGGAAGCGGAGCTGCTGGTCGAGGACACGGTGACCCTGCCGGTCCAGGTGAACGGGCGCAAACGCGCCGACGTGACGGTCGCCCGCGATGCCGGAACCCCGGATATCGAGGCAGCGGTGCTCCAGCTCGAGGCGGTCAAGCGGGCGCTCGAGGGCAAAGTCCCTAAAAAAGTCATCGTGGTCCCGCAGAGGATCGTCAATGTGGTCGCGTAACACCCGCGCGGCCGGGGGCCGCCTTCTGCGCTGGCTTGCCGTTGCGGCGGCGGCCGCGCTGACGGCCGGCTGTTTCCAGCCGCTCTATGGCGAGCACGCGACCGGGCCCGGCACGGTCAATGCCAACGTCCGCGACGCTTTTGCCACCGTCGACGTCGACCAGATCGCGGCGCCCAACGGCACGCCCGAGGCGCGCATCGCGGTCGAATTGCGCAACGATATGATCTGGCAGTTGACCGGCGGAGCCGGAGCCGGAACACCGGCCTACCGGCTCAAGCTCACGATGAAGCTGTCGAAAACCGCGATCATCGTGGACATCGCCACCGGCCGGACCGAAGCCGAAATCGTAGGCATCGACGTCTATTACACGCTAACGGAAATCGGCACGAAGAAGGTCGTGGTGAACAGCCAGACCTTCTCGCGGGTGAGTTCCGACGTTCCCGGATTGCAGCAGCGCTTCGCGCATCAGCGCGCCCAGCGCGACGCCGAGGACCGCGCCGCCCAAGTGATCGCCGAACAGATTCGCTCGCGGCTGGCATCCTATTTCGTCGCCGGCACCTGATCCGCCTGCGTCACTACAAACAAAGATGGTTGCGCTCAAAGCCGCCGAGGTCGACGCCTATATCGCCGCGCGCGAGACGCCGCGTCCGATCGCGCTGGTGTTCGGACCCGATGCCGGCCTGGTGAGCGAGCGTGCCGACGCGATCGTGCGCGCGGCGGTCGATGATCCCAACGATCCCTTCGCCCTGGTGCGGCTCGACGGCGATGACCTCGCCGGCGATCCGGGGCGGCTGGTCGACGAGGCCAACACCGTTCCGCTGTTCGGCGGCCGGCGCGCCATTCGGGTCAAGGCGGGCGGCCGCGACTTCTCGGCGGCGCTGGCAACGCTGGTTGCCGATCCGCCGCGCGATTGCCGCATCGTGATCGAGGCCGGCGACCTGCGCCGCAACTCGCCGCTGCGCACATTATGCGAGCGGGCGAAATCGGTCGCCGCGATCGCCTGTTATCTCGACGGCGACCGCGAGCTTGGCCGATTGATCGACGAGGAAATGCGCGAGGCCGGCTTGACGATCGCGCCCGACGCGCGCGCCGCCCTGCTGCCGCTGCTCGGCGGCGACCGGCGCGCCTCGCGCAACGAGGTGCGCAAGCTCACGCTCTATGCCCGCGGCAAGAGCGAAGTCGACGTCGACGACGTGCTCGCCACCGTGGCGGACGCCTCCGGCCTGGTGCTTGACGCGGTGATCGACGCGGCCTTTGCCGGACGAACGGGAGAACTCGAAACGCTGCTCGGCAAGGCGCGCGCGGCCGGCATCGCCTCTTCGCGCATCATTGCGGCGGCGGTCGCGCAAGCGGCGCAACTCCATCGCGCGCGCATCAGCATCGAAGGCGGCGCGCCCACGGCCGAGGTCGTCGAACAACTCGTTCCCCGGGCACAGTTCCGCCGCCGCGCCGCGATCGAAGCAGCACTTGCGGGCTGGACGGCCGCGCGCCTCGAACGCGTCATGGCAGATCTTGCCGCGGCCACCCTCGACACGCGGCGCCTCTCGGGCGCACTTGCCGATCTCGCCGATCCGGTGGTCGGCCGCGCGCTGCTGGTCACCGCAACCGCCGCGCGGCGGCGGGGATGACATCCCTCCCCCGAAGGGGGAGGGTGGCGAGCGGAGCGAGCCGGGTGGGGTTTTCCCGACAGGTGCGGTGCGTGTAGAGCACCCCACCCGGCCCGCCTTTCAGGCGGGCCACCCTCCCCTTTCAGGGGAGGGATAGCCGACGGATCACTTCGTCGAGCTGGTCGAGCGTCTTGTAGCGGATGCGCAGTTCGCCGCCCTTGCCGCGATGTTCGATCGCGACCGCAAGGCCGAGCGCGTCGGAGAGCCGCTTTTCGAGCGTGAGCGTGTCGGCGTCTTTTACGACGCGCCGGCGCGTCTTGGTTGTCTTGCCCGCCTGTTCCGCCTGCTCCTGCGCAATCGCCTCGACTTGCCGCACGTTGAGGCGCTGCGCGATGATTTCCCGCGCCAGCGCCACCGGATCGGCCTGACCCAACAGGGCGCGCGCGTGCCCGGCGGAGATTTGCCCGTCGGCGAGATAGGCCTTCACTTCGTCCGGCAGCTTGAGCAGCCGCAACGTGTTTGCGACATGGCTGCGGCTCTTACCGACGATCTTCGCGACCGCGTCGGGCGCGTGGGCGAACTCGTCGATCAGCGACTGATAGCCCGCCGCCTCTTCGAGCGGATTGAGGTCGGTGCGCTGGACGTTCTCGATGATCGCAAGTTCGAGCGCCTCTCGGTCGTCGACTTCCAACAAAATGATCGGCACGTCGTGCACGGCAGCGCGCTGCGCCGCGCGCCAGCGCCGCTCGCCGGCGATGATCTCGTACGCGTCGGCGGCGCCACGGATCGTGCGCACCAGGATCGGCTGGATGATGCCGCGCTCGCGGATCGACGCCGCCAGTTCGTCGAGCTCGCCATCAGGAAAATTCCGGCGCGGATTGCGCGGATTGGGCCGCAGAAATTCGATCGGCACCCGGCGCTGGCTGCGCGTGCGTTCGAGCACCGCCGATTCGTCGCCGACGTCGCCGATGAGCGCCGCCAGCCCCCGCCCCAGTCGCGACCTTGCCTCTTCTGCCATTGGGTCCTCCCCCGCGCCCGCACTCAATGCCATTCCGGCTCCCGCTTCTTCCTACAAACAAATAGACTGATCATGCTTCAGGCGGCTCGCAGCGACTTCTCGCGCTGGATGATTTCCGACGCGAGCCGCAGATACGCTTGGCTGCCGTGGCATTTGAGATCGTAGAGCAGCACCGGTTTGCCGTAGGACGGCGCTTCCGAGACGCGCACGTTACGCGGGATCACCGTCTCGTAGACTTTCTCGCCCATGAACTGCCGCACGTCCGCGACCACCTGGCCGGCCAGATTGTTGCGCGCGTCGTACATGGTGAGCACGACGCCATGGATTGTGAGATCCGGATTGAGCGTCGCCTTGACCTGCTCGACGGTTTTGAGCAATTGCGACAAGCCTTCCAATGCGAAGAACTCACACTGCAGCGGCACGAGGATCGCATCCGCCGCCGCCATGGCATTGACGGTGACGAGATTGAGCGACGGCGGACAATCGACCAACACGTAACTGTAAGGCACGCCAACGGCGGGCACGGGATCGAGCGCCGCAAGCGCGTTGCGCAGGCGGTAGGCGCGATCGCGCTCCTGCGCGATCTCGAGTTCGAGGCCCGAGAGATCCATGGTCGAGGGCACGATGTGCAGACGCGGCACCGCGGTTTCGTGAATCGCGTCGCGCAGCGCGGCTTCACCGATCAGCACGTCATAGGTGGAGCGGCGGCGGCTCTTGCGGTCGATACCGAGGCCGGTGGACGCATTGCCCTGCGGATCGAGGTCGATGATCAGCACCTGCTCACCGATCGCGGCGAGCGCGGTGCCGAGATTGATCGCCGTCGTGGTTTTGCCCACCCCGCCTTTCTGGTTCGCAAGTGCGAGTACCCGGCGAGCGGGTGAGCTCTGGATTATCGCGGCGAAATTGGCTTCGTTTTGCACTTCGGCTACTCTAAGTTGCGACGTTCCGCTCGGCCAACTGAGACGATACGGGCCAGCGGATCGGTTTTGCTGGGAACCAACACGACCTCGATGTTCCAATATTTAGATGCTTCGGTCAATTCAGGCCCTATATCTTGTCCCTTGGGAAAAAGGGCTTGTGCACCTTTTTTCAGCCAAGCCTCGGCCAAGCCGAGCAGTTCGGTCAGCGGCGCCAGTGCCCGCGCAGTAACGACCTCGACCGGCTCGCCGAGCTTCGTTCCCATTTGCTCGATTCGCGCCTGGTGCACAATCGCCGTCGCGCCGGTGACGCGGACCGCTTCGCGCAGGAACGCGGCCTTTTTGCCATTGCTCTCAACGAGGTGCACGCGCGCGCCGGGGGTTTCGGCAAGTGCGCAGGCGATCACAACGCCGGGAAATCCCCCGCCGGAACCGAGGTCGAGCCAAACCTTTGCGGCCGGCGCCAAAGACAGGAGCTGAAGCGAATCAGCGACGTGCCGGGTCCAGATCGCGCGGACACTGGCGGGCGCGATCAAATTGATTCGCCGCTGCCACGTCAGAAGCGTCGCGACAAGGCGATCGAGCCGCGCGAGCGTTTCACGTGAAACAGGCAGAAGGGCGAGGGCAGCCTCGCGATCGGCGGCAAGGGCCGCCGCAATATCGCCGTCGGCCGAGGTGGTGCCGCGAGCGGGTCGCCGGCTCACGCACGGTCTCTGGGTTCCCCTCCCCCCGCGAGCGAAGCGAGTGGTGGGGAGGGGTCAGGGGTGGGGGGCAAAGCGGGGCGCCGACTTCAAGAGGCCGCAGCCCGGTTTACTCGGTCGTCGCCCTTTGGCCGTCGCGTCTTCCGCCGAACATGCGCCGCGAGCAACGTGAGCGCTGCCGGTGTGACGCCATCGATGCGGCCTGCCTGACCGAGGGTGCGCGGACGAATCGCCGCGAGCTTCTGGCGGACTTCGTTCGAGAGCCCCGGCAGGTTGTCGTAATCGAGTGCCGGGGGTAGCTCGAGGGTCTCGTCGCGCCGATAGGCGGCGACGTCGGCGGCCTGCCGGTCGAGATAGACCGCGTATTTGGCATCGATCTCGAGTTGCTCAGCGATTTTCGGGGCGAGGGCACCAAGCTGAGGCCACATGCCCGCGAGGTCCGCGATCCCGAGGCCGGGGTAGGCCAACAGTTCGAAGGCGGTGCGGCGATGCCCGTCTCGCTTGAGCGGAAGGCCATGCCGCTCTGCTTCTTTCGGCGTGACGGTGAGAACGCCCGCCATCCGCCGCGCCTCCTCAAGGGCCGCCAGGCGCGCAGCGTGCAGGCGTGCCCGCTCCGCTCCGACGCACCCGATCGCCAATCCCTTCGCGGTCAGGCGCTGATCCGCGTTGTCGGCTCGCAAGGTTAGCCGATACTCCGCGCGCGAAGTGAACATACGGTAGGGCTCGGTGACCCCGCGCGTCACGAGGTCGTCGATCATCACGCCCACGTAGCCCTCGGCACGATCGAAGATGATTGGGTCCCCGCCCCCGGCCCGCGCCGCCGCGTTGAGGCCCGCGACCAACCCTTGCGCGGCCGCCTCCTCGTAGCCGGTCGTGCCATTGATCTGGCCGGCCAGGAACAGGCCGGAAAGCCGCTTGGTCTCGAGCGCGGGTGTCAGTTCGCGCGGATCGACGTAGTCATATTCGATGGCGTAGCCCGGTCGGACGACTTGCGCCCGCTCCAGGCCAGGAATGGTCGCCACCAACGCCAGCTGCACCTCGCGGGGCAGCGAGGTGGAAATGCCGTTCGGGTAGACGGTGGAATCGTCGAGGCCTTCCGGCTCGAGGAAGATCTGATGCCCGTCGCGGTCGCCGAAGCGCACGATCTTGTCCTCGATCGACGGGCAATAGCGGGGGCCGCGGCTCTGGATCTGCCCGGAGTACATCGGCGAGCGGTGGACGTTGTCGCGGATGACCTGGTGGGTGGCCTCGGTGGTGCGGGTGATGGCGCAACACACCTGCGGGTTCGTGATGCGCTCGGTGAGCAGGGAGAAAGGCTCCGGCGGCTCGTCGCCCGGCTGCATTTCGAGCGCGGCCCAGTCGATGGTGCGGCCGTCGAGCCGCGGTGGAGTGCCGGTCTTGAGCCGGCCGAGCACGAAACCGAGCCGCTCGAAGGTGGCCGAAAGGCCAACCGAAGGCGCCTCCCCTACCCGGCCGGCCGGCGTCTGCTCTTCGCCGATGTGGATCAGCCCGCGCAGAAACGTGCCCGTCGTCACGACAACGGCACCGGCGGAGAACGTACGGCCGTCGGCAAGCCGCACGCCGACTGTTCGACCTTCGGTGATGACAAGATCGTCCGCCTCGCCTTCGATGACCGTGAGCCCCGGCGTGGCGCGCACGGCGCGCTGCATGGCCGCCGCATAGAGCTTGCGATCGGCCTGGGCGCGCGGACCCCTCACCGCCGGCCCCTTGCGGCGATTGAGCACGCGGAATTGGATACCGCCCTCGTCCGCCACCCGCCCCATGAGGCCGTCGAGCGCGTCGATCTCGCGGACCAAATGGCCCTTGCCGAGGCCGCCGATCGCCGGGTTGCACGACATCGCACCGACCGTGGCGAACCGATGCGTCACCAGCGCGGTCGCGGCACCCATGCGCGCGGCCGCCGCGGCGGCCTCGCAGCCGGCATGGCCGCCGCCGATGACGATCACATCGAAGCGCGCGTTGTACGAATCCGTGGGCATGGCCCGTTTCTACTCAACGCGACTCCGGGGGTCAAAGAGAGCCTGTTTCACGTGAAACAACGGATCATTTCCCGATGCAGAAGTCGCGGAAAATGACATCGAGTACGTCTTCCACGTCGACCCGTCCGGTGAGGCGGCCGAGTTCGCGCCCGGCGAGCCGTAGCTCCTCGGCGACGATATCCTCCCGGCCGCCCGGACCCTCGGCGACCGCGCGATCGAGGGCCTCGACCACCTTCCGCAGCGCCACGCGATGGCGCTCGCGCGTGACCAGGCTTGTCTCGGCACCGGCGAGCGTCGCCTCGGCGTGGCGCGCGAGCGCCGCGATCAGCTCCGGGAGACCGGCACCGGTGAGCGCGGACACGGCCAAAGTTCGCTCCGACTGGCATGCGGGCGATTCGGACCCTAGCAGGTCGATCTTGTTGCGGACCCGCCAAACCTCGGCACCGCCGGACGGAGCGGCGGAAGCGCCCTCGCCCGTGCCGACGGCCGCATCGGTGACCCAGAGAACGAGGTCCGCGGCCTGCGCACGCTCGCGCGCGCGCCGCACGCCTTCGAACTCCACCGGATCCTCGGTCTCGCGGATGCCGGCGGTATCGAGCAGCGTGACCGGATAGCCGCCCAGGTCGAGATGCACCTCGATCACATCCCGGGTCGTGCCGGCGTGCGGCGTGACGATGGCGACGTCGCGCCGGGCAAGCCGATTCAGGAGGCTCGACTTGCCGGCGTTGGGCGGCCCGGCGATGGCAACCACGAGGCCTTCGCGCAGGCGCTCGCCCCGGTTCTCGTCGGCTAGGGCCGCGGTGATTTCGTCGCGCAACGCCCGTGCGGTCGCCAGCGCGGGCCCGAGCAGCTTATCGGGGACATCTCCCTCATCGGAAAAGTCGATGCCTGCCTCCACCAGAGCCTGGGCCTCAATAAGCTGCCCGCGCCAAGCCTCGGCGCGCCGCCCCAACGTCCCGGCGAGCTGACGGTACGCTTGGCGCCGCTGCGCTTCGGTCTCGGCATAGATCAGGTCGGCCAAGCCTTCGACTGCCGTGAGGTCGAGGCGTCCATTCTCGAAAGCCCGGCGGGTGAATTCGCCTGGCTCGGCCGGTCGCAGCCCCTCGATTCGCCCCAACGCGGCGAGCACTGCGGCGATCACGGCGCGACCGCCGTGCACCTGAAACTCGGCCACGTCTTCGCCGGTCTCGCTGTTCGGGCCCGGGAACCACAGGATCACGGCTTGGTCGAGCACGTTGCCGCCCGGCCGATCGCGCAGTCGGGCGAAGCCTGCGCGTCGCGGCTCCAGCACGCGGCCCGCGAGCGTTTCGAGCGCTGTTCGGGCCGCTGGCCCCGAGACACGAATGACCGCGATGGCGACCGGAGGGCGTCCGGAAGACAGGGCAAAGATGGTGTCGCGGTCACGCGTTATCGTTAATGAACCATTGTTCACTTCTTGCTCTGCTCACGCGGCCGAAATTCTCGTCGATAGCCGGCGGCATTTGCGTCGCCGTGCGTTATCCTGCAACCGGCCCAGCAGGGAAGCCCCAATGTCCGCACCCGCAACGTCCGCATCGACGCACCGAAACCGCCTAGCGCGCGAGACGAGCCCGTATCTCCTGCAGCACCAGCATAACCCGGTCGAGTGGTGGCCGTGGGGAACGGAGGCCCTCGCCGAGGCAAAGCGCACCGGCAAGCCGATCCTGCTCTCGGTGGGCTACGCGGCCTGCCACTGGTGCCACGTCATGGCGCACGAAAGCTTCGAGAACGAGGGCGTCGCCGCCGTGATGAACGAGCTGTTCGTGAACATCAAGGTCGACCGCGAAGAACGGCCGGATATCGATCAGATCTACATGTCGGCGTTGCATCTCATCGGCGAGCAGGGTGGTTGGCCGCTGACGATGTTTCTGACCCCGGCGGGCGAGCCGGTATGGGGCGGAACCTATTTTCCCAACACGGCGCGCTATGGGCGCCCCGCCTTCACCGACGTGCTGCGCGAAGTTGCCCGCGTGTTCCGCGAGGAGCCCGACCGCATCGACCAGAGCCGGCGCTCACTCATCGGCCGCCTCTCGGAACAGGCGCGGCCGCAGGGCAAGGTCGTGATCGGGCGCGCCGAACTCGACAGCATCGCCGGCCGGTTCGCGCGGCTCATCGATCGCACCAACGGGGGCCTGCAGGGCGCGCCGAAGTTCCCGCAGTCCTCGGTGCTCGAGCTGTTGTGGCGGGCCGGCCAGCGCGCCGGTGAAGCGACGTTATTCGAACTCGTCGAGTTGACCCTCGACCGTATCTGCCAGGGCGGCATCTACGATCACCTGGGCGGCGGCTTCTCGCGTTACTCAGTCGACGAGCGCTGGCTCGTGCCGCACTTCGAGAAGATGCTCTACGACAACGCGCAGCTGCTCGAGCTGTTGGCGCTCGCCCACGCCAACACCCGTCATCCGCCATTCGGGACCCGTGCACGCGAGACGGTCGCGTGGCTGGCGCGCGAAATGACGACGCCGCAGGGCGCGTTCTGTGCCTCGCTCGATGCCGACTCGGAAGGCGAAGAAGGCAAATTCTACGTCTGGTCCTACGACGAGATCATCCGGCTGCTCGGCATTGAGGATGGCGCTTTCTTCGCCGAGGCCTATGGCGCGACGCCGGAGGGCAATTTCGAAGGGCACAACATTCTCAATTTACTCAATGACTTACCGCGCAGCATGGGGCGCAGCAAAGAGGACGAGGAACGACTCGCCGGATTGCGCGGGAAACTGCTCGCCGCACGCGACCGGCGCGTACGGCCGGGCCTCGATGACAAGGTCTTGGCCGATTGGAACGGGCTGATGATTGCGGCGCTCGCAAACGCCGGCGCCCTGCTGGATGAGCCCACGTGGGTCGCCATGGCCGCGCGGGCGTTCAATTTCGTCGCGAGCGAGATGACCCGCGGCGACCGTCTCGGCCATTCCTGGCGCGAGGGGCGGCTGCTGTTCCCCGGGCTCGCTTCCGACTTCGCCGCCATGATCAAGGCGGCGCTGGCGCTCAACGAAGCGACCGGCGAGCGCGGCTATCTCGAACGGGCGCTGGCGTGGCAGCACGCCTTCGACCGCCACTACCGCAACCCCGATACCGGCGGCTATTTCCTCACCGCCGACGACGCGGAAGGCTTGGTCGTGCGCCCCAACTCGACCCTGGACGACGCCACGCCCAACCCGAATGCGATCGCGGCGCAAAACCTGGTGCGGCTTGCGGTGCTCGCCGGAGACGATGCTTGGCGCGAGGCGGCCGACCGGCTGTTCGACGGCATCCTGCCCCTCGCCGCCGAAAACCTGTTCGGCCACGCTTCGCTGCTCAACGCGCTCGACCTGCGCCTGCGCGCGGCCGAGATCGTCATCGTCGGCACAAACTCCGAACCGCTCGAGCGCGCCGCACTTGCCCTGCCCTTCCTCGACCGCATCATCGTCCGCGCTCACTCGGCCGATGCGTTACCCGCGGCGCATCCCGCGCGCGCCAAGGTCGCCGCGGCACCAACCGGCGCCGCGGCTTTCATCTGCGTTGGGGAAACCTGTTCGCTGCCGGTGATCGAGGCCGAGCAAATCGCCGAAACGATCGCGGCCATGCGTACCTAATCCCTCCCCCGAAGGGGGAGGGTGGTCGGCCGAAGGCCGACCGGGTGGGGGCATAACAAACAGATGCTGTCGTTTGAGTAGGCGGGGCGGAAAGTCCCCCCACCCGGCCGCGCGCCAACGCGCGCGTCCACCCTCCCCCTTCGGGGGAGACTATGTACTTGACAACGGAAGAAAACGCAAGGCATAGCGACGGCCGACAGGCCGGCGCCGGTTTCGATATCACGCCCCAGATGGTTGAGGCGGGGTTTCATGTGCTTTGCGATTCGGGGATAGCGGATGAGTACTCTCGGGCGGATAGGACACTGGTTGCTCGAATATTCGAAGCCATGTGTCGCGCGTGGTGTCGAAACCCTGCCCAATGAGGGTGCCCGACTGTGTTGTGATCCAATCGAACATGCTGATCGAGCGAGATGTGAAATCGGCCTTTCGGATAAACTCGTTCAGGTCTTCCGTTGAAATGGCGGCGGCGCTGCCAGCCCAGACGTTTGGCGGCACAAGCCGCTCTGAGGCGGTATAAGTCTCGCCGGAAAATTCGATATTGGTCATGCCGTGCCAGTGAACGATTTCGTTGCGTCTTCCGTCGAGCTGCCTAACCAGTGTGATAAGTCCATTTTTCTGCGTCCCGTACCAATAGGTGTCGTACCGATCACCATGAGCTTTCGCCAATAAAGCTTCGAAGATTGCGTTGCGCGAATGGGTGTTGGTGAGGCGGTAGAACACAATTGCGGCCTTATCAATCGGCGCGCCGATAAGGGATGCGAAGAGACGGCAGAGCGCTTGTTCCAGCTTGGCGTAGCTCTCAACAGCGCCTATTCTCGCGACCATCATATTGATGTCGCGAGGAATCGCTCCTAGATCGACCGCTGGCATGGCAAAAGCTCCCAAACCCAATCTAGACGAAGCCACCTTGGAGATCGCGCGGCGGATGCTGACGACGCCGCCCAAGCACCACGACGAAATGAGGGTGGGCAAGCTGAGAGGCAAACGTCCCGCTAAGAAACCCGCTGCTCGTCGCAAAGGTCGCGGGGCGTGACGCCGAGCGCGACCGCCAAGCCCTGCACACGACGCCGTCAGGCAGATGAAGGATGGAACAATGGGAACTGTTCCGGCCGCCCCATCACCAGCGAAAACCGGGTTAGCAGCTCAGCCCACTCCGGCCGTTCCAGCGCATGGAGATGTTTTTCCATCCGGTCAGCTTCCTCAACGAATGCCCGCAGCAGCAGCGGATTTTGTCTCGCGAGAGTTCGCGCGATGCAGACGGCTACGGCTACCGCCCCCCACTGCGTATGATCTTGAAATTCTGATGGGTCTTGAACCGACATTTAGCCCTCCCTTTGAACGCGCTTCCTCAATCGCAGGAGGCAACACACCTTCTGCCGGAGCGTCTTTGGTTTAGTGAGTCGGCCGATACGTGAGACGCTTGCCCTCGATACCTTTGGCAATGAGCGCCGCACGTTCCCCGTCCTTGACCTTGCGGGTGTTCCACTTGAAATCCCATTCCGTCAGGTAGCGATGCAAATGGGCTTCGCTGATTGAATGGTGAGTGCCGTAAACTGCGCGCTTCATTAGGCTGAAGCGGCACTCTGCGGTGTTGGTGTGAGCATCGCCCCGCACGTATTCATCGGCGCCGTGGTTGACCGTTTCGTGCCGGGAAAACTCTTTGCCGACGTGATAGTATTGGCCGCCCTGATCGGTCATCAGGTCCGACTTGCGGTCAACGTGCGTGACGATGAGCGGGCGCAACATCTCGCCGCTGACGTTCGCGACATGGAACGATTGCGAGTGGCCGTCGCGGTCAACGAGGGCAAAAACAACCTGCTTGCCCATGCCGCCGATGTTCCGCTTGTTGCGCTTGCTGACGTGCTTGTTCTTCTCCTTGCCACCGATGTACGTTTCGTCGGCGACCGCCTTGCCTTCGCCGCCGAGCGGGCCGCGTGTTGCGGGCGTCATGGCTTCGCGAATGCGATGGCAGAGGAACCACGCCGTCTTGTAGGTCACGCCGAGCATGCGCTGTAGCTGGAGCGCGCTCATGCCCTTTTTCGAGGCGCCCATGAGGTGCATCGCGAGCAGCCACTTGGACAACGGAACGTGGCTGCGCTCCATGACCGTGCCGACGGTGACGGTGAACTGGCCGTTGCAATCGGCGCAGTAGTAGAGGCCGGGCCGGTGGGCCTTGCCGTGGCCGGCCGCTACCCGTTCAGGATCGCAGCAGCCGCAGTGCGGGCAAATCGGACCATCGGGCCAGCGGATTGCCTCAAGCGCTTCGCGGGCCTTGTCGTCGTCGGTGAAGGCAGGGTTTTGAAGATCGGACGCCATGGCTAAACTCCCCCATGCCGTCGATCATGCACGATCCGGCTTCCGTTGTCAAGTATATAATTCCCCCTTCGGGGGAGGGATTACGTATTCATCGACTCGAAGAACTCGCCGTTGCTCTTCGTATTGCGCAGCTTGTCGAGCAGGAAGTCGATCGCATCCATGGTGCCCATCGGGTTGAGGATGCGGCGCAGGACGTACATTTTCTTGAGCACGTCGGGCGGCGTGAGGAGTTCTTCCTTGCGGGTGCCCGAGCGCGTGATGTCCATCGACGGGAAGGTGCGCTTGTCGGCCACCTTGCGGTCGAGGATGAGTTCGGAGTTGCCGGTGCCCTTGAACTCTTCGAAAATCACTTCGTCCATGCGGCTGCCGGTGTCGATCAGCGCGGTCGCGATGATGGTGAGCGAGCCGCCTTCCTCGATGTTGCGGGCGGCGCCGAAGAAGCGTTTCGGGCGCTGCAGCGCGTTGGCGTCGACGCCGCCGGTGAGCACCTTGCCGGATGACGGCACCACCGTGTTGTAGGCGCGTCCGAGGCGCGTGATCGAGTCGAGCAGGATCACCACGTCACGGCCGTGCTCGACCAGACGCTTGGCCTTCTCGATCACCATTTCGGCGACCTGCACGTGGCGCGCTGCGGGTTCGTCGAAGGTCGAGGAAATCACCTCGCCCTTCACCGAGCGTTGCATGTCGGTGACTTCTTCGGGCCGCTCGTCGATCAGCAGCACGATCAGGTAGCACTCGGGGTGATTCGCCGTGATCGAGTGGGCGATGTTCTGCAGCAGCACGGTCTTGCCGGTGCGCGGCGGCGAGACGATGAGCGCGCGCTGGCCTTTGCCGATCGGCGCCACGATGTCGATGACGCGCGGGGAGAGATCTTTCTTGGTCGCGTCCTCGTGCTCCATCTTGAGCCGCTCATCGGGATAGAGCGGCGTCAGGTTGTCGAAGTTGATCTTGTGGCGCGCTTTCTCCGGCTCCTCGAAATTGATCGTATTGACCTTGAGCAGCGCGAAGTAACGCTCACCGTCCTTGGGACTGCGGATGTGGCCGTCGATGGTGTCGCCGGTGCGCAGGCCGAAGCGGCGGATTTGCGAGGGTGAGACGTAGATGTCGTCCGGGCCCGGCAGGTAGTTGGCTTCCGGCGAGCGCAGGAAACCGAAGCCGTCGGAGAGCACTTCGACCACGCCCTCGCCGATGATGTCGACCTCGCGACTCGCAAGCTGCTTGAGGATCGCGAACATCAGCTCCTGCTTGCGCATTGTGCTGGCGTTCTCGACCTCCAGCTCTTCGGCGAAGGTCAACAGTTCGGTGGGAGTCTTGGATTTTAAATCTTGGAGTTTCATTTCCCGCATGCGGGTTGTCCTAGGTGGAACCGGCCGGCGGCTATGAAAAATGGGCCGGCCGTGACGGAGGAGGGGATTCGCAGGTCAGAGATGAAATAGGGCGCTCGGCCTTTGGCCTTATGCGCCGGCCGGTCCCCATTTCGGACCGAACTCGATTCGCATCTGCCTGCGTTCAGGGGAGCGTCTGGAGGATATGATTTCGGCCTGCTTCGCGCAAGGGGTCGGCGAGAATTATCCCGCTAGTGTCCCGATTCCGAAGTTCGCTAGAGTTTACGGCTTGCTTGGAGCGAACTTCGGAATCGAAGAACACTAGCAACTATATGATTCTAGTGCCGCTTTGAACCCGAAGTTCGCAATCGGACCCGCGGCAATTTTGGTGCGAACTTCGGGTTCAAAGCGGCACTAGTCAAAATGGTTTGACGATCGCCAGAATGACGATTCCGATCATCAGCAGGGTGGGTAACTCGTTAACCAGTCGGTAGAATTTCGCCGAATTCCGGTTCCGGTCGGCGGCGAAAGCCTTGAACGAGCGTACCAGCAGGCCGTGTACCCCCGACAGCAACAGCACCAGGACAAACTTCGCCTGGAACCAGCCGGCCCGCCAGGCCTCCGACGCCCACACCAGCCACAGCCCGAGCACCCAGGTCGCGATCATCGCCGGATTGATGATCGCCCGCAGGAGGCGCCGTTCCATCACTTTGAACGTCTCCGATTGCACCGACCCCGGTTCGGCCGCGCAGTGGTAAACGAACAGGCGCGGCAGGTAGAGCATGCCGGCCATCCAAGCCATGGCGGCGATCAGGTGGAACGCCTTGATCCAGGGGTACCAGAGATCCATCCCGCGAGTTCCTAGCCTCCCCGGACGCGCGCCAGCATCCGCTCGACGTGGGGAATGGGAGTGTCGGGCAGAATGCCGTGGCCGAGGTTGAAAATGAACGGCCGACCAGCAAACGCCGCCATGACCGCATCGACGGCCGTATCGAGCGCCACGCCGCCCGCCCGCAACACCAAGGGATCGAGATTCCCTTGCAGCGCAAAGCCGGATGGCACCTGGGCGCAAGCAAAGGTGGGATCAATCATCCAGTCGAGGCCGACCGCAGTCACACCGGTTCGCGTCACATAGACCGGCAACGACGTCCCGGCGCCACGGGGAAATCCGATGATCGCCGCCCCCGGTTCGGCCGTCCGAACGGCGTTCACAATGCGTGCGACCGGCTCGACGCACCAGCGCACAAACTCCGCCGGCGGCAAAGTGCCTGCCCAGGTGTCGAAAATCTGCACCGCATCCACGCCGGCCCGGAATTGCCTCACCAGATACTCGCTCGAGGCCTCGATCAATCTGTCGATGAGACGCCCGAACCCTCTTGGATCTTCATATGCGAACGTGCGCGCCGGCGCCTGGTCCGGCGTGCCGCGGCCCGCCACCATGTAGGTTGCGACCGTCCAGGGCGCGCCGCAAAAGCCAAGCAGCGCCACTTCGGACGGAAGTTCCCCCTTCACACGGCCGACCGTCTCGTAAATCGGTTCGAGCTTCGCGTGATCCACGCAATCATGCAGACTCCCCAGTGCATCCGTGTCGAGACGCGGACCGTCACCTGCCTCAAATGTCACAGGTTGCCCCAGCGCCAGCGGCACCACCAAAATATCGGAGAATAAAATCGCCGCGTCGAAACGGAACCGACGCACCGGCTGCAATGTTACTTCCGCCGCGAGGGTCGGCGTGAAGCACATATCGAGAAAACTTGGCGTGCGCTCCCGCAGCGCGCGGTACTCCGGCAGATACCGCCCGGCTTGCCGCATAAGCCAGACCGGTGGCGGTGCCTCGCAGGTACCGGCGAGCACCCGCAGGAGCTTTTTTCCAGAGCCCAGCACGGTCACACGGTCACCCTACTTCAACCTTTTAGAATCTTAGGTTTGAGTCTTTATGGCGTTGGATTGGACTCATGCATCGCCGTAAACGTCTGCCCACAGGTAACGCACACGTTAGCATCGTCCTCGTCAGCCCTGAGGTTCGTTAGCCACTCCTTCAGCACGTTGGAATCCCGCGGTAAATCGGCTCGAACCGCGGGTTACTCACGTCCTTTCCCCAGTTATAACGGACAGAGTGGATTCGGCATCTCGAAATTTCCCCAGCCGCAGCCATGTGAATTCAGCTATCACGAATACGGTCCGACGGCGTCGGACTGCTTGCCTTGGCAACTTAGGCGTGGCCTCCTTGCCTTGAATTCACAGGGTTTCCCACATCCGATCCGATGTCGCCGCGCTCCCCGAGCTACTTCCACCTTCATCTCGTTTCCGATGCGACGGGCGAGACGCTGATCACGGTGGCACGCGCGGCGGCCGCGCAATACGCCACGGTCTCGCCGATCGAGCACATCTATCCGCTCGTGCGCAGCGAGAAGCAGCTCGACCGCGTGCTGGCTGAAATCGAGGCCACGCCCGGCATCGTGCTCTACACGTTGCTCGATCCGGATTTAACCGAGCGGCTCGAGGGCAAATGCCGGGAGCTGGGCCTGCCGGTGATGTCAATTCTCGGACCGGTGTTGCGGCTGTTCCAGGCCTATCTGGGCGCCGAGACGACCCCGCGAGTGGGCGCGCAGCACACACTCAACGCCGAGTACTTCAAGCGCATCGATGCGCTCAACTACACGATGCTCCACGATGATGGGCAGCATGTGGACGATCTCGAGCATGCCGATGTGGTGTTGGTCGGGGTTTCCCGTACATCGAAAACGCCCACGTCGATCTATCTTGCCAACCGCGGCGTCAAGACTGGCAACGTGCCGCTCGTACCCGGTACCCCGGTTCCGCCGGCGCTGGAGCGCCTCACCCAGCCGCTCGTGGTCGGGCTCCTCGCCAGTCCGGAGCGTATCGTGCAGATCCGGCAGAACCGCCTGCTTGGCCTCAAAGCGCAACGCGACGACGATCTTTATGTCGATCGTGACGCGGTGGCCGAGGAGATCGCATTCTCGCGTCGGCTTTGCGCCAAGCACAATTGGCCTCTCATTGACGTGACACGCCGCTCGATCGAGGAGACTGCGGCCGCGGTACTCAAGCTTCTCTCCGATCGGCGCCGACAGCCGGTGGCCTAATGGGTCTGTGGCTCGCGGCCGTCCCGCTGGTGCTTGCGTCAGCTAGCGTGGTGCGGCGCCACCTTCTCGAAGCGGCAGGGATTCCCCTCGAGATACGGGTGGCAACATTGGACGAGCGTGCGGTCGAATCCTCTGCGCCGCGCAATAACCCTTCCGCGGTCGCGGCGCTCCTGGCGCGAGAAAAGGCGCTGCGGGTCACGGCAAAGGTTCCCGGCCGGTTGGTCGTCGGCGCGGATCAGACTTTGGCGCTGGGCGATCTGCGGTTCGACAAGCCGGGCGATCGCGCGGCGGCGCGGGCGCAACTTCAGGCGCTCGCCGGCCGCACGCATGAACTCCACGCCGCCGTGGCGGTGGCGCGGGATGGACAGGTGCTGTTCGAGCACGTGGCCGTGGCGCGGCTGACCGTGCGCCCGCTGACCGACGCTTTCCTCGACCGCTATATCGATGCGGCCGGCGCAGCCGTCACCGCCAGCGTCGGCGCCTACCAGCTGGAAGCGCTCGGGGTGCATTTATTCGAGCGCATCGAGGGCGACCATTTCACCATTCTCGGCTTGCCGCTCTTGCCGCTGCTCGCTTATTTGCGGGCGGAAGGGAGCCTGGCATGACCGGCGTTCCGCGCGCCTGCATCATGGGCCATCCGGTGGCGCAGTCGCGCTCGCCCATGCTGCACGGCTATTGGCTCAACAAGCTGAATATCGAGGGAGCTTACGAGCGCGCCGACGTGCCGCCGGAGAATTTTCCCGCGTTCTTTCGCGATTTGCCCGGCCATGGTTTCGTCGGCGGCAACATCACCAAACCGCACAAGGAGGCGGCCTTCCGGCTGGTCGACCGCCGTGAGGGTGCCGCCGAGACCATCGGTGCGGTCAACACCGTCTGGTTCGAGAACAGCACGTTAGTGGGCGGCAACACCGATTACCTCGGCTACCTCGCTCACGCGGAAGATCGAGCCCCCGGCTGGGACGCCGCCGGTGGCCTCGCGGTCGTGTTGGGCGCGGGCGGCGCGGCGCGCGCCGTCGTCTATGGGCTGCGCGAGCGCGGGCTCGACATCGCGCTGATCAATCGCACCCGCCCGCGCGCGGAGGAGTTGGCGAAGCATTTTGCGCCGCACGTGCGGGTCTACGATTTTGCCAAGCTTCCTCGCCTCATGCGCGAGGCCGTACTGCTCACCAATACGAGCGCGTTGGGCGCGCTCGGCCAGCCGCCGCTCGAGATCGACTTGGCGCCGCTCAAGGACACCGCAGTGGTCTACGACATCAATTACGTGCCGCTCGAAACCGATCTCATCAAAGCCGCTGCGGCGCGCGGGCTGCGCACCGTCGACGGCCTCGGCATGCTGCTGCACCAGGCGGTGCCTGCGTTTGCCAAGTGGTTCGGCGTCGTCCCCAAGGTCACGGCCGAATTGCGCGCCCTGCTGGAGGCCGACATCCGCGCCAAAACCGGGGTCTAGAGCGGGATGACTTTGAATTGTCATCCCGCTCTAGCTTATTCTTGGCGCATGATCTTTTCCGAAAACCGGTACCCACTTTTCGGGATCATGCGCTGATGCTGATTCTCGGCCTCACCGGCTCAATCGGCATGGGCAAATCGACCGCCGCCCGTTTCTTTACCGAAGCCGGAGTGCCGGTGCATGACGCGGACGCTTCCGTGCACCGGCTTTACGCCGGCGAGGCAGTCGGGCCGATCGAGAAGGCGTTCCCCGGCACGGTCACCGACGGCAGGGTCGACCGGGTGAAGCTTGCCGCGCAGGTGCTCGACGATCCGGCGGCGCTCAAACGGCTCGAGGCAATCGTGCACCCGCTGGTACGCGCCCAGGAGATCCGGTTCCTTGCCGACGCGGCGGCGCGGGGGGCGACGGTGGTGGTGCTCGACATCCCGCTCCTGTTCGAGGTCGGCGGGGAGGATCGCGTCGATGCCGTCGTGGTGGTCTCGGCCCCCTCGGAGATGCAGCGCGAGCGCGTGCTCACGCGCGCCGACATGAGCGAGGGTAAGCTTGACGCCATTCTGGCCAAGCAGACGCCCGACGAGGAAAAGCGCCGCCGCGCGCATTTCGTAGTGGATAGCTCGCGCAGCTTCGATTCCGCACGGGAGCAAATCCATGGCATTTTGCGCGCCGTTGCTGCTATGCCGGGGCGGCGGCGTGATTCGCGGGACGGCGCATGATCCCGAAAAGTGGGTACCGGTTTTCGGAAAAAGATCATGCGCCAACGGTAAAAACAAATGCGCGAAATCGTGCTCGACACGGAGACCACGGGCCTCGATCCCCTCACCGGGGACCGGGTGGTGGAAATCGGCTGTATCGAGCTGTTCAACCGCATCCCGACCGGTCAAACGTTTCACCGCTACGTCAACCCCGAGCGCGACATGCCGGCCTCGGCCTTCGAGGTGCACGGGCTTTCCACTGATTTCCTCAAAGACAAGCCGCCGTTCGCCGAGGTCGCGGAGGATTTCCTCGGCTTCGTGGGGGACGCGGCGCTCGTCATTCACAATGCGGCGTTCGACGCCGCCTTTCTCAATTCCGAGCTGGAGCGCGTCGGCAAGCCGCTGATCGCGCGCGACCGGCTTGTCGATACGTTGCTGCTGGCACGCCGCCGGCATCCCGGCGCGGCGAACCGGCTTGACGATCTGTGCGCGCGCTACGGCATCGACAATACGCGGCGCAGCAAACACGGCGCGTTGCTCGACGCGGAGCTTCTCGCCGAGGTCTACATCGAACTGACCGGCGCGCGTCAAGCGGCGCTCGGGCTCGAACTCGTCACCGCCGACAAGACGGCCGAACGCGAGCGCATCACCGTCGTGCAGGCGCGGCCGGTGCCGCTCATGCCGCGCGTCACCGCCGAGGATCGCGCGGCGCACCGGGCTTTCGTGGCGACCCTCGGCGAGAACGCGATCTGGCGCGATTACCTTTCGGAATCGGACGACGAGATCGCGGCCGTCCCCGCTGCGGTTATTGCCGCCGTCGCCCCGCCGCCCGCAGTGGCCGTCCTGCCATAAATGCTTGCGCCTGCGCCTGCGGCATAGGTGCATCTTTTGCCGGCAAGAGGCCGTTTCGCGCCAGCGCCCGCTTGCGCCCGCCGATAGCACGCGCAAAACTGGTGCCGCGAACCCGAAGTTCGCACAAACTTGGCGGCGAGTACGGATGCGAACTTCGGGTTCAAAGCGGCACCAGAATCATAATTTGCAGTGTCCTTCGATTCCGAAGTTCGCCTCAGAACGTGCCGCAAGACAGGGCGAACTTCGGAATCGGGACACTGCCGCAGCTTACAAAGACCGTGGCAACTACGGCGCCATAATCCACTGGGAGAGGTCCTCATGTTACAGCGCAGAAAGATGCTTGCGGTCACGGCCCTGGCGGCGGTTTCCGCGCTCGCCATCGTGGCGCAGACCGGCGCGGCCGACAAAGCGGTCAAGATCGGCATCACCTTGCCGCTGACCGGCGCCGACGCCGACGACGCAAATCTCATCAAATACGGCGCGCAGCTTGCGATCGAGGAGGCGAACGCCAAAGGTGGGGTCGCCGGCTATAAGATCGAAACCGTGATCTACGACAGCGGCACCGCGACGGCCGGCCAGTACGATCCCGCCCAAGCCGCGACCAATACCAAGAAGCTCGTTTCCGACCCGCTGGTGGTCGCCAACGTCGGCCCGCAAATGAGCGGCGAGGGCAAGGCGATGACGCCGATCCTGAGCGAGGCGGATCTCGCCACGATCACGCCGAGTTCGACCAATCCGGATATCACCAACCCGGCGTTCGCCGGCCAGTTCAAGCCGAAGGGACGCGCGATCTACTTCCGCACCGTGACGACCGACGCCTTCCAGGGCCCGAACATGGCGAACTACATGGCGCGGACGCTCAAGATCAAATCGGTTTATGTGCTCGACGATTCCGGCGCTTACGGGGTCGGCATCGCCGATTCCTACCAGCGCCAGGCGGAAAAGCTCGGCATCAAGGTGCTCGGCCGCGATCAGCTCAATCCCAAGGAAGCCGACTACACGACGATTCTCACCAAGATAAAAGCGCTCAAGCCTGACGCGCTTTACTACGGCGGCGTCGCGCAGGCGGGCGTGAAGCTCGCCAAACAGGCGCACGACGTCATCCCCAATATGATCAAGGCGGGCGGCGACGGCGTGCACGGCGGAAGCTTCCTCAAAGGCGCGGGCTTCCCGGCGGTCGAGGGTTGGTACTCCACTGCCGCGTCGCCGCATCTGGTCGAAGACCCATCGGCCGCCGATTGGGTCAAACGGTTCCAGGAGCGGTTCAAGACCTTGCCTAACGATTACACCATCACGGCGTATGACGGCGCGCTCGTCATCCTCGACGCGATCAAGCGGGTTGCCGAAAGTGGCAAGGAGGTCAACCGCTCGAACGTGCGCGACGCCATGCAGGCGACCAAGCTCAAGACCCTGCAGGGCGAGGTGTCGTTCGACCAGAACGGCGACATGACCTCGAAAGTCGTGAGCGTGTTTCAATACCGGCAGGATTCCAAATATCCGGACGACGACATCATCCATCAGCAGAAATACGAAGGACCGGCGCCGGAGGGATCGTAATATTTAGCGGCTATTCCGGGTCGCCTCCGCGAGGGAGCGGCCCGGATTTGCCACGGGGCGGGGGTTCGGCACGTGACCTTCTGGGACATTCTGCTCCAACAGGTGATCAACGGCGTGAGCCTGGGCGCGATGTACGCGCTCCTCGCGCTCGGCTTCACCATGGTCTACGGCATCATCGAGCTGATCAATTTCGCCCATTTCAACGTGTTCATGGTCGGCTCGTTCATCGCGCTGTGGCTGCTCCAAGCCATGGGCATCGTCGGCCAGGGCCATCCGCTCTACGGTCTGCCGCTGATCGGCGTGCTCGGCGTCGCATTCGCTGTCACCATGGTGACGTCCGGCGTGCTGGGCGTGGCGATCGAACGTCTCGCGTTGCGGCCGCTGCGCAACGTGCCCGGCACCGCCGCGATGATCACCACCATCGGCGTCTCCTACATTCTGTTCAACGTGATCCTGCTGGGCGCCGGCGCCGATTCAAAAAACTATTCCAACCCGCTCCCGGCGCTGCGCTGGGAGATCGGCGAAGCGACACTGCGGCTGCGTGAACTGCTGGTTTGGGGCGTGTCACTCGCGCTGATGCTCGGGCTGCAACTGTTCGTGCGCCGCACCAAGATGGGCAAGGCCATGCAGGCGACCGCCCAGGACCAGGAGGCGGCGCGCATGATGGGGGTCGACGTCGACCGCGTGGTGGCGATCGCGTTTTTCCTCGGCTCGGCGCTCGCCGGCGCTGCCGGCCTCATCTTCGGCCTCTATTACAACTACACGAGCTTCATCATCGGCTACACGGCGGGCTTGCGCGCCTTCACTGCCGCGGTGCTCGGCGGCATCGGCAATATTCCGGGCGCCATGCTGGGCGGGCTCATCATCGGCCTGATCGAATCTCTCGGCGGACAGTTTATCGCCGTGCGCTGGACCGACGTGATCATCTTCTCGATCCTGGTGCTGGTGCTCGTCTTCCGGCCGACCGGGCTGCTCGGGCGCGCCGCGCCCACCAGGTCCTGAAGATCCGGATGGCGACGCCCCTCCCCAAGACGGCGCGCAGTCTGATTGCTCCGCTCAAGGAGTACGTGCGCATCGCCGAGTCGCGGCGCGTCATTTTCCTCGTACTAGGCGTCGGCGCGCTCGCCTTCCCGGTGCTCAGCGGCAACGAAGGCAATATCGACGCCGCCGCCAACGCGCTCGCGTTCGCCACGCTGGCGCTCGGCCTCAACATCGTGGTCGGCTTCGCCGGCCTGCTCGACCTCGGCTACGCTGCCTTCTTCGCGATCGGCGCCTATACGTACGGGATTTTTGCGTCGTACCAAGTGCAGCCCGAATGGAGCGAATTCTGGGAGCCGCTGCAGTGGCTCGGTTTGGTCGAGCGGCTGGCGACCGGCACCCTGCCCGACCACGTCCATTTCACCGTGTCGTTTTGGCTGATGCTGCCGGTCTCGGCCCTGATCGCGGCTTTCTTCGGCGTGCTGTTCGGGGCGCCGACCCTGCGGCTCAAGGGCGACTATCTGGCCATCGTTACCCTGGGCTTCGGCGAGATCGTGCCGATCGTGGCGCGCAATACGCCGTCGCTCACCAACGGCGCCGCCGGCCTCAACGGGGTCGCGACCCCTAATCTGTTTGGCTATTCGTTCGGCGTTAAATCGATGCCCTACTATTATTTGGGGCTGGCGCTCATTGCGGTTCTCGTCTTTGTGAGCGCGCGGCTCAAATCGTCCCGCATCGGGCGCGCCTGGATGGCGATCCGCGAAGACGAGATCGCCGCCGAAGCGATGGGGATCGACCGCGTCCGATTGAAGCTGCTGGCCTTCGGCGTCGGTGCCGCCTTCGCCGGCATGACCGGCACGTTCTACGTGGCAAAGCTGCAGACCGCGACGCCGGAAATGTTCATGTTTCCGGTCTCGGTCATGCTGCTGGTGATGATCGTGTTCGGCGGCATCGGCAGCATTCGCGGCGTGGTGCTGGGCGCGCTCATCCTCCAGCTGCTGCAATCGTGGTTCCTGCAAGATTTGACCCAATGGGTGCATGCGTTCGGCGCCTTCACGGGCGTCGAGTTTTTCGAGCGTGTCGACCTGGTGCAGTCGATCGAGCTGATCTTCGGCATCATTCTCGTGCTGATGATGCTCTATCGACGCGAAGGCTTGATCCCGGCGCAGCGCGCGGTCACCGCGCTCTCGCAGGCGGAGCAGACGGCGTTGCCGTCGCGCGGCGGCTTTGCCGGGTTCGCGCCGCGGGCAAAAGCGCTCGACGCGTCGCAGCCGCTGCTGGAAATCCGCGGTTTGAGCAAATCCTTCGGCGGCATCCGTGCGGTCGCCGGGCTCGACCTCACCGTGACGCCCGGCCACATCGTCGCGGTGATCGGCCCCAACGGCTCGGGGAAGACCACGTTCTTCAATCTTGTGACCGGACTGACGAGGCCCGATGCCGGCCGCGTGATGTTTGCCGGGCAGGACGTGACCGGCTTCGCGCCGCACGTGATCGTCGAACGCGGCATCGCCCGCACCTTTCAGAACCTGCGACTGTTCGCCAACATGACGGTGACCGACAACGTGCTGGTCGGCACCCACGCGCGCACCGCGACCGGCGCGCTTGGCGCGGTGATCCGTCCGCCCGGGGTTCGCCGCGAGGAGGAGGCGGCGCGCGGCCGCGCGGTTGGCGTGCTCCGTCTGTTCGGCAATCGTCTGCTGCCGCGCGCGGCGCATCTCGCGCGTACGCTCTCCTACGCCAACCGGCGCCGCCTCGAGATCGCCCGTGCGCTCGTTTCCGAACCGACGCTTCTCTTGCTCGACGAGCCCACCGCCGGCATGAATCCGACTGAGACGCTCGAACTCACCGACCAGATCCGCAGCCTGCGTGAGGCCGGCATCACCGTCCTGCTGATCGAGCACAAGCTCGGGGTCGTCAACGAGATCGCCGACCACGTGGTCGTGCTCGACCACGGCGAGAAGATCGCGGAGGGCACGCCCGAGGAGGTCCACCGCAACGAGGAAGTCCTGCGTGCCTATCTCGGACGAAAAATTGCCGCCGCCGCCCATCCTTGAGTTCAAGGACGTCGACACGTTCTACGGCGAGCTTCACGTGCTCAAGCGCGTGAACTACCGGGTCGACCAAGGCGCGATCGTTTGTCTGCTCGGCGGCAACGCGTCGGGCAAATCGACCACCATGAAGACGATCCTCGGCCTGGTGCGGCCGGCGGCCGGCGCGGTGTTTTACGCGGGCGAGAACATCAACGGGCTGTCGACTGCCGACCGGGTGCGGCGCGGGATCGCGCCGGTGCCCGAAGCGCGCCGTTTGTTTCCGCGCATGACGATCCTGGAAAACCTGCAAATGGGCGCGTTCACCCGCGACGACAAAGAGGAGATCGAGGCCGACCTCGAGCGCGTGTTTACGCTGTTCCCGCGCATCAAAGAGCGCCTCGCCCAGGCGGCCGGCACGCTTTCGGGCGGCGAGCAGCAGATGGTGGCGATCGCGCGCGCGCTCATGGCGCGGCCGAAGCTCCTATGCATGGACGAGCCCTCGATGGGACTCTCGCCCGCGTTCGTCGATCAGGTGTTCGATATCATCCAGACCATCAACCGCCAGGGCACCAGCATCTTCATGGTCGAGCAGAACGCCAACATGGCGCTCTCGATCGCCACCTACGGCTACGTTTTGCAGACCGGCGAGGTCGCGGTCTCCGGCACGGCGCAGAGCCTGCGCGACAATGCGCTGGTCCAGCAGGCCTATCTCGGCGAGATGAAGGCGGGGTGAGGAAACGCGTCATGCCCGGCCTTGTGCCGGGCATCCACGTCTTTGCTTTCTATCTGATTGAAGACGTGGATGGCCGGGACAAGCCGGCCATGACGGCAGCCCCCGCATGGCGTAACATCGTCCTCGGAGCCGGGAGGATTGCCATGATCGATCGCCGGACGTTCACTACGCTCTTCGCCGGTGCGCTCGCGTCGCCGAATACTGCCTGGGGTCAAACCATGCCGCACAAAGCCGTGTTCTACGCCAGCGTCGGGCCGGCGCTCATGCTCTATCACCTCGACGTGGATAAGGCCGCGCTCGCGCGCCAGAGCACGGTGCAGCTTCCCGCCAACGTGCAGTACGCGTGGCCGCATCCGTCCGCGCACTTCCTCTATGTCGCGTCGAGCAGCGGCGGCCCGGGCTCCAGAGGCGTCCAGGGGACCGAGCACTATCTCACGGCGCTGCGCGTCGATCCGGCAACGGGTGCGCTGCAGGCGCACGGGCCTTCGGCTGCGTTGCCGTCGCGCCCGATTCACATGTCGCTCGACCGCACCGGCGCCTACGCGCTCACCGCTTACAACAATCCAAGCGGCGTCACGGTGCATCGGATCAACGCGGACGGTACGGTCGGCGAGGAAGTGAAACAAACCGCGGCGCTCGACGGCGGCATCTACGGCCACCAAGTCCGTGCGACGCCCGCCAACAACGCGGTCATCCTGGTGACGCGCGGCAACGCCGCCGCCGCTGGCAAGCCCGAGGATCCGGGCGCGCTCAAGGTCTACGGTTTCAAGGAAGGGCAACTGACGAACCGCGCCTCGATCGCGCCCAACGGCGGCTACGGCTTCGGCCCGCGTCATCTCGATTTTCACCCGAGCCTGCGGCTCGCCTACCTCTCGCTCGAAACCCAGAACAAGCTTCACGTCTATCGCCTCAAGGACGACAGGTTCGAGCCGGACGCGATCTTCAAACAGGAGACGCTCGCCGAGCCCGGCAACATCCGCGGCCGCCAAGCCGCGAGCACCGTGCACGTGCATCCCAATGGCCGTTTCGTTTACGTCGGCAACCGCGCGAGCGACACGGTCGAGTTTGAGGGCAAGAAGGTCTTTCCCGGCGGCGAGAACAGCGTCGCGGTGTATGCCATCGACCAGACGACCGGTGAGCCGACGCTCATCCAGAACGCCGACGTGCACGGCATCCACCCGCGCACCTTCTCGCTCGATCCGAGCGGTCGCATGCTGGTGTCGGCCCAGATCCTGCCGATGCTGATTCGCGACGGCGCCGGCGTGAAGTCGGTGCCAGCGAATCTCACGACCTTCCGGGTCGGCGACGACGGCAAGCTCACCTTCGCCAACGCCTACGAGGTTGACACCGGCGCCGCCATGCAGTTCTGGAGCGGGATGGTCGCGCTATCGTAACAGGCGGTCAGGTCGGCGGCAGCGCCAACTTCATCACGTCGCCGGCACTGTTTGTTTGATCGATCGCCCACACGGCCTCGATCAGCCGCCCGGCATCGACACTTGGCGCGCCGTAGGCGGCGAGATCGCGGAATTTTTCTTCCAGTTCGCGATCGCTCAACGGCCGCGCCAGGCTGCCGCGGGCGTGGGCGACGTGCGCGCTGCGCGTTTCGCCCGACGTGGTGCGCAGGCCCACCACAGCGGCGTCGGGTGGGATGCTGGCGTCGTCCTCGGCGGTAACTTTGGCGCGCAGCGCCAGCACTGCCGGATCGTTGACGCAGGCGTCGCTGTATTCCTTCACGCCCGCCGCGCCAAAGAGGAACGCTACGGCGACGCTGTGCTGCAGGCTTACCTGCGCCTCGACCCCGGTCGTGACGTTCGGCCGGTCGGCGCGCTCGCGCAGCAAGGGATGGCCCTTCACCCAAATGCGCTCGATCCGTGCGACGTCGCCGACCTGCGGCCGCAGCTCCAGGCAGGCATCCACAACCGGATGGAGCACGACCCCGTTCGGATAGGGTTTGTAGGCGTTCTGCATCAGCTCCCAGCTGTCGCCGAGACCGTCTACGACGGAAGCGAGGTCCTCACCCTCGCCCATCACCGCCGCCAGCCCGCGCGGCCCCTCCAGCGGCCGGTCCGGCCCGCTCAATCCGCGCTCGGCATAGAGCGCCGACGCCAGCCCGTTGCGCGCCGAATTGCCGACGCCGACGCTCTTGCTCATGGTGCCGAGGTTTTCGACCAGGCCCGACGATTGCGTCGCGGCGGCGCCGAGTGCCCAGGCCATGCGCCCCGCATCGAGGCGGAGCAGCGTACCGGCGGCGGCCGCCGCCCCGAGTACGCCGCAGGTCGCGGTGATGTGCCAGCCGCGCCGGTAGTGGCCGGGCGAGAGCGCGTTGCCGATCCGGCACTCCACCTCGACCCCGAGAGCGAACGCGTGCAGCAGCGCCGCGCCGGTGATCGGCCGCCGTTCCGCGAGCGCGAACAAGCCGGGCGCGACCGGCGCGGTCGGATGGATCACCGTGCGCAGGTGCGTGTCGTCGAAGTCGAGCACGTTGGAGCTGACTGAATTGAGGAACGTCGCGGTGAGCGCGTCGGTCCGTTCGTTCCGCCCGATCACGGTCGCGTGCGGCGGGCCGAAGCAATCGGCGAGCGCCGCCACCAAAATCTCCATCGCTTCGTTCCGGCAGCCGCCGAGCGCCGTGGCGAAGAAATTGACCAGCGAGCGCTTGGCTTCGTGGCGCACCCGTTCGGGCACGTCTTCGGCGCAATGCGTGGCCAGGAACCGCGCCAGCTGTTCAGTGATTTGCATGGGAGTTCAGCGCGTCTGCTCCGTCGACAAGCGCAGATGATTGCGCAACTATCCCGGCCCCACAAGCTGACGGGACCGAACGATGGACCTCAATCTCAAGGGCAAGGCCGCGGTGGTGACCGGCGCGAGCCGTGGCATTGGCGCGGGGATCGCGCGCGAACTCGCCCAGGAGGGCGTGTCGGTCATGCTGGTCGCGCGCGACGAGGCCGCGCTCAAGGCGCGGGCGGAGGAGATCAGGTCGCGCCATAACGTCGAGGCGCGGTATATCTCCGCCGACCTGCGCGAGGACGCCGCCGCACCGAAGGTGATCGGCGCCGCCATGCAGGCGCTCGGCCGTATCGACATTCTGGTCCATTCCGCCGGGGCCACCAAACGCGGCGATTTCTTCCAACTCACCAACGATGATTTTCGCGACGGCTTCGCGCTCAAGTTCCACGGCGCCGTGCGGCTCGCGCGCGAAGCCTGGCCGCATTTGAAGGAGCGCCGCGGCTCGATCATCAACATCGGCGGCGTCGGCGCGAATACGCCGGCGGCCGACTTCACCATCGGCGGTTCGGTCAATTCGGCGCTGGAGCATTTCTCGAAGGCCCTCGCCGACATCGGCCACCGCGACGGCATCCGGGTGAACACCATCCATCCCGGCTACATCGAGACCGACCGGCTCGCGAAGCGCATCGATGCGTTCGCGCGTGAGCACAATTTGGATCACGCCAAGGCGCGGACGGAGCTGGCGCGCGAGCTGGGCATTGACCGCTTCGGCCAGCCGGCGGACATCGGCCGGCTCGTCGTGTTCCTCGTGTCGGACGCCGGCTCCTACATCCACGGCGTCGCGATCGACATCGACGAGGGCGTCACCAAGGGGATGCGATGAACAAACCCTGGCCTGCGCGGACCGCGCTGCTGCCGTGCCAGCGGGCGCTGTTCGATATTCCGCGCGAGGTCTGTTTCCTCAACGCCGCGTCGTGGAGCCCGCTGCCGCTGGCGAGCCAGGAGGCCGGGCGCATCGGCGTCGCTCGCAAAGGCCAGCCGTGGAAGCTCGGTCCGGAGTTCGCGCCGGCCCAGCATCAGCGGGCGCGCGCTGCCGCGGCGCGCCTGATCAATGCCGATCCTGAGGACATCGCGCTGATCTCCTCTGTGTCCTACGGCGTCGCCACGGCGGCGAAGCTCATCACGGTGCCGGCCGGCGCGCGCGTGCTGGTGCTCGAGGACGATCACTCCTCGCCGGTGCTCGAATGGATGACGCGCGGGCCGCAACAAGGGTTCACGGTTGAGGTGGCGAGGCGGCCTGAGGATGGCGACTGGACCGCCGCCGTGCTCGCGGCGATCGAGCGGCCCGGCGCGCCGCCGCTCGCGCTGGTGTCGATCTCCTCGGTGCATTGGTCGGACGGCGGCCTCGTCGATGTCGCCGCGGTTGCGGCCGCCGCGCGACGGCAGGGCGCGGCGTTCCTGATCGACGCGACCCACAGCGCCGGCGTGCTGGCGCTCGACGTGCGCGCGGTCGATCCCGACTTTCTGGTGTTTCCCACGTACAAGTGGGTGCTCGGCCCCTATGGCCGCGCGTTTCTTTACATCGCCAAGCGCCACCAGGACGGCGTGCCGCTCGAGCAGACGAGCTACGGCCGCGGCTCGGTCGTCGCGGAACGCGCGCCCTACCTCGCCGATACGACCTACGTCTCCGGCGCGCGCCGCTTCGATATGGGTGAGCGCGACCATTTCATCTCGCTGGAAATGGCGGCGATCGGGATGGAGCTGATGGCCCGGTGGGGTTCCGCCGCGATCGTCGCGCGGCTGCGCATGCTGACCGATCGGCTCGCCGCCGGGCTTGCCGATTGTCCTGTCCACATCGCGCCGGCGCGCGTGCGCTCGCCGCATATTCTGAGTCTAAGCTTTCCGCGCGGCATGCCGGAGGGACTGACCAAGCGCCTTACCGGCGAAAACGTTTACGTCGCGCCGCGTCTGGGGCGCGTGCGCATCAGCCCGCACGTCTACAACGACGAGGCGGACGTCGACCGTTTCGTCGCGACCTTTCGTAAACTCATGGCTTGAAAGGCTGCGCGCCTGTGCCGGCTTTCATCTGCACCGCCTGCGGCATGCAATACGCGCCGACCGACACGGCGCCCGCGCAATGCATCGTCTGCGAGGAGGAGCGGCAGTACGTTCCGCCGACGGGACAAAGCTGGACGACGCTGCCGGCGCTCGCCGCGCGCGCGTTCAACTCCTACCGCGAGCATGAGCCGGGGCTGATCGGCATCGGCACGCAGCCGCAGTTCGCCATCGGCCAGCGCGCGCTGCTCGTGTGCACGCCCAACGGCAACGTGCTGTGGGACTGCATCTCGCTCCTCGACGCCGCGACTATTGCGCTGATCAACGGCCTCGGCGGCCTCAAGGCGATCGCCATTTCCCATCCGCACTTCTACACCACCATGGTGGAATGGAGCCGCGCGTTCGGCGGCGCGCCGATTCATCTGCACGCGGCCGACCGGCAATGGATCATGCGGCCCGATCCGGCGATCAAATTGTGGGACGACGAGACGCTCGAGCTGCTGCCGGACGTGACCTTGATCCGCGGCGGCGGTCATTTTATCGGCGGCACCATGCTGCACTGGGCGAAGGGCGCCGAGGGCCGCGGCGCGCTCCTCTCGTCCGACATCGCGACGGTGACGACCGACCGCAAATTCCTCACCTTCATGTACAGCTATCCGAACCTGATCCCGCTTGACGCCACGCAGATCAGGGGCATCGCGGCCGCGCTGGCGCCGTTCCGCTTCGACCGCATCTACGGGCACTATTTCGATCGCGTGATTCCGACCGGCGGCGAGCAAGTGTTGAAGAAATCGGTCGACCGCTACATCAGGGCGATCGGCGCCGTCTGACGAACATCAAACGAGGAAACAAGCAAACATGACCAGGAATTTGCTGCGGGTCATCGCAATGGTGGTCGCGTCGGCGGCTTCGCCGGCGCTGGCGCAGGACGTGAATCTGCCTGATGGGCCCGGCAAGGACACGGTTGCGGCGCTGTGCGGCGCCTGCCATCGCCTCACCTTCCTCGCCAACGGCTACACGCCGGACGGTTGGCATACCGTCGTGCGTATGATGCTCAATTTCGGCGTACCCATCCCGAAGGACGAAGTCACGACCGTCACCGATTATCTGATCAAATCGTTTCCCGAGCGGCAGCGCCCCGCCGCCGCGATCATCCCGGGCCCGGCGGAAATCGCGATCAAACAATGGCCGGTGCCGACGCCGGGCTCGCGGCCGCACGACCCGCTCGCCGCGCGCGACGGCTCCCTCTGGTACACCGGACAGCTTGCCAACAACCTCGTCCACATCGATCCGAAGACCGGCGCTATCAAGGAGTACCACACCAACGATCAGACCGGTCCGCATGGGCTCGTCGAGGGGCCGGACGGCAACATCTGGTTCACCGGCAACTTCCGCAGCCTGATCGGCAAGCTCGACCCGAAGACCGGCACCGTGACCGAATACAAGCTGCCGAATCCGGCGGCGCGCGATCCCCATTCGCTCACCTTCGATCGCAACGGCATCCTCTGGTTCACGGTGCAGCAGGGTAACTTCGTCGGCCGGCTCGATCCCAAGACCGGCGACATCAAGCTCGTTCAGCCGCCCACGGCGGGCGCGCGGCCTTACGGCATTCTCGTCAACTCGAAGGGCGTTCCCTTCTTCGACGAGTTCGGGACCAACAAGATCGGCAGCATCGACCCGGCGACGATGGAGATCAAGGAATACCCGCTGCCCAATCTGGACGCGCGGCCGCGCCGCCTCGCGATCACGCCGGACGATGCCATCTGGTACACCGATTTTGCGCGCGGCTTTTTGGGCCGGCTCGATCCCGCCACCGGCATGGTCACCGAGTGGCAGTCGCCGAGCGGACCGAAGTCGGCGCCCTACGGCATCGTCTTCACCAAGGGCGCGCTCTGGTACAGCGAATCCTTCGCCAAGCCGAACACCGTGGTGCGGTTCGATCCGCAAACGCAGAAGTTCCAGACCTGGGCGATCCCGGGCGGCGGCGAAATCGTGCGCAACATGGACGTGACGCGCGACGGCAACCCGGTGCTCGCCAACAGCCTGGTCAACGCGGTGACGCTGGTGGAGATCAAATGACGCGCGGTAGCGCGTCAAGCCCGGCCATGACGGATGCGGATCAAGCCGTCTCGATCGGCGGGTTCTGCGGCTGCAGCTCGCTCATCTTCTGGCGATAGAGCGCGACGAAATCGATCGGGTCGATCAGCAGCGGAGGGAAGCCGCCGTCGCGCACCGCGGTCGCGACGATCTCGCGGGCGAATGGGAACAACAGCCGCGGGCATTCGATCATTACCAGCGGATGGATGTTTTCCTGCGCCACGTTCTGGATGCGGAACACGCCCGCATAGGTCAGGTCGAAACCGAACAAGACGGTGCCGCCGGAATCGGCCTTGCCCTCGATCTTCAGCTCGATCTCGTAGTCGTTCTCGGCGAGGCCTTTGACGTTGACGTTGATCTGAATGTTGATCGCCGGCTGTTGCTGGGGCGGCGTGAGCGAGCGCGGCGCATTCGGATTCTCGAACGAGAAATCCTTTGTGTATTGCGTCAATACATTGAGCTGCGGCAGCTTCTCCGGGTTCGGCCCGCCATTGGTGGTGCTCATGAGATCTCCTGGCGGACGCCACGCGCCGCACGCAACGGCGGTGGCTAACACAGGGCGCCCAGGCGGACAATGCCGGGAATTCAGGGATCAGGTATCGGGGATCAGGCGCGGCCCCCGATTCCCGAGCCCTGATCCCTGGGAATCCCTGAGTTGGCGGGAGGGAATGGATCGTCTAAGGTCGGCTTGGTCGCGACACGCCCCGGCCCGGCCCCTGGAACGGCTCCGCCGCGCGTATACATAATATCGGCAGGATTGATGCTTACGCTGCGACGATAGCGCTCGTCGCCCCCGTAGTCGCTGAAGGTACCGACGTGGACATCTACACCATCATATTCCTGGCGCTGGCGGTGTTCATTTTCCTGCGCCTGCGAAGCGTGCTCGGCCAGCGCACGGGGCGCGAGCGGCCGCCCTACGACCCCTATTCCGCGCGCGACGCGGTGCGCAGCCCGGCGAGCGACAAGGTGGTGGCGCTGCCGCCCCGCGCGGGCGCCGAGACGGCCCCCCAGGCCGTCGAGCCGGCCCCGGCGCCCGCCGACCGCTGGAAAGGCGTCGCCGAGGAGGGTACCGCGCTCGCGAACGGTCTCGATGCCATCGTGGCTGAGGACAAGAGCCTCGACCCCAAGCACTTCCTGGTCGGCGCCCGCGCGGCCTACGAGATGATCGTCACCGCCTTCGCGGAAGGCGACCGGCGGAGCCTGAAGAACCTGCTCTCGCGCGAAGTCTACGACGGCTTCGAGAATGCGATCCGCGAGCGTGAGAACCGCGGCGAGACCACCGAAACCCGTTTCGTATCGATCGACAAGGCGGACCTGATCGGCGCCGAGTTGCGCGGAAAGACCGCGCAGATCACGGTGCGATTCGTCTCCCAGCTCATTTCCGTCACCCACGACCGCACCGGTGCGGTCATCGAA